>ENA-OQAJ01000619-OQAJ01000619.1-human-gut-metagenome-genome-assembly--contig:-NODE-619-length-11009-cov-2.885683_pt1 | contig 11009 bp, 12 predicted proteins | sample MGYA00242736_ERZ504529 | MGnify/ENA primary metagenome ERZ504529 (study PRJEB26092, sample SAMD00036275) | human gut metagenome | host: Homo sapiens | study: EMG produced TPA metagenomics assembly of...
CTGATGCGTATCTGTGAGAAATATCCGGACTGCGAATTCCTTTCCTTTACAAATGGTACACTGATCGACGAAGAGTTCTGCCAGGAAATGCTTCGTGTTAAGAACTTTGTTCCGGCGATCAGCCTGGAAGGTTCTGAGGAAGCAAACGACGGACGCCGTGGAGAAGGTGTATATCAGAAAGTTATGCATGCAATGGAACTTCTGAAAGCTCATAAACTTCCGTTTGGTGTATCTACCTGTTATACTTCTGCAAATGTGGACAGTGTAAGCAGCGAGGAATTTTTTGATCACATTATTGACTGTGGTGCATTATTTGTATGGTTTTTCCATTATATGCCGACAGGTAATGACGCTGTAGTAGAATTAATGCCGAATCCACAGCAGCGTGAGAAGATGTATCACAAGATCAGAGAGTATCGTTCTACAAAAGCTATTTTTGGAATGGATTTCCAGAATGATGCGCAGTATGTAGGAGGATGTATTGCAGGAGGAAGACGTTACCTTCATATTAATGCGAATGGTGATGTAGACCCATGTGTATTTATCCATTATTCTAATGCAAATATTTATGAAAATACTCTGCTGGAAGCATTGAAGAGTCCGATCTTCATGGCATATCATGACGGTCAGCCGTTTAATGAAAATATGCTTCGTCCATGCCCGATGCTTGAGAATCCGCAGAAGCTTCGTAAGATGGTTGAAGAATCCGGTGCGAAGTCTACAGATTTGCAATCACCGGAGTCTGTGGAGCATCTCTGTGCGAAATGTGATGCTTATGCAGAACATTGGGCACCGAAAGCTGAGGAATTATTTCCTGTGAAAAATAAGTAACTTAATAATAAGAAAAAATATTAACTCAAAATTTAGCCAAAGTTATCAGAGAAAGTTCCCTGTCCGGTCATCCCCTGTCCGGATGGGGAACTTTCTCGTCTGTGAAAGGAAGTGTGTGAAGCATTTAAAAAATAACTTGCCTGAGTGTGCGACATGTATTAAAGTTATGGTGTTAACCTGTATGATGGATATGTAGAAGTTCTCGTAAATAATGTATTTAAGAGGATTGCTGTAGATTTTTTAGTATGAGAGAGTGAGTAGGGATGTTAAAAACTTTTTTTAGTAGAGGATGAAGTTGTGATCAGGGAGATGATTAAGAAGATGATTCCCTGGGAGCAGTATGGATTTGAACTGGCAGGAGAAGCATCTGATGGGGAGATGGCACTGCCGTTGATATTAAAGAGCAAACCGGATCTTCTGATCACTGATATTAAGATGCCGTTTATGGATGGTCTGACATTATGTAAATTGGTGAAGAAGGAGTTGCCGGACATTAAGATTGTGATTCTTAGTGGCTATGATGACTTTAACTATGCGAAGCAGGCGATCAGTATTGGTGTGGAGGATTATCTGCTGAAGCCAATTACTAAGAATGCATTTATTGAGCGTCTGGAGGAGATTCATAATCGTTATGAACATGAGAAGACGCAGAAGGAATATTATGAGAAATTCAAACTGGAAATGCAGGAGTATGAGAGGAATGCGAGCCGTGATTTCTTTGAATCTCTGGTGAGAGCGGACTTTGATCTGGAAGAGATTTATCGGAGAGCAGATCGTTTGAATCTTGATATTGTGGCAGAGGCTTATAATATTCTGATTTTTACACCGGATGCTTCAGACAGCAGTTATAATTCGTCGGAAGGATATTCAGACTGGGAGGCAGAAGTACATAAGAAGATTGAGAATTATTTCCTCAGTCATCCGGTTGCGATGCTTTTCAGACATCAGGTGTTTAGTTATGCGATTCTGGTCAAGGGGCAGCGAGACACGATAAAGAAGAATACATGCGAATGTGTGGAAACAATTCAGAAGATCATGGAAGAAACCAGAGCAAATGTGGACTGGTTTGTGGCAGTCGGCGAGGAGGCAGACCGTCTGAGCAAAATTAAGCAGAGTTATCACACGGCGGCAAGAACTTATGCATTCCGTTATCTGTATGACGGGCATATCCTTTATTACAATATGCTTGAGCAGGTAAAGGAGAATTCAGCAGACACTTCAAAAACAGAAGCTGTTCAGCTTAAGAATGTGAATATCAATGCCCTGAATCCGGAAATCCTTCAGAAATTTTTAAGCAGTGGTCTGGAAGATGAAGTAGACAGTTTTGTCCATGATTATTTCCATGCTATTGGCAGGGAACCGATGGAATCACTGGTGTTCCGTAATTATGTGGTTTTGAATGTGCGTTTTTTCTGTACTGTCATTTCTTAAGAAAATTGGATATGATGATACGGAATTGTCCAGAGAAGAGACAGATGATGTTGTGAAGAAGACAAGCCAGTCTACAGAAGCTTCTGTTGCATATGCAGAGGAAGTCCTGAAACGGGCCATTGCAATCCGTGATGAAAATGCAGGCAGTCAGAACAGAAGTGTGTTGAAGCAGGCAATAGATTTTATAGATGGACATTATATGGATGAAGAGATTTCTCTGAATAGAGTGGCGCATGCGGCGAATGTGAGTGCCAATCATTTCAGCGCGCTTTTCAGTCAGAATATGGGACAGACATTTATTGAGTATCTGACTTCGCTTCGCATGGACAAGGCAAAGGAGCTGCTTCGCTGTACCTCCAAACGTTCCAGTGAGATTGCAGGGGAAGTTGGGATATAAGGATGCGCATTACTTCAGCTATCTTTTTAAGAAAACTCAGGGAATGACTCCGAGTGAGTATCGTAAGACGAGAGGAGAAGTCTGATTCATGAAGCAGAAACAGGAGAAGCTGGAAACAAAGATGAAGTGGATGCTTCTGAGCACTATGATCCCTATGACAATTCTGATCATAGTGCTTCTTGTTTTTTTTCTGGCATTATACAAATGAATATAATCAGTTGTCTAATAATCTGGCGGTGAGTTCGGAATATAATGCAAACTATAGAAATTCCAATAATGATATGAGCTTTAAAGATGAAGTGGATATGGATATCTATTATGTGACTATCGGGCGAAAAGGTAAGGACGGGCTGCCGACAGAGCAGGTAGACAAGGCAATCAGTACTGTGGAGAGTCTGAAGAAAACCACATCAAAGAAGGAAAGCCTGCGTTCTCTGAAATATCTGACTAACTATCTGGAGAATCTTAAGAAACGGATGAATCAGCTTCTTGAGATAAAGAATTATCAGGAACGACAGGAATTTGTGGCAAATAATACAGAAATCCTGACCACGCTCTTTGAGAAAGAAATGCAGAATTATATTTATCAGGAGGCGACGGAACTGGTGCAGATAGAGTCTCAACTGGCTGGAAATGTACGTCTGACGATCATCACTATGTGTGCGGCGATTTTGGTTGCTACGGCTATTCTGCTGCGGCGTTCTTTCCGTCTGACATACAGCATTACCAAACCGATTTCTGAAATTCTCCATAATATTAAGAAGGTTGGAAAAGGAGAGTACAAAACTATTAATGCAGTATCTGCCGACAGTGTTGAAATCCAGGAGCTTGATGCCGGTACCAGAAAGATGGCAGGAAGGATTGAAGGGCTTCTTGAGAATGTGCGTAAGGAGCAGGAGGTACAGCATATGACGGAGCTGCAGCTGATCCAGGCACAGGTAAATCCGCATTTTCTGTATAATACACTGGACACTATTGTGTGGCTGGTGGAGGGTGGTATGCAGCAGGATGCAGTGGATATGATCACAAGTCTGTCTGTTTTTTTCCGCACTTCGCTTTCGAAGGGGAAGGATATCATTCCGCTGTCGGAAGAGAAACGCCACACATTGAGTTATCTGGAGATTCAGCAGTCAAGATACAGGGATATTATGGAATTTGAGATTAATATTCCGCCGGAACTGGATGAAGTGATGGTGCCGAAGCTTACTCTGCAGCCGTTAGCGGAGAATGCTCTTTATCATGGAATTAAGAATAAGCGTGGAAAAGGTTAAGATTCTTATTGAAGGATTCAATCTGGGAGATGATATGATGCTGAGAGTGACTGACAATGGTCAGGGAATGACACCGGAACGTCTTTATGAAGTACAGAAAGCCATCCGCACCGGTGAACGTGCCGGGTTCGGACTTGCTGCGGTGTCAGAGAGAATTGCACTCTATTATGGTCCGGGTTATGGACTGAAGATTTCTTCTACAGAGGGAGAAGGTACGGTTATGGAAGTGTATATGGCGAAAAAAAATAAACCTGGATAACAATTCAAGAACAGTTTTATGGCCTGCTGATAGAGACTTACGAAGGTCTGCCAAATAATGTAATGTATGAATTATGTCGACTAATGCTGAATTGTGCAAAGTGAATATAAAAAGAAAAGTTTGATAAATTTTATTTCTGTATTTATAATGCACAAATAAAAAATCCAACTTCCGCAATAAAAAAACAAACTTTGTATAAATTATGAACAAAATATGATAAGAAGAATAAACTTTTTGCGGAAAATATTCTATGGAATTTTCCTGGATTTTTACTATAATAAAGACATCTTAAATGAATCGGGAGGATTTACAAAATGAAGAAAAAAATCGTGTCAGCTTTATTAACAGCAACAATGGTATGCGGTATGAGCGTTGTTCCGGCAGTGGGTGTAGCAGCAGCGGACGACACAATCACAGTTGGTTTCTCACAGGTAGGTGCTGAATCTGACTGGCGTACAGCTAATACAGAATCCATGAAATCCACATTCAGCGAAGAGAACGGATATGAATTAATCTTCGATGATGCACAGCAGAAACAGGAAAACCAGTTAACAGCAATCCGTAACTTCATCCAGCAGGAAGTTGATTACATCGTACTTGCTCCTGTAACAGAGACAGGTTGGGATACAGTTCTCCAGGAAGCAAAAGACGCAGGAATCCCTGTAATTATCGTAGACCGTATGGTTGATGTATCTGATGACAGCCTTTACACTGCATGGGTTGGATCAAACTTCAAACTTGAAGGCCAGAAAGCTATGGCATGGCTGGATGCATATCTGGAAGCAAAGGGACGTGGAGATGAAGAAATCAATCTTGTTGATATTCAGGGAACTATCGGTGCATCTGCTCAGATCGGACGTACACAGGGATTTGACGATGCAGTAGAGGCTCATGACAACTGGACAACACTTGCACAGCAGTCAGGTGAATTTACACAGGCCAAAGGTCAGGAAGTTATGGAATCTATCCTGAAACAGAGCGGTGATGACATTGATGTTGTTTACTGTGAGAATGATAACGAGGCATTTGGTGCAATTGATGCGATCGAAGCAGCAGGCTACGAAGTTGGTGGAGAAGAAGGCCAGATCCTTGTAATGTCCTTCGATACAACAAACGCTGGTCTTACAGATACATTAAGCGGAAAGATCACACTGGATACAGAGTGTAACCCATTACACGGACCACGTGTACAGGAAATCATCGAGAAACTTGAAGCTGGCGAAGAGGTTGACAAACAGGCTTATGTAGATGAAGAAATGTTTGCAGCTGATGATACAGTTACATCTATCAAAGTTGACGACGCTGACTATGAAGTAACAACTATTACACAGGACATCATTGATGGACGTGCATACTAATTATTAGTGTAAATCCGGAGCGTGGTTCATAATTCGGAGAACCCGGGTTGCGGACCACGCTACCTTTATGCCATGAATTAACCCGCTTTGCTGAAAAAAATTCAGCGATGAGGGGTAAAAACCAGTATAGAAAGCAGGTGGAAAGATTATGGAACAAAATGTAGTATTGGAGATGCGCGATATTTCCAAAAATTTCACTGGCGTTCGTGCCCTTTCCCATGTGGACTTTACCCTTCGTAAAGGTGAAATCCACGCACTGATGGGTGAGAACGGTGCAGGTAAATCAACTCTGATCAAGGTGCTGACCGGTGTTCACGAATTTGAAAGCGGTTCTATTCATATGGCCGGAAACAGCAATGCAATTGTAAATCATTCTCCGCAGGAGGCACAGGCAAACGGTATCAGTACAGTGTACCAGGAAGTAAACCTTTGCCCGAACCTGACTGTAGCCGAGAATTTATTTATCGGTAGAGAGCCGAGAAAGATGGGAATGATTGATTGGAAGCAGATGAATGAGCGTTCAGGAAAGCTTCTTGAGAGCCTGGACATTCATGTGCCGCCAACACAGATGCTGGAAGAATGTTCCATCGCTATCCAGCAGATGATCGCAATTGCACGTGCAGTTGATATGAAATGCCGTGTGCTGATCCTGGATGAGCCAACCTCATCACTGGATGACGATGAAGTTGAGAAGCTGTTTGTACTTATGAGAAGACTTCGTGACGAAGGAGTAGGTATTATCTTTGTCACCCATTTCCTTGAACAGGTATATGCATCTGCGACAGAATTACAGTTCTTCGTAACGGCGAACTGGTAGGAGAATATGAGACAAAGGATCTTCCGAGAGTTATGCTGGTTGCCAAGATGATGGGTAAAGATTTTGATGATCTTGCTGATATTAAAGGCGAGCACAAAGATAAGAAAAAAGCAAAACCTGAACCTGTTATCGAAGCAAAAGGAATCTCCCACAAGGGAACAATTAAGCCATTTGACCTTACCATTAATAAAGGAGAGGTTATCGGTCTTACCGGACTTCTCGGTTCCGGACGTTCTGAACTTGTACGTGCCATTTACGGTGCAGACAAGGCTGAGACTGGAACCCTTAAGGTAAAAGGCAAAGAAGCAAAAATCAACAGTCCTCTGGATGCTATGAAGCTTGGTATGGCGTATCTTCCGGAAGACAGAAAAGCAGAAGGTATCATTGCAGATCTTTCTGTAAGAGAAAATATTATTATAGCGCTCCAGGCTAAACGCGGTATGTTCCATCCATTAAGCAAGAAAGAAATGGAAGAAGCAGCCGATAAGTATATTAAACTGCTGCAGATTAAGACAGCAAGCCGTGAAACCCCGATTAAGAGTCTGTCCGGTGGAAATCAGCAGAAGGTTATTCTTGGAAGATGGCTTTTGACAAATCCGGATTACCTGATTCTGGATGAGCCGACCAGAGGTATTGATATCGGTACTAAAACAGAGATTCAGAAACTGGTTCTTGATCTTGCGGATCAGGGAATGGCAGTTACATTTATCTCCTCAGAGGTTGAGGAAATGCTCCGTACCTGCTCCCGTATGGCAGTTCTTCGTGACGGTCAGAAGGTAGGCGAGCTGGAAGAGAATGAACTTTCCCAGAGCGGAGTTATGAAAGCTATTGCCGGAGGTGACGATAAATAATGAATAAGAGTAAATTAAAGAAAATAACAAGTGCGCGTCTGTTTCTTCCCATCGTGTGTCTCATCGCCGTACTTTTGCTCAATGTGATCAAGACACCGGACTTCTTTAATGTATCGATCCGAAACGGCGTACTTTACGGTTATATCATTGATGTTATCAATCGTGCTTCAGAGTTGGTTATCCTTGCAATCGGTATGACACTGGTAACAGCGGCATCTGGTGGACAGGATATCAGTGTGGGTGCGGTTATGGCTGTAGCAGCTGCTGTTTGCTGTCAGATCCTTTCCGGTGGACAGGTTTCTGTAAATGAGTATCAGAATTCTATTATTATTGCAGTGATTGCAGCGCTTCTTGCATCTGCATTATGTGGTGCATTCAATGGATTTCTGGTTGCCAGGCTGAATATTCAGCCGATGGTTGCAACTCTGATCCTTTACACAGCCGGACGTGGTATCGCACAGCTTGTAACAAATGGACAGATTACTTATATTCGTGTGGATTCTTTTAAGATGGCAGGCGGTTACATTGGAAAGTGTCCGATCCCAACTCCTATTTTCTTTGCGATCATCACAGTTTTAATTGTTTACCTGATCCTGAAGAAAACAGCACTTGGCCTTTACATTGAAAGCGTTGGTATTAATGGAAAAGCAGCCCGCCTTGTTGGATTAAATTCCACAATGATCAAATTCCTTACTTATGTTATTTGTGGTGTGCTGGCTGGTATTGCCGGAATCGTAGCATCCAGCCGTATCTATTCCGCAGATGCAAACAACATCGGTCTTAACCTGGAAATGGATGCCATCCTTGCAGTAGCACTTGGCGGAAACTTCCTTGGCGGTGGTAAATTCAGTCTGATCGGTTCCGTAATCGGTGCTTATACGATTCAGGCTCTGACCACAACACTTTATGCAATGAACGTAAAGGCTGACCAGCTTCCTGTTTATAAGGCAATCGTGGTAGTCATTATCGTTACTCTGCAGAGTGATGTATTTAAAAAATATATTGCCGGCTTAAAAGCTAAAAAGAGTGTGGCAGCAGAAGGAGGTCAGAAGTAATGAAAGCAAATGGAATGCAGAAAAAGAAAATGACAGGAAACGGCTTCCTGCTTCTGATAACAATCGCTTTATTTGCAGTTATGTATATTGCAGGTATGATTATTTTTGCTGATAAAGGTTTTGCAAACCGCAGATGTTTTTGAATCTGTTTGTATCTAATGCAGGACTTCTGGTTATCGCATGTGGACTTACTATTGTAATGATCACCGGAGGTATTGATATTTCCGTTGGTTCTGTAACAGCTCTTGTTTGCATGGTTCTTGCAGATCTGATGGAGAATAAGGGTGTAAATACATATGTGGCAGTTTTAGTTGCACTGCTTATTGGTGTTGCTTTTTGGTGTTGTCCAAGGCTTTCTGGTAGCTTACCTTGATATTCAGCCGTTTTATCGTTACTCTGGCTGGTATGTTCTTTTGGACGTGGTATGACAGCTATCATCAGTACTGATATGATTTCTATTAAGAATGAGTTATTCCTGAAGTGGGCAAACTTCCGTTTTTATATGCCTTTTGGTTCTACGAATAAGAAGGGAAAATTCATTCCGGCTTATATTCCTCCTACAGTAGTGATTGCGGTGATCGTTGCTATTATCATTGCAGTTCTTCTGAAATACCGTAAATTCGGACGTAAGCTGTATGCGATTGGCGGCAACCGTCAGAGTGCATTAATGATGGGCCTGAATGTTAAGAGAACAATGTTTCAGGCTTATGTGCTGGATGGCTTTCTTGCTGGACTTGGTGGTTTCCTGTTTTGCTTAAACAGCTGTGCTGGTTTCGTTGAGCAGGCGAAAGGTCTTGAGATGGATGCGATTTCTTCAGCAGTTATCGGTGGTACGCTTCTTTCTGGTGGTGTTGGTACACCGATCGGTACTTTGTTTGGTGTTCTGATCAAGGGTACGATTTCCCAGTTTGATTACTACTCAGGGTACGTTATCAAGCTGGTGGGTAAGAATTATTCTTTCACTGTTACTGTGTTTCTTTATTGTGATTCAGTCAGTGATTGCTTCTATGAAGAAGAAAAAACAAATAGACTGCATGCGAATGGCAGGTAAATATTGAGAAAAAGAGACAGGTCGAAATTCAGTTTTGAGTTTCGACCTGTTTTTTTGCTTTTTCAGGAGGGACGCGCAAAGCAGCCTCTCTCTACGGGTTCAGATTCCGGGGCTAAGGAACTCTAAGGTTTGTAAAATCCGCTAAAATCATGAAAAAAACGCAAAACTCGCTCCGTTGCAAACTTCGCTCAGACAAGTTGCTGTTTTTTTTTCATAACGCGAATTTCCCAAACCTAAGACTTCCTAAGCCTCTCCAATTCACCGTAGAGAGAGGCTGCTTTGCGCTGGGTAATGGCAGAGAGAAAGATATGATGCTACTGAGAGGATAAATTTTGGCTCTATTTATTTTATTGAAATAATATATTACGAGAAGAATTTTGTTGATTAGTCATAGTTTTTGAATGATTTAATTGTGCAAAATGTCAGTTTAAAAAAAATATATAAAAGAAAAATATACAAAATTGCTTGACATAAAAGAAAAATGTATGGTTATATAGGAGTATACAAGTATTAAACATAATACAAGATGACAAGAGAAGGAGGAATTTACATGAACGAACAGGATCGTGTAACAGGAAGCTTATATGGGATGGCAACTGGAGATGCGTTAGGGGTACCATCTTCATTTATGACACAGGACTATATTGCTGAAAAATGGGGCTGGATTGATACCTTTTATCCACCGGAAAAAGGTCATATTTTTCATGATGGGCTGAAAGCAGGAGAATATACAGATGATACAGAGCAGGCAATGGCACTGATGAAATCGTTTATTCGAAACAAGAAAGTAGATTCTCATGATGTAGTGAATGAAATACTTGCATGGGCAGAAAGAGTAAAGGATAAATATGCAAGTCCTTTAGGTCCGAGTACAGAAAGAGCATTGAAAGCAATTAAGGATGGGGCAGATATCAATGTAAGTGGAAGATATGGAAATACCAATGGTTCTGCAATGAGAATCAGCCCGGTAGGAATCATCCATGGACTGAGAGGATCAACTTGTGAAGAAATGGTAAAAGATGTTTATCTTACATGTTTGCCTACACATAATACAACTGTTTGTGTTTCATCAGCAGCGGCAATTGCATGGGGAGTTGCTCTTTGTGTAAGAGGTGAACAGGATATTGATTTTATCGTAAAGGAAACAATGAGAGCTGCTGAAATTGGAAAGCAATATGGATATCCAATTGTGTCACCTTCTATTTCCAGAAGGGTTGAGTTTGTATACGATATTGTGAAAAAATCAAGTGATGATAAAGAAACGATGAAAGAACTCTATAATTATTTTGGTGGCGGTGATCTTGCAGCAGAATCTATACCGGTTGCTATTGGATTATTTGCCCTAGGCAAAGGAAATGTGAAGCTTGTAAATGAGTATTGTGTAAATTTCGGCGGAGACTGTGATACAAATGCAGCAATGGCTGGTGCAATGGCCGGGGCATATTCTGGCATTGAGGCAGTGCCGGTGGAATGGAGAGAAACAATTAAAAAAAGTAAATGGTGTTGATTTTGAAGAATTTGCAAAACAGATTATTAATTTGATTCCTGAATGGGAATGTTAAGTATTTGCATTTGGAATGTTAGAAAAATGTGAAAAAATATGGGTGCTTTGTTAAGTAATGTTAAGCAAAGATATACAATATGCATAAAAATAAAAATGTTACATGGAATAAATTAGATAAAAAGAC
>ENA-OQAJ01000620-OQAJ01000620.1-human-gut-metagenome-genome-assembly--contig:-NODE-620-length-10999-cov-1.779617_pt1 | contig 10999 bp, 12 predicted proteins | sample MGYA00242736_ERZ504529 | MGnify/ENA primary metagenome ERZ504529 (study PRJEB26092, sample SAMD00036275) | human gut metagenome | host: Homo sapiens | study: EMG produced TPA metagenomics assembly of...
CTTATCTACCAGCTCGCTCCCGAAATACTTCCTTTCGCCCCGGTCTGGTTCAAGAAGTTTATCACAGTTCCGCTTAAGGACAGATGTTTGTTCACATTCCAGTTTATTCCACCGAATGTTTCCCAACGGCCGTTGAAATAATAAGCATTTTTAATATTTGCATACGTCTTGCTGAAGTAACGGAAACTGGCCCATACCTTCAAGTCTTTGGTAATGTTGTAACTAGGGTCCAGCTCAATCAGCACCTTCGGAATTTCGGTAACGATATTGCCGGTGGCATTGATACCCGATGTTGTCCCGTCACTAAAGGTCACTCCCGTTTCATACTTCTTATACTTCGGGCTTTGGTAAGTGAACAGGAAGTGGAAATCAAATCCTTTGAAAGGTTTCACCACCGCATCCGTCGTCCACCCTATTGTTTCAATATCATAACTCAATGCAGCCGCCTTAATATCCTTATCATTATTCGGATTAATCAGATTCAAGGTAGAGTTGTTGTTAGTCTTGGCAATGTAACTGAACAGTGAGGTCAGACTAATCCAGTCATTATTGAAATAAATACCCGCACGCCCCAACGGAATCGTAATCTTATCTACATTCGGCATCTCGGCAGGAGCAAAGTTCGACATATTCGGACGCTGGGTATTGTAGGTGAAATCGGCGGTAAAGCCAAACTGCTTTGTCATTTATAAGTGGCGGCAGCCGTGAAAGCCATGTTCAGCCAATTGTAACTGAAATAACGGGGAGCTATCTTCGTACCATCGGCTGCAACTGCCCCGATATGATAACCGGCAAAGCGGCCTACCGGATTGCCTTCGGCATTATATACCGCCAGGTTCTTTCCTGCCAGACGCTGGTACTCGAAGCGTGCGCCATAATACACATTCCATTTATCGGTGATGTCCCAGTCGTGAGTAGCATAAAGAGCCAGTTTGTTTTCATGTCCTTTGTAATATTCGGAAGCATTCTGGTTCAGATTATAATAAGGAGTGTTTCCGTAATGATGAATATCCTTCGTATCGGCGCTGTACAACATTTGGGGATGATTCTTCCACCGTATGGTCATACATGGTAGTGTTCGAAGCATAGTCCACATCATAATACCATTCGTTCACCCCCACACGCCAAGTCATATCATCATACTTCCGCGACAACTCGGTGGTAAAGAAGAACTCATCTATATTCCCCCGGTTGAAACAGGACATGCGGCTCTGTACATATCCCTCATAAGGATTCAATGTTCCATCCAGTCCTTTGGTGCTATAGCCGTCGCTCCTACTTTCTGCTCCATAGACATCGGAGTCTGGTACAGATAGGAACCCAAAGCATGGTCATACTTCATATTGATTTTCCACTCCAACCCGTTATCCCACCGGTAACGGTTCAGAACCGTCAACTGATTTCCTTTACTGGCCGTAGCATCATACAGACTGATCTTTTTCATCTCGCCGGTACGCATGTCCATATAAACCATATCCGATACATTGGGCAGATAAGAAGAAGTCCCCAGTCCGAAACCGGGAATTTCCTTCACACTCCCATCGCCTACATAAATAAATGGTGCACCGGTGGTAGCATTGGACAACCAATGGCTGTTGCTGTAATGGTAGATGGCAGAGAGCTGTCCACGTCCTTCATTGTAGAACTTGGTCAAGGCAAACTTATAGATCTGAGTCCGGTCCTGATATTGCGCAAAACGCAGTTTGAACGAACCCGGATCAAAATTCTGATAGATGCTGCCGCTGTAAAACCAATCTTTTCCGATGCTTCCATTCAGATTGAAGTCAAAATTGCTGTTTACCGAAATGATTGTGCCGTAGTTCAGCACACCATTCATTTTCTTCTCTTTATCCAAGCCGAGTTCCGTAAACGAATTGACAGCATAACCTATATTACCGGTAGTAATCGCTGTTTCGGAAATCTTCAGCAATCCGGTATGTCCCAAGCTGCTGTCTCCGCGCCAATGCGTGTTTACATTATGAGGATTCGAATTATATACCACAGGCAGACCATTTTCGAGTACATTCACATCACCACCGGGCAGACCGATAGAGATTTCACGAGGACCATTGGCACTAGCCGCATTCAACATGACATTGCGATTGCCTTCCTCTTTCGAATCAGAGGACACTTTGGTAGAATCTTGTTGTGCATAACCATTCAAGCAAGCGGCGGCAAGTAAAATAATGACCGCGCCCATCCGGTTCTTTTTGCTGATTTTTGTTCATAGCATTAAATGTTTTTAGAAGTTTTTCTGAGGCAAAGGTAGGGGACAGCCGGCAACCTCTATAAAACATTTGTTACAGCTGCCGGCATTTTTGTTTCATTTGCAACAAAAGTGACGGATTATGTAACATTTCTCGTGAACCATAGGCCTTTTCACCTCTAAAAACAAGTTCATCCCAATTTTCCTTCAGCCTTCAGTTTTGCTGTTTTTCCCCATTTCATCGAAGAAAACACCTGAAGGATTATCCTTCAGCCTACTATCAGCCCGCCTTTAGGCAAGCAAGAGAAAAAAAAATCCCAATTCCTCTTTTTCTATCCGAAGTATGCCGGTAATCAGCATAAAACACTTACCTTTACAACAGCACCAACTGAAAAGAAAGACGCCACAATGAAAGGAAAAATCCCTCAAACCTTCAAGGGGGAACAATCTAATTTGCCCGTACAAAGCTCTTTTCTCCTATGAATTAATAGGTTTTTTCCAGTATGATTAAGTACTTTTGTCCTGAATACTAAGACAGACTCCGATGGCAGACTGTACAATCCACTATAGCAGACCGTACAGTCCACTACAGTAAACCGTACGGTCCATTGCCTGCGTCTATAGAAGTTAATAGAAAGAATCCCCTTAGCGTTCAGCAAGAAACGACTTAATCTCCCTATTAAAAAGCATTAAACATGGCAGCAAAGTATGATTTCAAAACCTCCCCCGACATACAGGGAGAGAAGGAACAGCCCACCCTGTATCCGCAAATTGTAGTATCGGGCACAAAAAACCTGAAAGACCTGGCTAAAGACATCGCCCGGCGTTCTACCGTCCACGAAGGGACCGTCGTCGGTCTGTTATGTGACCTGGAAAGCATTATCGCCAATTACCTGGCAGACGGTTATAACGTAAAACTGGGAGAACTGGGCACATTCTCGGCCACACTGACTTGCCGCAAGGTAACGGACAAAAGCGAGATACGCGCCGCATCGGTACATTTTGACAACATAAAGTTCAAACCCACCCGGAAATTCCGTAAGGAGGTACGAAGCAAAGGAAAGCTGGAACGGGCGGAATATGGTTTCCGGACCTCCTCCACCCGATATTCAGCAGAAGAACGCTTTGTACGGCTGACAAATTATCTGAAAGAGCACTCCATTATCACTTGCAAGGAATATTGTGCCTTGACAGGGTTGCTGAAAACAAAAGCCGGCAGCGAACTACGCCAATGGAGCAGCGAAAAGAAAATAGAAAGAAACGGACGCGCCCCGCACGTGATATACAGGGCGATGCCGGAAGGCTGAAAAGGTATCCTTTCACCTGCTTCCCCCCTCTCCCGGAACCTTTATTCTTTCCGGGTGCGGCTGGTGGCTATGAGATACGCCCCCAGCAGAATCAGCGGCACACTGAGCCACTGCCCTATGTTAAAAGTCATATCCGCCTCTTCGGCAACCTGCGGATTCTTCATAAACTCCAGAGCAAAGCGAGTGCCAAAGAATATAAGCAAGCTTACTCCGGTTATTAATCCCACCCTCTTTTGTAAATGGTATGTATGGTACATCACCCAGGCAGTTACACCGGCAACCAGGCAATACAGCATTTCATAAATCTGAGTAGGATGGCAAGGCAAACCTTCATACAGCTGATGCCACTCCCGGGAACGGACAAATTCAAATCCCCAAGGCAACGTGGTGGGATATCCGAATATCTCGGAATTCATTAAATTACCAAAACGGATACAGAAGCAGACAATCGCCACAGCAGGTATCATGCGGTCAAACAACCACCACACACTTTTCCGGGTTACTTTTTTCGAGTACCACATCAGAGCCAGAATGATGGCGAACACCCCTCCGTGACTTGCCAGCCCGCCTTTCCAAATCTTGAATATTTCAACAGGATGGGCGCCATAATAGTCCCATTCATAAAACAAACAGTGCCCCAGACGGGCGCCAATGACCGTACTGACTATGCAATAGACAAAAAGCTTGTCCACCCACTCTTCCGGATACTTCTCTTTTTTGAATAAACGGCTTACCATTCATAAGCCAATATGAAACCAAGGCCCACATCAGCCACTACCAACGCACTTCCCAACTACCTACTTTAAATAAGATAGGATCCACATCCCATACAATACTTGCTATCATTGTTCTATTTCTTTGTTTATGAACACAAAGGAAATAAAAAAATCTCTTCTCCGGAATAAAACAGAGAAGAGATTTTCAGAATATCGTTCTTTTTGAGGAAACCTCTTTATACCAAATGGGCAATCAGTTCCTCACGGTCGCCGCACAGCAGATCAATTACAGGAACTTCGATCATGGTATAACATCCGGGCTGCTGTTTCATGGAGGCGCGTGCCACGCAAACCAGCACCTGCGCGGTAAGAGCCGGATTATTAATCTTCATGTCAAACTCGAACAACTGATTGTGAGTCTTGCCCGATACCCCTTTGCGAACCAGGTTAACGCCATGACCTACGTCGTTCAAATCGTCCACACATGGAACTTGTTTTACATGTGTCTCGTCATTTACAAAATAAGGATCCGACTTGATGGCGGCTTCCACAGTCTTGAAGTCCGCACCTTCCTCCAGTTCCACATACACCATACGGCGATGGATACCGGTTCCCACAGGAATAGTCATGGACAAAGCATCCTTCACTCCATCAATGGCACGGACTGCTACGGAATGCCCCATGCTGCGTCCCGGACCGAAATTGGTATAAGTAATGCCCTTCGGAGCGATGGCTTCCAACAGTGTACGAACTACAGAATCGCTTCCCGGATCCCATCCGGCAGAAATAATAGCGACAGCCTTACCGGCTTTGCCGACTCATCCAATGAACGGCGGAGAGAAGTGATTTGTGTATGAATGTCGAAACTATCTACCGTATTGATACCCATTGCCAGAATCTCTTTCGCATATTCTTCCACGCTACGGGTCGGAGTAGCCAGCACAGCCACATCCACATCTTTCAATTCCTTTATATCTTTCACCACAGCGTATGCTTCCAACTCGGCAGGCTTGTTTTCCGCACCGCTACGACGGACGATACCTGCAATCTCAAATCGGGAGCAGCTCCAAAGCCTCCACTACATACTGACCAATGTTACCGTATCCAACCACGGCCGCTCTTATTTTTTCATCTTTTATTGGGTTTAGTTTACTATTATCTGTTAATTCGCTGCAAAAATAAACATTTTGCCTCGTTTTTGTTCACTACGACCTAATAATTTAAAAATATTCTTGCCGAACTTATAATTTAAAAGATAGATGTCCTATTTTTGCAAAGAACTGTAAATTTTCAAATGAAACAACCATGATTAGAATATATTAAAGGAGACATTGCGGAGATTACTCCGGCAACGGTGGTTTTAGATTGTAACGGGATGGGGTATGGCATCAATATCTCATTGAATACGTATTCGGCCATTCAGAATCAGAGCAATACGAAATTATATATTTATGAAGCGATCCGGGAAGACGCCTACGTACTCTACGGATTCTCGACCAAACAGGAACGGGAGTTGTTTTTGTTACTGATTTCCGTATCGGGCATCGGCGGCAACACGGCACGTATGATTCTGTCGGCCTTATCCCCTTCCGAGCTGTGCGGAGTAATCAGTTCCGGTAATGACAAATTATTGAAAACGGTAAAAGGCATCGGCCTGAAAACTGCCCAACGCATCATAGTGGACTTAAAAGGACAAGATCGCCACTTCGGGCGTGGAGACGGTGAACAGTGAAATGTTTGCCAATCCGGGCAATACGGAAATTCATGACGAGGCTGTCGCCGCACTCACCATGCTGGGATTCGCACAAGCCGCATCACAAAAGGTAGTGGCTGCCATACTGAAAGAGGAGCCTGCCGCCCCGGTAGAAAAAGTGATCAAGCTGGCCTTGAAGCGATTGTAAGGGCCGTACATGAAACAAGGAACACGGACAATGCGGACTTTGGGGAGGTTCTCTTCAGGATCCGCATTGTTTGTGTTCCCATCCACATCACTTCTCTTCCTCCTGTTCCTGCATTTTGCGGGTTACAAACTCTATTTTCAAGTTCGCTTCTTTCTTATCTTTACGGATTTGTTCCATGCCGGACAGGATGCGCGCCAACTCCGTCAATTCTGCAATCGCCTTACGGTCATTGGGTTGCATAGCCGTTTTATAAGTACGGTCTCCGATAAACTGAAGTTGGATATTCTTATCTTTGTTCGCTACAATAAAAGCGATAACGCCGCCGTCTTCCCCCATCTTATAATCGGCCTTCTCGATTGCACGGCCCAAGTCAGTGGTTTCATAGCTGTCTTTCGAGGCGGGAGTTTCGGCAAAGGTATCCCCCACACTCACTTTCACCGCCGTGTGATGCAACGTGCCGCCTGCACAATAAATAGAGGTAAGGGACATTTCCCCCTGCTCGTTCACTTGCCCGCGCAAGAATGAACGGCCTATATTCTTTTCTACTGTCTGGGTGGGATAAAATAGTTACCACCTCCTGATATGCAGTATCTTTCTCAAGAACAAAAATTACCTTTGACGGAATCCAGCTGAGCTTGTCTCACCACCATCATGCTATCCAGGTAAATCAGACTTTTTCTGCTGTTCTTTCAAATCCACCTGCTGCATCAGCTTGACTCCCTGTTTTCTGGCTTCAAACGCTTTCGGATAAAGGATGCGGATACTGTCTATCTGCAATTTGGCCTCATTAAAGTTCTCTTTTTCCAAAGCCGCTTCAGCCTTACGCAAATTTTCTTGCGCTTTCTTCTCGCCGCCATCATCACAACCGGCCAGCAACAAGGCAAATAATGCTACTAATCCTATCTTTTTCATGTACTTGATCGTTTTATATGCAGGCAAAAATACAATTTAATTGCGTGATTTCTCCTTATCCTGCGCAAAAAATCGTAAATTTGCCCCTCTTTAAGATGAATATGGAACTAAAAGAACATTTTAATAATAAGATATTCAAGTTAATCTCCGAAACGGCAGACGAACTGGGAGTGGAATGTTACGTTGTAGGAGGTTATGTACGAGATATATTTTTTGGCACGTCCCTCGAAGGATATAGACGTTGTAGTAGTAGGAAGCGGAATTGAAATGGCACAACTTCGGCAAGAAGCTGGGACACGGAGCACACGTTTTCTGTTTTTAAGAATTTCGGCACGGCACAAGTTAAATACCATGACACGGAAGTGGAATTTGTCGGTGCCCGTAAAGAGTCGTACAGCCATGACAGCCGCAAGCCTGTAGTAGAGGACGGCACCTTGGAGGATCGACCAAACCGGCGTCGATTTCACGATCAATGCATGGCAGTGTGCCTGAACAAAGCACGTTTCGGTGAACTGGTAGATCCTTTTAACGGGCTGGACGATTTGAAAGAGAGAACTATCCGTACACCGCTGGACCCGGACATCACTTTCAGTGACGATCCGCTCCGCATGATGCGTTGTGTCCGGTTTGCCACACAACTGAACTTCTATATTGACGACACCACTTTCGAAGCACTGTCACGCAACAAGGAACGTATTCATATTATCTCCAAAGAGCGCATCGCCGACGAGTTGAACAAGATCCTGCTCGCCCCCATACCGTCCAAAGGCTTTATAGAACTGGACCGCTGCGGACTGCTGCCTTTGATTTTCCCCGAACTGGTGGCGCTGCAAGGAGTGGAAACCCGGAACGGGCGTGCCCATAAAGACAACTTCTATCATACCCTGGAAGTTGTGGACAATATTTCCAAACATACCGACAACCTATGGCTGCGTTGGGCTACGCTGTTGCATGATATAGGCAAGCCACGTACCAAACGCTGGGAGCCACGTATAGGATGGACTTTCCATAATCATAACTTTATCGGTGAGAAAATGGTTCCGGATCTCTTCCGCAAGATGAAACTGCCCATGAATGAGAAGATGAAATATGTCCAAAAGTTGGTCAGCCTGCACATGCGCCCCATTGTTATCGCAGATGATGTAGTAACCGATTCCGCCGTGCGACGTCTGCTTTTTGAAGCCGGAGATGATATTGACGACTTGATGATGCTGTGCGAAGCGGACATCAACTTCAAAAAATGAAGCACGAAAACAAAAAATTCCTGGATAACTTCAAACTGGTACGCCAGAAGCTGAAAGACCTGGAAGAAAAAAGACCGGATACGCAATTTCCAACCTCCGGTAGACGGAGAAGAAATTATGCGGATATTCGACCTGCAGCCCTGCCGTGAAATAGGCAGTCTGAAAAGTTCTATCAAGGATGCCATACTGGATGGAATCATCCCTAATGAACATGATGCTGCTTTAGAACACATGTTGAAGAAAGCAAAAAGCATGGGATTAACATCCAAAAACTTATAAGAAATTGACCATACACTATACCAAAGGAGAAGAGTGGGCCAATACCCTGTCACATGGCGTTGGTATCCTAATAGGTATCGCCGGCGGCGGTTATCTGTTGCTTACTGCCATGAAAAGTGGCAATCCGTGGGCAACAGGCGGCATGTGGCTCTACCTATTCGGTATGCTGTCTTCCTATATCAGCTCCACCTGGTATCATGCCAGCAAACCATCTCCTCACCGCGAAGTGTTGCGCAAATTCGATCATGCTTCGATTTATCTGCATATCGCAGGCAGCTATTCCCCCATCATGCTGATAGCCTTGCGGGAAGCAGATTATTGGGGATGGGGAATTTTTAGTTTCGTATGGCTATGCGCCCTCGCCGGGATCATTCTATGTTTTTGTAACCTGAAAGAACATAGCAACCTAGAAACAATTTGCTATATAGCCATGGGATGCAGCATTTTTGTAGGTTTCAAGCCGCTCTGCCAACATGTGCCTCCCGCTTTTATTTATTGGTTAATCGGCGAAGGAGTGTCTTACATCACCGGAGCTGTCTTTTATTCCTTCCCCAAATTGCCCTATATGCACTCTGTTTTCCATCTGTTCGTATTAGGAGGAACGGTCTGTCACATGATGGCATTGTGGTACATTTTATAACCTTCCCATCTTCAATAAGTTATCCGTTTTGGGAAACTTTTTATTCATTTTTTTAAACAGAAAGTTTCCCAAAATGTTATACCTTTGCAGCTGTCCGACAAGGTGAAGTTAACCACTTCCAAGAGGGAATGCCGTGAAAATCAGCAACAGTACCCGCTGCTGTAATTCTCGTAGAGCTGAAACAATATGCACTACAAAACCATTTGCGGGAAGGCGTTTTAAGGGAGAGATAAGTCAGAAAACCTGCCTGGAAGGACAGCCAAGTTTTTTAAATTAACAATTAATTTTTCAAACAATGAATTACGCTGAGATTTGTATTATTAAGCGTGATGGAAAGCGGGAAGACTTTTCCATCAGTAAAATTAAAAATGCAATCGGCAAGGCATTCCATGCCTCCGGAATTGACAATGAAGACAAACTGATTGCTGAAATTACCATGCGGGTTATCAGCAATTTCGTATCTCCAACCATCAGTGTGGAAGAGATTCAGGACCTGGTAGAAAAGGAACTGATGAAAGTACGTCCCGAAGTGGCCAAGAAATATATTATTTATCGCGAATGGCGGAATACGGAACGCGACCGTAAAACGCAAATGAAGCACATCATGGACGGCATTGTAGCCATCGACAAAAAATGATGTCAACCTGAGTAATGCCAACATGTCCAGCCATACTCCCGCCGGACAGATGATGACTTTTGCCTCGGAAGTTACTAAAGACTATACCTATAAATACCTGTTGCCTAAAAAATATGCCGAAGCACATCAGTTGGGCGACATACATATACATGATTTGGATTACTATCCCACCAAGACTACCACTTGTATCCAATATGACCTGGATGACTTGTTCGAACGCGGCTTCCGCACTAAAAACGGAAGTATCCGTACTCCACAGTCCATTCAAAGTTATGCCACTCTGGCCACCATCATATTCCAGACAAACCAGAACGAGCAACACGGCGGACAAGCTATTCCCGCCTTCGACTTCTTTATGGCGGAAGGGGTACGGAAGACATTTCGCAAACATCTGAAAACTTTAACCGAGTTTTATATAGAAGTAGAGGGAAAAGAACCCGGAACAGAGGCTCTCAAGAAAATTGAAGAGAAAGCATACGCCATGACGCGCAAAGATACACATCAGGCCATGGAAGGATTCATCCACAACCTGAACACCATGCATTCGCGAGGGGGAAATCAAGTCGTGTTCAGTTCCATCAATTATGGAACAGACACTTCTCCCGAGGCCGCATGGTCATAGAGGAACTGCTGAAAGCTACCATCGAGGCCTGGGTACCCGTGGCGAAGTACCGGTCTTCCCCATACAGATATTCAAGGTTAAAGACGGAGTATCTTATTCCGAAGAGGACTATAAGAAGCATGGAAAACTTCGAAGCGGCACTGGAAGGCAAAATGGAATTCCAAGCTCCCAATTTCGACTTGTTTCTGAAAGCCTGCCGTACCACCGCAAAAGCCTTGTTCCCCTAATTTTATGTTTTTTGGATACTCCTTATAACAAAAATGAGAAATGGGATATCAAGGACCCTAAACGTTACCGCTATGAACTGGCAACTATGGGATGCCGTACCCGCGTATACGAAAATATAGCAGGTGAAAAAAGTTCATTAGGACGTGGCAACCTGTCATTCACCACCATGAATATGCCCCGGCTGGCCATCGAAGCACGCATCAAGGCAGAAAGTCTGGAAGAGTCAGGCAAGAAAGAGGCCATAGAAAGAAAAGCAAAAGAAATATTCATGGAAAGTGTACATGCTTTGTCCGAACTGATTGCCGAA
>ENA-OQAJ01000621-OQAJ01000621.1-human-gut-metagenome-genome-assembly--contig:-NODE-621-length-10996-cov-2.065599_pt1 | contig 10996 bp, 11 predicted proteins | sample MGYA00242736_ERZ504529 | MGnify/ENA primary metagenome ERZ504529 (study PRJEB26092, sample SAMD00036275) | human gut metagenome | host: Homo sapiens | study: EMG produced TPA metagenomics assembly of...
TGTCGATATCTTGCCGGTCTGCGGATTGAGAATATGGATTCCTCCTCCGTCTGTACCCATCCATATTTTGTCCGTTATGCTCTTCTAATGATAGCACTACATTGGTTTTGAGGGGAGAGTTTTTGTGTATGATAGGTCTGTAATTGTTTTCCATTGCGGTCATAACAGCTTACTCCCTGATTGTAATGAGCTACCCATACATTCCCTTTTTTTTATCAATCAACATGAGATAATCTGTTCACTGTTGAAGGGAACAGGACGGGTGTTGCCCGTAGCGATATCAATAAACAGAGCTTTTGCCCATCGGTTGGTGGCCAGGAGAGTGCGGGAATCCCATTGGTAAAGATTGGAAATATGATACTTGCCGTTCGGCTTCAACGTATGGAACAGGTTGATAATATGGTCTTCATAGTTGTATTTGTATAGACTGCCTCTTCCCCCGAAGATTACTCCGTCCTCCCATAGGCAAAGAGAACTGGCTATTACCGGATTGTTGTCTTTATCCCGCACAAGGGTAAACTTGTCTTCTTTTTCATTGTAGCGGAATACTCCCTTTTCTGTGATGGCCCAAATGGTATGTTCTTCATCTTCCAAAATATGTGTGACATTACCGCGCAGATATCTTCGCTGTTCGTAACCGTCGAATCGTCCGATTCCTGAGCGTGTCCCTATCCAGACATATCCTTTTTCCTGACTGACTTCCATACAGCGTACCATGGAGGAAAGTCCGTTTTGAGAGGGAATTTGTTGGAAAAAGTATTGTTTGGCTTCTGATATAGAATGCAGTAGAGTGAATAGAAGGAGCAAGGACAGGATTCGTATGTTGTGGGCAGATGTTTTCATTGCTTACTCAAGGTTTGGGAACAAAAATAGTTGATTGTCTTGAATAACACAACAAAATGACGTATGAATAATGCGGACAACCGATAAAAAGTCTCTTTTTGGCTGATTAATTCCTGTCTGCTCCTTCGTTTCCTTTTATTTTGCTATAGCATCGTAAACAGCTTTTGCCATCACTTTTCGCTCCTTCTTCATTGGGATGGATATGGTCGGGGAATAATTCCGGCATTCCATCCATTGCGCTGTGAAGGTCAATGACAGGCAGCTTGTTTTTCTTGGCAACCTTCTTAATCATAGGTATAATCTCTTTTGAGATGATATCATCATTAATGCTTTCTCCGGTAAGATATGCCTTTGAAGGATAGCATAGATAGATTTCAGGTTGTGAGGGAAGGGCTTTAAAGGCGTCAATCATGGTTTGTGTATCTTTTATGAAATCTGCTTTATGTACCCAGTTGAATGACTTGCTGTCATTGGTTCCCAGTTTGATAACAACGATATTGGGGTTGAACGCCAATGCTTGTTGATAAGCTTGTTCTTTCATATAAGGGTGATCACCTTTATTCAGCATAGTACGTGCGCTGACTCCAAAGTTTTTCACCCAGTATTTATCTCCTAACAAACGCCTAGAACGGAGGGATAGCTGTCGTGGCTCCGGTTTTTGATTCCTGCTCCGTAAGTAATGCTGTTGCCTACACAGGCTACCCGGACAGCATCTTTACGGGGAGCTTTGAAACTGCGCAACCAGGCGGATAAATCGTTTAACATCTCATTCTTGTAAATGAAGTTTTCGCGGATACCCCAGCCATGTCCGCCACTGGCATAAATATGGAGTACGGCTGGTACATGATTCTTGTGCAGCCCCAGGTAATAATTTACCCCATTGGCAGGAGGAACTGTCTTGTCATCGTCACTGTAGGCGATAAAGGCGCAGGGAGTTTCTTTGGTTACTTGTTTCTCATTGGAAAATTCGGTTTCCAGTTCGGCGGAAGCGTCCTTACCTAAAAGATTATCGTGAGATCCTATGTGAGTATAGGATTTATCCATGGTGATGACAGGATAGAACAGGATTTGAAAGTTAGGGCGGAGTTCGGGGCGGGCATGTGTGGCGATGGTTGAAGCTAGATGCCCTCCGGCAGAGGAGCCCATTATACCTATATCATATGGATTCAGATTCCATACATCGGCACTGTCGCGCGCCATTTTCATAGCAGCTTCGGCGTCCGAGATGGGGAGAGTGCGGTCACCATGAGGCATCCGATATTTCAGTACAATCAGTGCGATGCCTTGTTTGTTGAAGTAAGGTGCCCAGTCATAGCCTTCGTGGTTGACAGCCAGTCCGCCATATCCGCCACCCGGACAGGCTACTATGGCACGGCCTGTCGCCAGTTCGGGAGCCGGAAGGAAGACGCGGAGCGAAGGGGTGTCAATATCAAACGGTTGGGGAGCCTTTTGGGCGGCCAAGGGAAAAGATGCTGATAAGAAGAACAGCAGGATCGTTAAAATAGAAAGTTTTAGTTTCATAATATATTGATTAATGGATAAAAACATATTTGGAGATACAAAGATACTTGTTTTTTATATTTGGGTTGGTTGTCATTGTCCTTAAAAAAACAATGGCCGGGTTTCCGACTTTGTTTATTACTCCTCTAAAATTGACTATTTCTCGGTGAAATGGACCTTTTTAGCTAATTTTGGACTTAAAAATAGTGATTATTGTACCCTTACTACTTCTGTTTTCCTCTACATTTGCCACAGATTAAAATAATGTTAACTATCATAAATTACTAATTTAAATTTAATTCTATGAAGAAGAACCTCTTTACGTTTTTCTAGTGTGTGTCTTCTGTGTGGCAGCAATTCCAGATATGTTTGCCCAGCAGATAAAAGTAACAGGTAAAGTTACTGACAGTACGAACGAGGGGATGCCCGGTGTGAATGTACAAGTGAAAGGTACAGCCACGGGAACCATTACAGATTTTGATGGCAATTATTCTATTGATGTTCCTGACTCCAAATCTACATTAGTGTTTTCTTTTTATTGGCTATGTGACCCAGCAAGTGCCGGTCGGTGGAAAAAAAGTATTGAATGTTCAGTTGAAAGATGATACCCAGACATTGGATGAAGTGGTGGTAGTGGCTTATGGTACGGCAAGAAAGAGTGATTTGACCGGTGCTACCGCCAGCTTGCGTCCGGATGCTAACGATGCTTCTAAAACAGCTTCTTTTAATAATCTGTTGCAAGGTAAGGTGGCGGGGCTGAATGTAACTTCATCTATGGCTGCTCCGGGAGCTGCCAGTTCTGTGACAATTCGTGGCGCTAACTCATTGCGTGGAGATAACCAGCCTCTGTATGTTATTGATAATGTCCCGCAATCTTCCACCGGGGAATTTGCAGAGTCGGCTATGGGTGGCGGTGATTTCCAGATTGCGCAGGATCCTTTAAGTGCTTTGAATCCTGCGGATATTGAAGATATCACTGTATTAAAGATGCCTCGGCTACGGCAATTTATGGTTCCCGCGGTGCGAATGGTGTTATTATCATTACGACTAAAAAAGGGAAAGCAGGTAAGGCTAAAGTAAAACGTGACTGCAAACTTTACCATTGCGGATGCCCGTAACCTGCATAATATGTTGAATCTGGAACAGTATGCTGCTTATGCCAATATGAAGGCTAATTCCGGCGAGGAAAAGTACTATCCGCAAGCAAATGGCGAGATGCATTATGTGTATGGTGAAAACTTGGATAAATATAAAAAAGATCCTACCAACCCTGAATACTATCGTGTCTTGAGTTATAAGAACTGGCAGAAAGAAGCCTATTCATCTGCTTTCTCTCAAGTCTATTCTGCATCGGTCAGCGGAGGATCGGATGCAATGACTTATTATGTTTCGGGTGGTTTTAAGGATATAAAAGGTATTGTGAGCAATACAGGTATTAAACAAGGTGATTTGCGTGCAAACCTTACGGCTAACCTTTCAAAGTCCGTTACTATGGCGCTTGCTTTGAATGGATCTATCAAACAAAATGATATGATGACCGGGGGGTAATACGACAGGTGGTATTGCCGGTTCATTGGCACGTACAGTATTGGATACAGCTCCTTATGAAATTCCGGCAGACGACCCGACATTACAAACGGACATGGACGCAAAAACTACTGTTTATAGCTGGCGGGATGACTATGATGATATAACGGATGATAAAAGCTTTGGCGGTAGTCTGGATTTGAAATGGAATATTTGCAAATACCTTTCGTATAATCTTCGTGCCGGAGGAAATGTGAATATAAACGAACGTGCTCGTTGGTATGGCATGCAGCTCACTATCGGTGCTAATGATCAAGGTGTGCTAGCCATGGCTAATTTGAACAAGACCAATTATAATATAGAGAACTTATTGAATTTAAATATTGACTTGGCGAAAGGTATTCATCTGGGAGCGACTGCTGGTGTAACTTATGACGGACATACATTCTTGAATAAGAATGTGAAGGGTACTCGTTTCTCTAATTTTGACTTACGTACAAAAGGGTTACACCTTGCTTCTGTGAAGACTCATGAACAACCTACCCAAAAGGATTATCAGTTACTGTCTTATCTAGGTCGTATCAATCTTTCTGCTTATGATAAATATTTGCTTACTGCATCTGTACGTGCGGACGGATCAAGTAAATTCAAAAAGGGTAACCGATGGTCTTACTTCCCTTCCTTCTCTTTGGCCTGGCGTATGGAGCAGGAAGAGTTTATGAAGAATATTAACTGGTTGAATCAAATGAAATACGTTTAGGTTTTGGTGTTACAGGCAATCAGGGCATTAATCCTTATGCTACTTTCTCTGATTATTCACAAATAATAGATTATGCAAAAGCCACAGGGGATCAGATTTTGGCAATGGCGGTAAGCAATTTTGCAGAATGACGGATTGAAGTGGGAACGTACATCTTCTTGGAATGTAGGTTTGATTTGCTTTTTTCAACAGCCGTCTGTCAGGATCCAGTAGATGTATATCAGAAAAAACCAATGATTTGCTTAATTTCGCGTTCATTGCCTGCTTCCAGTGGTTTTGCAAGTGTGATGTTGAATCAAGGTTCGTTGAAAAACAAAGGTGTTGAAATTAGTTTGAATGGAGATATTCTCCGTAACTTGAACGGTTGGAGTTGGAGTTTGGGCGGAAACATTGGTTTCAATAAATCAAAAATTGGTGACCTGGGTTTTGCACCGACAGATTTGGAACCTTGAAGAATGTGCGTGGATATCAGGGAACTTCTATAGGGGATCATTTTGGTATTGCTAATCTTTTCATTGCAGGTGAGGCACCGGGATTGTTCTTCGGATATAAGACTCAAGGTATTATTCAGCCGGAAGATATTGTAGATGGAAAAGTTGCTTATACGGCTGCTGACGGATCAACAAAATATTATTCCAGTTCTGTGGCCAATGACTTGGGAGCCGGTAATATAAAAGCGGTGGATATGAATGAGGATGGTGTTGTGGATGAAAAGGATAAAACCATTTTAGGCAATCCGAATCCGGACTTTACTTATGGTTTCCAAACTCGTATTGCCTGGAAAGACCTGTCTGTTTCGGCTTCTTTTTAATGGTGTGCATGGTAATCAGATATTGAATACGAATATCCGTTATTATACGCCCTCTCGGCAAGCTGGTAATTTGACACAAGAAGCATTCCGGAATATCTGGACGGAAGAGAATCATTCAAATCTTTATCCGTCGGCTACGGCGAATGTAAAGAACGTGGTTTATGACCGTTATATTGAGGATGGAAGTTACTTGCGTTGTTCGGATATCACTTTGAATTATACATTGCCAAAATCTTGGATGAAGAAAATCGGCTTTCAGAATATAGGTGTATTTGCTTCGGTTAAAAATGCATTTGTCATCACTAATTACAGTGGATACGATCCGGAAATCAATTCGTTTGCTTTTGATGGATTACGCCCGGGCATTGATATGAATGCATTTCCAAGCCAACGTTCTTATGTCTTTGGATTAAATGTGACCTTTTAAATAGTTTAACCGATAATTTTTTTGTAAAATGAAAAACTAAAATATATATTTTTTATTAGCAGGTGCTTTGTCATTGGCATCCTGCGAATCGTGGCTGGATGAGACCCGCAATATACGATAAATACAAAAACTCAGTTTAGTACTGTGGAAAATGCCAGACAGGCTTTGATGGGATGTTACGGATATATGTCGGCTGATAATGCTTATGGCCAGGCATGGCAGGAAGTAACATTTGGATATTGTGGTTTTGGATGGTCACAAACGAATGGCAGTTCTACAGATTTATTGGTCTCTATGGACGGAGGAATTGATGAAACCATAAACACAATGGCGTGGAGAGGGATGTATAAAGTGATTGGTGAAACAAATGCATTCATTGCCAATATTGCCGATAGTCCGTTAGAATCGGCTGATAAATTGCCAATGGAAGCGGCTGCTCGTTTTTGCGTGCATTGGCTTATTATAATTTGGCAGTTACCTATGGAGATGTACCTTTAAAGACCACTCCCTCTGCTCATGACGGAGTAGCTGTTCCTCGTTCTCCTAAAAATGAGGTCTTTGAATTGGTACGTACTGACTGGGAGTTCGCTTATGAGAATTTACCGGAAAAAGATGATGACGGTTTTGCAACGAAGTGGGCGGCGAAAGCGTATCTAGGAAAACTCTATCATACTTTGGGCTGTCAGGGTGATAATACGGCTTGGGAGAAGGCGAAAGCGTGTTTTGATGAGGTAATGCCTAAATACCGGCTGGCGGATAAATTCAGTGATTTGTTTGTTGATTACGTACAAGGTTCTCCGGAATCTATTTTTCAATTGAATTTTGCACTTGCAGGTTCTACCACCGTAACCGGGGTAGCTGGCTGGTCGCTCCTAATGGCTCTTGTAATGGGCAGGCTTGGGACCGCATACGTGCTTCAAAAGCTTTGTATGATTATTTTTGGGCTACTTATCCCGGTGATCCACGTATTGAAAGCACATTCCTGACTTATTGGAAGTCTTATGCCGGAGTAGGAAAAGGTGAGAAACCTAAAGAGGAGCCTATAGCTTCGGCGCGCGATACTGTATATGCCTATCCTTATTTTACATATACCATTGAAGGAGAAGAAAAACCTGCCGGATGGAAGAAACCCAAGTTGTATGTAGGACGGATTCCTTACGAGAAATTAGCTGATCCGGCTAGTCCGAAAGCTGAAGAACTTTATGCTATGATTGCCGATACGGCTACTGCGACTCCCGCTGAAAAAGGGTATTTGAAAGGCTTGTTGTCTTTGTTGGAAAATGCGACAAAAAAGCCATCTACCAATACAAAGTCATGGCCCTATTTCAAGAAACCGTGGGATCCTGAGCAGAGTGGTAATAACAGTCATAAGAATTTAATTTTGTATCGTTATGCAGATATGTTGCTGATGGCAGCGGATGTATATAATGAATTGGGGCAGACTGACAAGGCGATAACATTGGCCAATGAGGTGCTGAAGAGAGCGCGTCAATCAGGAAACGCGTCTCAGCCGGCTGACTGGAAGAGTGGCTTGTCTAAGGAACAAGTGCGTGAGAAAATTTATTTTGAACGTATTTTCGAAGGTGCCGGTGAACCGGAAATGTATCAGAAAATGCGTTTACGTGGCACAGAGCTTTTGAAAAAAGCTTTCGAGGTCAACAATGGGCATGGAATTATTCAAGAATCAGTGGCCAATAATCCTAAAGGGAACGGGAACTGGGGAGAACGTATTTTTAATGATGGAAATTTGAATGATGAAAACTTCCTGAAGAAAAAATTTATTGCTCCCGGTTCCGAAAGATGAGATAGATACCAATTCTGCTCTTGATTATAGTGATAATAATTATGGCTATACTAATTAAGAAAACATGATAGAACGCTTTATTCAATAGGTCTTTATTGGATTTTTCCGGATGCAGGGCGCACCTGCGCTTTGCATCCGTTTTTCTTGTCTGTAACCTGTTTCTGGACATTCTCGGATATAAAATAGTCATTTCCAGACAAGAAACAATAATATAACTTGTATCTTTGCGGATGTTAATTCTTTGCTTATTTAAATTTATGAATATGAACAACCTACAATCAGGATTATTTTTTTCTTTGACCGGCATTACTGCTGTGGCATCTCTGTCATCATGCGCTTCACAAAAGAAAACTGAGGAGCAGAAACCTTACAACATCGTGTATATAATGACCGATGACCATACTGCCCAGATGATGAGTTGCTATGACAAGCGTTATATGGAAACGCCCAACCTTGACCGCATTGCTAATGATGGAGTGCGTTTTACAAATAGTTTTGTGGCCAATTCATTGAGTGGTCCCAGCCGTGCCTGCATGATTACCGGCAAGCATAGTTGTGCTAATAAATTCTATGATAATACCACTTGTATATTTGATGGTTCGCAACAGACTTTTCCGAAGCTGCTGCAACAGGCCGGATACCAGACCGCCCTTATCGGAAAATGGCACTTAGAGAGTTTGCCCACAGGTTTCAATTATTGGGAGATTGTACCCGGACAAGGTGATTATTATAATCCGGATTTTATTACGCAAGACAATGACACCATTCAAAAACATGGGTATATAACCAATATCATTACTGATGATGCCATAGACTGGATGGAGAACAAACGGGATAAAGACAAACCTTTTTGTATTTTGATTCATCACAAGGCTATTCATCGCAACTGGCTGGCAGATACTTGTAACTTGTCTTTGTATGAAGATAAAACTTTTCCGTTGCCCGATAATTTCTTTGATGATTATGAAGGACGTCCTGCGGCAGCGGCTCAGGAAATGAGCATCGTGAAGGATATGGATATGATTTATGACCTTAAGATGCTTCGCCCCGATAAACAAACCCGTTTGAAGGCTCTTTATGAAAATTATATCGGACGTATGGATGAGGGGCAGCGTGCGGCATGGATAGTTTTATGGTCCCATTATCGATGATTTCTATAAAAAGAATCCTCAAGGTAAAGAATTGGCCGATTGGAAGTTCCAGCGCTATATGCGTGACTATATGAAAACAGTGAAATCGTTGGATGATAATGTAGGTCGTGTACTGGATTATCTGAAAGAAAAGAATATGCTGGACAATACCTTGGTGGTTTATACTTCAGACCAAGGCTTCTATATGGGAGAACATGGTTGGTTTGACAAACGCTTTATGTACGAAGAATCCATGCATACTCCGCTTATAATGCGGTTGCCCAAAGGTTTTGACAGGAAAGGTGATATTACAGAACTGGTGCAAAAACATAGATTATGCACCTACTTTTCTGGAATTGGCAGGTGCTCCTGTTCCTGAAGATATCCAAGGTGTTTCGTTGCTTCCACTGTTGAAAGGAGAAAAACCTGCTGATTGGCGCAAATCATTGTATTATCATTTTTTATGAATATCCGGCAGAACATATGGTGAAAACGTCACTATGGTGTACGTACAGAGCGTTATAAATTAATTCATTTCTATAATGATATTGATGTATGGGAATTGTATGATTTACAGGCAGACCCTACGGAAATGCACAATCTTTATGGTCAGAAAGAATATGAATCGGTTGTGACGGAGCTGAAGGCTGAATTGGCAAGATTGCAGGAGCAGTATAATGATCCGGTACGCTTTTCACCCGATAGAGACAAAGAATAAGAAAAAATAGCATATATCATGAAATACACCTGTTTGATTTTTGCTATGGTCGTTATTTGCGACTATGGCCTTACCTGCTGACAACCTAATCCAATCTATATCTATTGTTCCCTGCCCGGAGAGTATTACTCCGGGTACAGGTTATTTTACTTTCTCCGGAAAAACAGACTTTACGGTAGAAAATGAGGAGCAGGCAGAGGTTGCACGCTGTTTCTCTGCTCTTTTTACCCAGGCGGCCGGATTTACTCCTAGTGTGAAGGTTGGAGAAAAGAAGGGGAAAATCAGTTTCCTCACCGATGACGCATTAAAGAGTGAGGCGTATCATCTGGAAATAACTCCCAGGCAGATAATAGTTAAAGCTTCAGATACAAAAGGTTTCTTTTATGCCTTGCAGACTATTCGTCAGTTATTGCCTGCTTCCATTGAGGGCACAGCGGTGGCGGAAACTGCGGATTGGAGCGTGCCGGCTATGACAATCAAGGATGAACCTCGTTTCGGATATCGTGGATTGATGGTGGATGTGGCCCGCTTTTTTATTCCGAAAGAGAATCTGCTTCGTATTATCGATTGTATGGGAATGTTGAAAATCAATACTCTGCATCTGCATTTGGTGGATGATAATGGTTGGCGTATTGAAATAAAGAGATATCCTTTACTTACGGAAATCGGTTCACGGCGTGTAGATCGTCCTGGAAAATCTTTTCCGGAGCGTCGTAATCCCCGGCAGGGTGAACCGACTGTAGAAAAAGGATTTTACACACAGGAGGATATCCGTGAGATAGTGGCGTATGCCGCCCGACATCAGGTTGAAGTGATTCCTGAAATTGAAATGCCGGCTCATAGTAATGCTGCGTTGGCTTCTTATCCGTTGTTGGCTTGTCCTGTGGTCGATAAATTTATCGGTGTCCTTCCAGGATTGGGAGGAAATCATGCGGATGTGATCTTCTGTGCAGGAAACGATAGTGTGTTCACTTTCTTGCAAGGGGTGATTGACGAGGTGGTGGAGCTGTTTCCCTCCAGGTATATTCATTTGGGTGGGGATGAGGCTCGGAAAACGCATTGGAAGGAGTGTCCGCTTTGTCAGGAGCGTATGCGACAGGAAGGCTTGGAGGACGAAGAAGCGTTGCAAGGTTATTTTATGGCGAGAATGAGTAAATATGTACAAAGCAAAGGGAAAGAAGCCATGGGCTGGGATGAACTGACCAATACCCGGATTCCCGACGGAGCAATTATTTATGGTTGGAGAGGCTATGGTCAGGCTGCCGTCAAGGAGCGGAGCAAGGGCATCGGTTTGTCATGACTCCTGCACGTATCATGTATTTGATTCGTTATCAGGGACCGCAATGGTTTGAACCTTTGACCTATTTTGGGAATAATACATTGAAGGATGTATATAGGTATGAACCGATACAGAAAGAATGGAGTCCGGAGGTACGTTCCTTGCTGATGGGAGTACAGGCTTCTATGTGGACTGAG
>ENA-OQAJ01000622-OQAJ01000622.1-human-gut-metagenome-genome-assembly--contig:-NODE-622-length-10989-cov-1.731449_pt1 | contig 10989 bp, 18 predicted proteins | sample MGYA00242736_ERZ504529 | MGnify/ENA primary metagenome ERZ504529 (study PRJEB26092, sample SAMD00036275) | human gut metagenome | host: Homo sapiens | study: EMG produced TPA metagenomics assembly of...
CCTCGGACCGTCATGTCATTGCCATGGGTCTTGCCTATGGTCTGGCCACCGCCATCAGCTACCCGGTTACCGGTGCCGGTCTCAATCCCGCCCGTTCCACCGGCATCGCACTGGCCGCGATGAATGAGGGTCTTACGCAAAATCCGCTGCAGCAGCTGTGGGTATTCTGGATTAGCCCGGTCTTGGCCGCCGCTGTGGTGGCGTTGGTCATGATCATCGCGCAGATGATGACCACTCCCAAAGTGCCGGCTGCCGCCGATCTTCCGCAGACGGATGCCGATGCAAACGCGGACACGCTCGACGATGGCGAATTCTTCGATCAGGCCGCCTCGTCTGATGGCGATTCAGCGGAAAAAGATGTTGCCGAAGAGTCCAAAGAAGCTGAAGTAGGTAATCAGCAGGCCGATTCCCAAGCGATGCCGATGAAGGAGTCGAACGCCACTGAGCGCACTTTCCATGGGCTTCTGTCCTGAAGAATCAGGCGAACAAGCCCGGTGATGATGGCCCGTCACGGCAAGTATGACCGTGGCGGCCATCGTATATCCGAAAGCAACCAGCAGTGTGATGACGGCGACGACGCCGAGTACGCACCATTCAAAACCATGGCTTGCCCTCATGTGCTTCGGATACATAGGGATGGTTGTGCATGTTGCGATTCCTTCTGTCGAACGGTTACGTGACCACAATAGCAGGCGAATAGCAAAGGTGGGATTCCGCTTGGACCCGTTGACGGGTCAGGCGGAATCCCACCTTTGTGCGTTTTGGCTGAGCTGCTCCCCTCAGAGAGTCCCGATCAGTGGAAGAAGTGGCGGGTGCCGGTGAGGTACATGGTCACGCCGGCCTTCTTGGCCGCTTCGATGACCTCCTCATCGCGGATGGAGCCGCCAGGCTGCACGATGGCCTTGCGCCCGCGTCGATAAGCACCTGGGCACCATCGGCGAACGGGAAGAACGCATCGGATGCCGCGACCGCACCGGTGGCGCGATCGGCACCATCGGCCAGCGTGTTGGCGCGCTCGACGGCCAAATGGCAGGAGTCCACGCGGTTGACTTGGCCCATGCCGATGCCAACCGTGGCCTGGTCGTGGGCCAGCAGGATGGCGTTGGACTTCACGCAGCGGATTGCACGCCATGCGAACACGAGGTCCTTCAGCGTGTCAGCGTCGGCGGCCTTGCCGGCCACGAGCTTCCAGGCGTCCGGATCGTCGCCGACGGCGTGATCAGATCAGTGTCCTGCACAAGCAGGCCGCCATCGATCTGGCGGATGGCCTCGTGACCCTTCGGCGGCTCGGCCACCTCGAGGATGCGCAGGTTCTTCTTCTTGGTCTGCAGCAGTTCGAGCGCGGCCGGCTCATAGTCGGGGGCGACGATGACTTCGGTGAAAATCGGGCGCACGCTTTCGGCCATCTCAAGGGTGACCTTGGAGTTGCAGGCGATCACACCGCCGTAGGCGCTCATCGGGTCGCAGGCGTGAGCCTTCTTGTGGGCCTCGGCCGCGGTCGCGCCGATGGCCAGACCGCACGGATTGTTGTGCTTGACTACGGCCACGGCAATGGCGGGAGCATATCCCATACGGTGCGCCAGGCGGCGTCCGCGTCCACGTAGTTGTTGTAGCTCATCGGCTTGCCGCCGAGCTGCTCGGCGTGGGCGAAACCGGTCTGGTTGAGCGGGTCGATGTAGAGGGCGGCCTGCTGGTGGGAGTTCTCGCCGTAGCGCAGGGTGTGCGCACGATCCCAGGTGCGGGTGAACTGGGCCGGGAACTTGGCGGAATCGACTTCAGTGCCCTGATCGTCCTTGTCCACCTCGACGGCGTCCAGAGAGGCCGGCTTGGGCCAGTGCTTGGCGGTCCACTCGTTGATGGTGGCGTCATAGGCGGCGGTGTGCGCGAAGGCCTTGGCGGCAAGCCACTTGCGCTCGTCCAAGGAGAAGCCGGTGCCGTCGGCCACGCGGGAGGCGACCAGTGCATAATCGGCCGGGTCGGTGACGATGGCCACGGTGGCGTGGTTCTTGGCCGCGCCGCGCACCATGGAGGGACCGCCGATGTCGATCTTCTCGATGGTATCGGCCTCGTTGGCGCCGGAGCGCACGGTGTCGGCGAACGGGTACAGGTTGACGACCACCAGGTCGAACGGCTTGATGCCGAACTCCTCGAGCTGCTTGGCGTGCTCGGGGTTGGTCATATCAGCAGAATGCCGGCGTGAATGTACGGGTGCAGCGTCTTGACGCGGCCGTCGAGGCATTCGGGGAATCCGGTGACATCGGACACCTCGGTTACCTTGACGCCCAGTTCGGCAAGCTTCTTGGCGGTCGAACCAGTGGAAACAACTTCGGTGCCGGCCTTCACGAACGCTTCCGCGAGTACTTCGATGCCTTCCTTATGAAAGACCGAGACCAGTGCTCGACGTATCGGTCGGTTCGTGTTTGTCATCCTGTTCCTCCTTGGATTCTTGTGGTTGTGACGCTAGGAACCGCGCCTGATGAACGGTGGCGGTCTTCGAGGTCGTGGCGGTGGTGCGGGAATCCTTGATTCTCTCAACCAACCAGACTATCGGAAAAACGAGCGCTATGCCAATCAGCGCGAGCAGCCATGCCGCGGTAAGTCCCAGTGCGGTCGAATGACCGACGACTCTGGTGGAGGCCATGACGTCGACGCCTATGTGAGCAAGACGATGATCGCCAAGCGATCCATTGGACAGAGCGAACAGCAATGTGGATGCCAGTGAGATCAGCATCGCGCTCAGGCAGAATGCCCCGGCGGAGTAGATCAGCGAAACCAGTACCGGGCCGCGGGTGGACGTATTCCGTACATTCAACGGTCTGCAGGCGAATCCTTGCGGTAGGAATACAGCCAGCAGGCCCACGAGCGCAGCGATGGCGAGAGGCGCGTTCAAGGCAACGGTACGCCATAGTTCACTGCTGACCGGTCCGGGCAGAATACCGAATACCGGAATTGCAGGAAGCTCTTTGGATTGGCCGAGCCATAATGTGAAACTGGCCAAATCACCGATGGCGAATCCGCCGCCGAAGAGCCAGGAAACAGCCCAGAGCATGACGTTGGGTAGCCAGATCAGCATGGCGACGGTGGTGAGAATTCGTGAACCGGTTTCCATCCCGGACAATTCGAACAACGATACGACAGCGGCATGGTTGCGTACCGACCATACGATGACGGTAATCAATCCAATTGCCAGATATATGCTCAGTATCGCGACGGCCAAGGCGACGCCGATTTTCAGGCAGTGGCGTATGTCCGCCGGCACCTGCTTGCGAGTCCAGTCCCTGAATGCTCGCATTTTGGCTGATTCCGGTACGGCTGCGCATAGGAAACCGATCGAGAATACGATGGCTGCTTTCAGCAACACCAGCCACTGGTCATCGACAAGACCTAGGTGCACGGATTGCCGGAATGCCTCGTTCAACCCGAGCCAAACAATCAATCCGGCAACATACGCATGCGGCCCGTATGCTTTGATTCGCATGATGAGTGCATTGATCAGCCATATCAGCAGTATGGTCAACAGCAATGGCGTAATGGTGAGGGTGAACGAATCGGTTCTAAAGCCCGATCCCTCACTCAGAAGCACAACGGCCTGTGTCAGCGAGGTTGTGCCGACGGTGAGATTGTCGCCGCCCTCTTCCATAGAGACGACCAATAACATCAGCGCTGTATAGCAGCCTAATGCAACGGCATAGATGCCATGATGCGAGGGCGACTATGGCTCCCCGCACCCATTGGCGAATCACGGCTTTCATCACGATTGGTTGGAACCGATCAGTCGATGTTGGCCTTGGCGAGTACGTCACGCATGATTTCGGCGGCCTGGCCCGGGGTCTTGCCCACGGGGATGCCCGCCGCCTCGAGCGCGTTCTTCTTGTCCTGGGCGGTGCCCTTGCCTCCGGAGACGATGCGCGGCGTGGCCCATCTGCTTGCCTTCGGGGGCGGTGAAACCGGCGATGTAGGCGACAACCGGCTTGGTCATGTGCTCCTTGGCCCATGCGGCGGCGTCCTGTTCGGCGAAGCCGCCGATTTCGCCGATCATCATGACAGCCTTGGTGTCGGGGTCGGCTTCGAATGCCTGCAGGGCTTCCAGCAGCGTCGTGCCGACGATCGGGTCGCCGCCGGCGCGAGACATGCGGTGAAGCCGATATCGGACAATTCGCCCATGAGCTGGTAGGTGAGGGTGCCGGATTTGGAGACCAGTCCGAGCGGGCCGCGGCCGACGATGCCGTCGGGGATGATGCCCAGATTGACGCCGGGGTTGCCGAGCGTGATGAGACCAGGGCAGTTCGGTCCGATGATGCGCACGCCCTTCTTGAGCGCCAGTTCGACGAAGTATGCGGAATCGGCCACCGGAATGCCTTCAGTGATGACCACGATGAGTTCGATGCCGGCTTCGACGGCTTCGACCACGGCGGACTTGGCGAACTTCGGCGGCACGAACACCACGCTGGCCTTGGCGCCGGTGGCTTCACGTGCTTCGCCGCAGGTGGCGAACACGGGGATGTCCGCGTCGGCACCGTTCTTGGCACCGGGGAAGGTGACGGATGTGCCGGCCTTGCGCGGGTTCACGCCGCCGACGATATTGGTGCCGGCCTTGAGCATGCGAGCCGTATGGGTCATGCCCTGATGGCCGGTCATGCCCTGGACGATAACGGGAGCGCCGTCTTCGATGAACAGCATCAGCGAACCTCCTTGGACTGGGTCGCCTCACCGGCGAGCTGCGCGGCCTTGGCTGCCGCGCCTTCCATGGTTTCGGACACATGGATATTCGGGTTATTGGCGGAGGCGAGGATATGCAGACCCTCGGCGGCGGCGTTGCCATCGAAGCGCACAACGATCGGCTTGGAACCGCCGAGCTTGGCGACCGCTTCGAGGATGCCGTTGGCGACTTCCACGCAGGAGGTGATGCCGCCATAGACATTGATGAACACGGATTCGACCTGAGGGTCGGACAGTACGATCTCCAGGCTTTCGGCCATGACGGCTGCGGAGGCGCCGCCGCCGATGTCCAGGAAGTTGGCGGGCTTGATGTTGGTGCCCTGTTCCTCGCCAGCGCCGGAGACGGCATCCAGGGAACTCATGACGAGTCCTGCACCGTTGCCGATCACACCGACCTCGCCGTGCAGGTGCACGTAGTGCAGGCCGTGTTCGCGGGCGCGCTGTTCGAAGGGGTCGGGAACGATGGGATCCACGAAACGGCGCCCAGCCGGTCATGGCGGAAGGAGGCGTTGTCATCCAAGGAGATCTTGCGTCCAAGGCGCTCAGCTGCTTGGTGGATTCGTCATCCGGGTCGCCGATCTTGGCGAGCGGATTGATTCCACGAGCGTGGCGTCGTTGTCTTTGAAGCAGCGCCACATCTTGAGCAGAATCTGTGCGGCCTGATCGACGTCCGCGTGGTAGAAGCCGATGCTCTGTGCCATTTCGGTGGCAGCGGCCAGGTCGAAGTCACCGAGCGCATCGATGTGCAGGCGCTTGACGGCCTCCGGATGTTCCTTGGCGATTTCCTCGACTTCGGTGCCGCCGTTAGCGGTGGCCAGCACGTCGAAGTCGCGCGAGGTGCGGTCCACGGAGATGGACACGTAGTATTCGTGAGGATGTTCTTGGCTTCGGCTACAAGCACGCCGGAAACCTTGTGCCCGTGGGATGGTCATCGGCAGGATGGACTCGGATTCAAGAATCGCCTCGTCGCGGTTATGGGCGATCTTGACGCCGCCGGCCTGACCACGATGACCGATCTTGACCTGCGCCTTGATTACGCAGGGATAGCCGATTTTGTCCGCCGCTTCAGCGACTTCATGGGAGTTCTGGGCAAAGATGCGTCCGGGGTGGGAATGTCCTGTTCCTCGAGCAGCTGACGCGCCTGGTATTCGTAAAGATCCATCGATCCTTCCCTGACTATGTAATTGGTCCGGCATGTAACTGTACACAGTACATGCCGGACCTTGAAAACTGACTGTACGTTGGGTGAGACGAAATCTCAGGCCGGCATCGCGATCAGCGAGCTGCTGGGCTTGCCGTCGAGCTTATCCAGACCGTCGAGGCCATCGAGCCGCATCACGAAACTGAAGCCCACCACGGTGCCACCGGCCTTTTTCGATAAGGTCGGTGGCGGCTTTGGCGGTGCCGCCGTGGCGATGAGGTCATCGACGATGAGCACTCGCTTCCCTGCCTGTACGGCGTCGGTTTCGATTTCGACACTGGCCGTGCCGTATTCGAGGTCATAGGATTCACCGATGGTTCAGGCGGCAACTTGCCGGCCTTACGCACGGCGATGAAACCCTTGCCCAAATGGGCGGCCATGGCCGGGCCGAACAGGAACCCGCGCGATTCGAGACCGGCAATGGAGTCGAATTCGCTCGGGGACACCGGCAGGGCCTCTTCAAGTGCTTTGAGCAGAATCTTCAAGCCCTTGGGGTCGGCGAGCACTGGCATGAAATCACGGAAGATGATGCCTTCCTTGGGAACCCCGGTACGGAACGCACCAAGGACACCAGATATTCGGCGTCCTGTTGCCCTACCTTGCTCAATGCGTCGATGGTGATGTCCGACTGTGCCATAGTGCTCGCCCCTTTTATGCCTTTGCGATGCGATACGCGGATGGTGCTACCGAATCGAACAGCTTACTTCGTCTTGGTTTCGTTGTCGTCACCGGTCTCGTCAGCGGTGTCTTCCTCGGACACGACGGACGCCTCGATCGGAACCTGACCAGCCTCATCGTTAGCCGGAGCCTCGGTGTCTTCGTCGGGCAGCGGGTTGCCGTTCTCGTCGACCTCATCATCGGACACATAGGCCGGGCGGATGTACTCACGGGCGATGGCATTGAAGCCGAAACGCAGCTTGGAGCCTTCGGAGTCGATGACGATCTCCTCATACTGCTCGTCGACTTCGACGACCTTGCCGATCACCTGGCCGATGGTGATGACCTCGGTGCCGGGCTGCAGGTTGCGACGGAAGTCCTGCTTCTCCTGCTGTTGCTGCTTGGCCTTCTTGGACTGCCACCACATCATGCCGCCGAACACGACGACGATCACGATGAGCATAATGTACTGTTGTTCCACGAAACAACTCCTTCAAACGAGCGACATTGACGAAACGCTGCCGAGTGTGCAAACAGGAGAAAGTCTAGAAGAGCTTGCTGACATCATCTTTGGGCGTAATCCCCAAATGCTGCCATGCCTTCTCGGTAGCCACACGGCCTTTGGGCGTGCGAATCATAAAACCTTCGCGCACGAGATACGGCTCGCACACGGTTTCCACGGTTTCCGATTCCTCGCCCACCATGGCCGCCAGATTGTTCAGGCCCACGGGTCCACCGTTGAAGTTGCGCACGATGGCATTGAGCACGGCGATGTCCAGCCGGTCGAGGCCTTCGGAGTCGATCTGGTACAGGGCCAGCGCCTCCTTGACGTCGTCCGGCCGCACCACAATCAGGTCGTGGACGATGGCCCAGTCGCGTACACGGCGTAGCAATCGGTTGGCGATACGCGGCGTGCCGCGCGAACGCAACGCAAGCTCATGAGCGGAACCCGTATCAAGGTTTACGCCCAGTACGTTGGCCGAACGTTCGATGAGCTTTTCCAGCTCCTCGTGCGGATAGAAGTCGAGATGTGCGGTGAAGCCGAAGCGTGCGCGCAACGGGCTTGGCAGCATACCTTCGCGCGTGGTAGCACCGATGACGGTGAATCGCGGCAGGGTCAGCGGGATGGAGCTTGCGCCCGGGCCTTGCCGACCATCACATCGACGCGGAAGTCCTCCATCGCGATATACAGCAGCTCTTCGGCGGCGCGCGGCAGACGATGGATCTCTCGATGAACAGCACTTCGCCGACGCGAGGGAGCTCAGAATCGAAGCAAGATCACCGGCATGCTGAACCGCAGGGCCGGAAGCACGACGAATCGGCACTTCAAGCTCATTGGCAACGATCATGGCCAACGTGGTTTTGCCCAAGCCAGGAGGGCCGGCGAGCAGAATATGGTCCGGTGGCACATCGCGTTTGCGGGCCGCGTCCAGGAACAGTTGCAGCTGGGCCTTGAGCCGTGGCTGTCCGATAAAGCCTCCGAGAACATGGGGGCGCAGCTCCTCGTCGCTGACCGGCTCGTTGCCGATCGGCTGGGAGGAGACCATGCGCAACGACTCTTCGTTGGCACCGGTGTTGGAGGCTCCGTAATCCGTTGTCTCGCTCATCAGCGGCCCCTATCCATCAGCGCCAAAGCCAGACGTAGCACACGCGCACATCGTCGGTGGCAAGCGGCGTGGGAATGTCGTTTTCGGCGCAAGCCTCGGCAACGGCCTGCTGGGCGTCCTGCTGACGCCAGCCAAGCGAAATCAGTCCTTCGACAACCTGTTCCGTACCGGTATCCACCGGAGACTTGGATGTTGCCGCCTGAGCGGAAGCACCCTCGATCTGACTCAAATCAATAGAGCCCTTAAGCTCGAGGATGATCTTCTGTGCGCCCTTCTTACCCAGCCCCGGAGCCTTGGCCAGCGCGGTGGCGTCGTTGTCGGCGATGGCGTGGGCCAACTGACTCGGCGTCAGTGTGGAGAGTAACGATTGGGCCACTTTAGGCCCAATGCCGGAGACCTTGATGAGTTGTAGGAAGGTTTTCTTGGCGTCCCGATCCAGGAATCCATGCAGGGTAATGGCATCCTGAGAGAGGTTCATATAGGTGAAGACGCGGGTGTCTTGCCCGGCGTGCAGACGGCTCAGGTCGGTGGCGGACATGCGCACTTCGTAGCCCACTCCCCCAACATCAATCAATGCGGTATCGGTTTCGACCGATTCAACCCGCCCGGTCAGCATGCCGATCATACAGGTACTCCTTCAGGGCTCCAGGATTCAAGACTCGAACAACTGTTCGAAAGTATACTACATGCCTCGGTCGTGGTTGATGCGGCGGCGCGTGGATTTCTGTGCGGCCTCAGCCCACTGGCGTTGCGCGGCGGTCAGATGTTGTTCGCGTTCGCCGCCCTGCAATGCGCCTGCCGGGCGCAGCGCATGGCAAATGGCCAAAGCCAAGGCATCGGCGGCATCGGCGGGAGTCGGCATTTTGGTGAGGTTCAAAATACGTGTCACCATACGCTCCACCTGAATCTTCTGCGCCTGCCCGTTACCGGTGATAGCCAGCTTGGCTTCGGTAGGCGTATGCAACGCCACGGGAATATTGCGTTGCGCGGCGGCGAGCATGGCGAGGCCGGCGGCTGTGCGGTACCGAGTACGGTGTTGCGGTTGGATTGGGCGAACACACGCTCGATAGATACCGCGTCCGGCGCGAATCGGTCCATTTTCTCGGACAGGCCGTTGTAGATGGCCAGTAGACGCAGATCCTGGGTGATATCCGGTGAGGACCGCACCACGTCCACGTGAATAAACGAAAGCCGGCGGTGCTCGCCGGCTTCGATCACGCCGACCCCGCAACGTGTGAGCCCGGGGTCGACGCCAAGGATAATCACGAGGATTACTCCTCGTCGAGCTGGGTCATCACCTCGTCGGAAGCGGTCCAGTTGGAGTAGATGTTCTGCACATCGTCGAGGTCATCGAGGTTGTCGATGAGCTTGGACACCTTGCGGGCATCCTCAAGGCTCAACTCGACCTCGTTCTTCGGCTGCATGACCTGGTCGGCGGAATCGTAGTCGAAGCCGGCTTCCTGCAGAGCCTTGCGCACGGTGAACAGGTCGGACGGACCGGTCACAACGGTGAACACTTCACCGTCATCGGTACGTCCTCGGCACCGGCTTCGGCGGCGGTTTCGAACAGCTTGTCGAAGTCCACGCCTCGGACGGCACCACGATCTGGCCCTTGCGCTCGAAGTTGAAGGACACGGAGCCGGAGGTGGCCAGAGAGCCGTTGCCCTTGGTCAGGGTGGAACGGACTTCGGCGGCCGCACGGTTGCGGTTGTCGGTCAGGCATTCGATGATGAGGCCAACGCCGGCAGGAGCGTAGCCCTCGTAGACGATGTCTTCGTAGTTGGCGGCACCATCTTCAGCACCGGCACCACGCTTGACGGCGCGAGCGATGTTGTCGGCCGGCATGGAGGCCTTCTTGGCCTTGTAGATGGCATCGTACAGGGACGGGTTGCCGTCCGGGTCGCCGCCGCCGAGGCGGGCGGCGATTTCGATGTTCTTGATGAGCTTGGCGAAGAGCTTGCCGCGCTTGGCGTCGATGGCGGCCTTCTTGTGCTTGGTGGTCGCCCACTTGGAATGACCTGACATAATGCTCCTAGCAATTATTGAAACGGATGATGTCAAACGAAACGATTGTAGGCCGTTAATCAGACATACCCGTAATGTTTCCGATGATTGTCTTATTGCGCGTACCGATAAAACCGGTTGCGCGGGTGCCGCACCCGGTCAGGCAAGCGGCAAATGATACTGCGGGGCCAGCTGTTCGAATGCCTGGGCATAGGCGTCTCGCTGGTCGGACAGCAGAATCGGCATGGTACGCGTCTGGGCGACGATGGGCATGAAGTTCGCATCGCCATTCCAACGCGGCACCACATGCTGGTGCAGGTGCGCGGCGACTCCGGCACCAGCGACCTCGCCCTGATTGATGCCGATGTTGTATCCGTCCGGACGGGAGACGGTCTCCATCACCTTCATGGCGAGGGTGGTGGCCTTCTCGAATTCGAACAGTTCGGCATCGTCGAGTTCGGTGATGAATCCGACGTGACGGTACGGGCAAATCATGAGATGCCCGACATTGTATGGGTAGAGGTTCATGATGGCGAACACGTGCGTGCCACGCCAGGCGATGAGGCCGTCTTCGTCGGATTTTTTGGGTCCGACGCAGAACGGGCATTCCTTCGTCTTGGGCTTGGTTGGGCGATCCTCGCTGTTGCGCAGCACATAGGTCATGCGCTGCGGAGTCCACAGTCGTTCGACCGTGTCCTCCTGAGGCGGAAAGTCCGCCGGATTATCGACACGCACGTCAGTCATTTTCGCACCCTTTCTTGGCTCCCCTCCTCTGAGGGAGCGTGTCCGTCGAAAGACGGA
>ENA-OQAJ01000623-OQAJ01000623.1-human-gut-metagenome-genome-assembly--contig:-NODE-623-length-10978-cov-6.623813_pt1 | contig 10978 bp, 12 predicted proteins | sample MGYA00242736_ERZ504529 | MGnify/ENA primary metagenome ERZ504529 (study PRJEB26092, sample SAMD00036275) | human gut metagenome | host: Homo sapiens | study: EMG produced TPA metagenomics assembly of...
AGAAAGAAAAAATAGCCGCGCCGCAGTATATTCGGCACCATCATGCGGTTCCTTGGCTGCCTGCTGTGCGTTTGCGTCATGGCGGCCAGCGCCGGTGCGGTGCTGCTTTCGCTGTATGTGGTGCAGGTGACCGAGGACCCGGACGGCAAGCTGGACCTGGATGAGCAGAAGCTCAAACAGACCTCCATTGTGTATGACCGCGACGGCAACGAGGTGAACACCTTTGCTGGCGAAAATAACCGCATCTGGCGCGAAATTTCGGCCATGCCGGAAGACCTGCAGAACGCGGTCATCGCCGTTGAGGATAAGGATTTTCGCAGCGAGCCCGGCATCAACGTCAAGCGCACCATTGCCGCCGCCCTGAACGAGTTTACCGGAAACGCGCTGCTTGGCTCCAAGCAGGGCGCTTCCACGCTGGAGCAGCAGCTGGTCAAAAACCTGACCGGTGATAGTGAACAGGACGTTCTGCGTAAGGTGCGCGAGATTTTCCGCGCGTTGGGCCTTTGCAACCGCTACAGCAAGGAAACCATCCTGGAAGCTTACCTCAATACCATCCCGCTGACCGGCACCATCTATGGCATGGAAGCCGGCGCGCAGGAGTATTTTGGCAAGAGCGTGGAGGAATTGAGCCTGGCCGAATGCGCCGAGCTGGCTTCCATCACCAAGAATCCCAAGAGCTTTAACCCGGCTACCAACCCGGAAAATCTGCTCAAGCGCCGCAACCATGTTCTGGCTTTGATGCGCAACCAGGGATATATTACTGATGAAGAGTGCACTGCTGCACAGGCGGAACCCATCACCCTGGCCGAGAGCAAATCGGCCACCGAAAAGGTCACCCGTACTTCCCGCAACTCTTATTTTGACGACGCTTTGTTTGCGGATGTCACCCAGGCAATCATGGAGCAGGAAAGCTGCACCCGTGCCGAAGCACAGGATAAGATCTTCTCCGATGGCCTGCGCATCTACTCTACCCTGGACCAGAAAGCACAGTCTGCCATGGAGCAGGTCATGCTGAACGAGGACACCGGCGACGGCGAGCTGTTCCCGGCCCTGTGGCACGAGGAAGAGGTTTCTTCCGGTATCCCGGCGGACAGCGAGATTACCTATGACGAGAGCGGCCTGCCGCTGAATCCGGACGGCTCTTCTGTGTTCACGGACGATGATGTGCCGGTCTATGCCGATAAGGAAAACACCACCCTGAAAACCAGCCAGGATGACAACGGCAACCTGATCTTCTATGAAAGCGTGCGCACCCAGGCGGCTATGGCGTCCATCAGCATGGAGGATGGCCACCGCGGCGAGATCGTTGCCCTGGTTGGCGGCCTGGGCGAAAAGAAAGTAGACCGCGGCACCAACCGCGCCACGCTGCCCCACCAGACCGGTTCCACCATGAAACCCATTGCTGCTTATTGCCTGGCAGTGGACAGCAAGATCATCAACTATTCTTCGCCCATGGCGGATACGCCGTATTACCTCAAGAGCGATCATCAGGTGCTGGATACCGACCGCTGCCTGAAGCTTGGCCTTTCTACCGACAAGTATAATGCAGTCAACCAGTCCCGCGATGATGTGTGGCGCGACTGGCCCACCAACTATGGCGGTGCAGGCGGCGATGGTGCCACCATGCTGGTGTATGATGCACTGCGCCGCTCTTACAACACCATTGCGGTCTGGATCGGTTCCTATGTCGGTGCGGAAGAGATGTTCAGCTTTGCGCATGATACCCTCAACTGCACCTATCTGGATCCCGAACATGACGTTGACCTGGCGCCTCTGGTGCTGGGCTCCCAGAGTCAGGGTCTGACGGTTGTGGAGCTGGCTGGCGCTTACTCCATTTTCAATGACGGCAAGTTTACCACCCCGCACTACTGGACCGAGATCTATGACTCGGACGGCAACCTGTACCTGGATAACAGCAAGCGCGTTACCACCGTGCAGGCCATTGACCCTGCAGCCGCTACCATCATGAACCGTCTGCTGAGCAACGTGTGGAAAACGCCCGGTACGGCAAACGGCATGAAGCCGGAAACCGAGGGCATTGATACCATCGGCAAGACAGGTACGACCAGCGACTTTAAGGACTATACCTTCGCCGGTGTTTCCCCATACTATTCCACCGCTGTGTGGTGGGGCTATGATAAGCCTTACAGCATGTGGGGTGTGGATGGCACCCTGGGCAACAACGGTAAACCGACCCAGCGTGCCTTTAAGCGGTATATGGAAGCTGCCCAGGCCGATAAGCCTGCCAAGGACTTCTGTTATGATGACTCCGTTGTGCAGAAGCAGTTCAGCACCTCCACCGGTGCGATCGTATCCGGCGGTGGTGAGACCGGCTACTATACTGAGGACAACCTGCCGGATGACAGCTATTCCACCCTGACCGACCCCAGCGTGAACACTCTGGACCCGGCGGCAGGCTGATCGCGTAAAGTTCCAATAGTCTGAAAATTCAATAAGCCAGATCGGGCACAGCAGGTTACAAAACTGCTGTGCCCGTTTGTTGTATTGGAATGGAGGACATGCTATAATGGCAGCAGCGAGAACCATGCGGATGAGGAGAAAATGCACTGCCCTTTTGCGGCCTTAATAAGGCGGGCAGAAGCGTATCAAATGCACGTGCGCGAATGAAAGACACACTTCCACCGCATAAAAACAGATAAAAGCACGGGAAGATTCCACCGCACCAACAGGCCAGTTGTGCATCATGCTCAAATACACAACATTTTTTCTAAAATGCTTGCAAGCTGCGCACACTTGTGGTATGATTATCCCCGTTGTGAATACACATGTACATAGGAGGGAAACAACATGGGCGAGCGCCGTTTTTTGTTGGTAGACAGCTCCGCTTTGCCGGATGTGTTCCTTAAGGTACTGCAGGCCAAGGAGCTTCTGGCTTCCGGCAGCGTGAGCAATATTTCCACGGCAGCGCGTCAGGCGGGCATTTCCCGCAGTGCGTTCTATAAGTACAAGGACTATGTGTTTGACGCCGAAACCGGCCGCGAGGCCATTACCGTGATCGCCACCCTGCTGGATAAAACCGGCGCTTTGCAAAGCCTGCTTTCCGGTATTTCGGCAGCGGGTGCATCGGTTGTTACCATCACCCAGTCCCGGCCGGAAAATGGTACCGCGCAGGTGGAAGTTACCGTGCGCACCGGAACCATGCAGATGACCGTTGAGGAAATGCTGACCCGGCTGGCCCGTCAGTCGTTTTGTGGTGGAAGTGCACCGCGGAACCTGAAAGTGAACACACGCCGCCAAGGCGCACAGAACGGAATACCGGATGCGGGCAGCCGCATAAGGAACAAGGGGAGTATGGTATGGCTAAAATTGCAATCATGGGATTCGGCACCGTTGGCAGCGGTGTGCTGGAAGTCTGCCGCCGCAACGCCGCATCCATTGCCCGCCGCGCGGGTGAGCCGGTGGAGGTCAAGTACATCCTGGATGTGCGTGATTTTTCTGATTCTCCGGACGCAGCGCTGTTTGTGAAAGATATCAATGTGATCCTGAACGATTCGGAAGTCAAGGTCGTTGTGGAAACCATCGGCGGCACCCGCTTTGCTTATCCGTATGTGCGCCAGTGCCTGGAAAGCGGCCGCAGCGTGTGTACCTCCAACAAGGAGATGGTTGCCACCTATGGCGCAGAGCTGCTGGCTCTTGCACGGGAGCATAAAGCAGCGTTCCTGTTTGAAGCCAGCGTGGGTGGCGGTACCCCCATCATTACTCCCATGCACCAGTGCCTTGCCGCAAACCAGATCAGCCAGATCCAGGGCATTGTGAACGGAACCACCAACTTTATGCTGACCAAGATGAAGCGCGAAAACATGGGCTTTGATGCCGCGCTGAAAATTGCCCAGCAGCTGGGCTATGCCGAAACCAAGGATCCCGGCGACGATGTGGATGGCCGTGATGCCTGCCGCAAAATCGCCATCCTGAGCAGCCTGGCCTGCGGGCATCATGTTTACCCGGATAACATCCCCGCCCGCGGCATCCGCGATGTGGCCGTTGAGGATGTAAAAGCTGCCGAACAGCTGGACTGCGCCATCAAGCTGATCGCCTGGTACCATGAAAACCCTAAAGGCGCAGCCGATGCGTTCAGCGCCGGTGTGGAGCCGATGCTGGTGCCGGAGTCCAACCAGCTGGCGGGCGTGAACGATGTGTTTAACGCTGTGCTGATGCAGGGTGATATGCTGGGCGATGTTGTGTTCTATGGCAAGGGCGCCGGCAAGCTGCCCACCGCCAGCGCCGTTGTGGCCGATGTGATCGATGCCCTGAAGGACGGCAGCAAGATCCATGACAGTCTGTTCTGGAAGCCCGCCGAAAAGCTGGATCACCAGCTGATGGATACCGCCAAGTATTCTTATTACATCCGCACCGCGGGCGTGCCCGCCGCCGCGCTGCCCAATGTGGCCGGTCCCGGCAAGCTGGTGTTTGACTATGGCGATTCTGCCGCGTACCTGATCGAAGCTGCCACGGCTGCGGACTTGGAGGCTGTGGCAGCCAAGCTGGAAGTTCTGGGCGGCCGCCTGGCACTTGTGCTGAAAAAGCTGCCGGAATAAGCCCCGGCAGGGAAGGGAGCACATAACATGATTACCGTAACTGTACCGGCAACCAGCGCCAATGTCGGCGCTGGGTTTGACAGTCTTGGCCTTGCGCTTTCCATGCACAACGTGTTTACCTTTGAGGAATGTGACCGCATCCGCATTTCTTCGGTGGATGGCACCCATGTGCGACCGGGGCAAACAACCTGGTCTACCGCAGCGCCCGCGCTGTGTATGACCAGCTGGGCATTCCGCTGCGCGGCCTGCGCATTACCCAGCGCAATGATATTCCCATGCGCGCGGCCTGGGTTCCAGCTCTGCCTGCATTGTGGCGGGCATTTTGGGTGCCAACGCTTTGCTGGGCAACAAGCTGACCAGCCGCCAGATGCTGACCCTTGCCACCGCCATTGAGGGCCACCCCGATAACGTGGCCCCCGCCATGCTGGGCGGCTTTGTTACCAGTGTGTATGACGAAGGCCAAGTTTACAGCGTAAAAAAGAACATCGATGAACAGCTGGCATTTGCCGCTTTTGTACCGGATTTCCGCCTGCTGACCTCCAAGCGCGCGCCGCGCTGCCGGATATGGTCAGCCATAAGGACGCCGTGTATAATCTGTCCCGCGCCGCGCTGGCTACCGCCGCGTTCTGCGATGGCGATTACAGCCTGCTTGGCGTGGCAACCAAGGATTCCCTGCACCAGAAATACCGCCTGCCCCTGATCGACGGCGGGGACGAAATGTTTGAACTGGCGCAGGACCTGGGCGCGCTGGCTGTTTATATTTCTGGCGCGGGTCCCACCATTATGGCGGTTGTCCCGCGTGACGATCAGGAATTCTTTGCCCGCGCGCAGGAAGCTCTGCCGCAGAGCGAAAAGCTAAAGCATTTTACCGTTTACCGCCTGCTGCCCGATAACACAGGCGCAACGGTGGAATAAGGGAACAGGGAGGAAGAGGTCTTTATGGGTCTTATCGTACAAAAGTTCGGCGGTACCTCGGTCAAGGATCGTGACCGCATCTTTAATGTTGCGCGCATTGTGGCCAACACCCGCAACCAGGGCAACGATTGTTGTTGTTGTTGCTTCTGCCCAGGGGGATACCACCGATGACTTGATTACCAAAGCGGCCGAGATCACCAGTGATCCGTCCCACCGCGAAATGGATATGCTGCTGGCCACCGGCGAGCAGATTTCCATCTCGCTGCTGGCCATGGCGCTGCAGGAAATCGGCGTTCCGTCCGTCAGCCTGACCGGCTGGCAGGCCGGCTTCAACACCGACCGCGCTTACACCAAAGCCCGCATTAAGCGCCTGAACACCGAGCGTGTGGAAAGTGAGCTGGCCCGCAACCGCGTGGTAGTTGTAGCTGGTTTCCAGGGACTGAACCGTTCGGATGATATCACCACCCTGGGCCGCGGCGGCAGCGATACTTCCGCCGTTGCCTTGGCAGCCGCTCTGCATGCAGACCGCTGCCAGATCTATACCGATGTGGAAGGTGTGTATACTGCCGACCCGCGCAAGATTCCCAAGGCCACCCGCCTGAAGGAGATCACCTTTGACGAGATGCTGGAACTGGCATCCCTGGGTGCACAGGTGCTCAACAACCGCAGTGTAGAACTTGCCAAAAAGTATGGCGTCGAGCTGGAAGTTCTGTCCAGCATCAATCCGGTGCCCGGCACCGTTGTTAAGGAGGAAACCAAAGTGGAAGGTATGCTGATCAAAGGCGTTGCAAAAGATGAGGACGTCGCTGTTGTTTCGATCCTGGAAGTTCCCGATGTGCCGGGTATGTCCTTCAAGGTGTTCAGCCTGCTGGCACAGAAAAACATCAACGTGGATATCATTCTGCAGTCTTCCGGCAGCGCTGGCTGCAAGGATGTGATCTTTACCTGCTCCAAGGGCGAAGCTGAAACCGCTCGTGCAGTGCTGGAATCCAACAAGACCCGCTTTGGCACTGATAAGATCACCGTCAACAATGACTGCGCCAAGGTCAGCATTGTCGGTGCCGGTATGCAGAGCCACCCTGGCACGGCTTCTACCATGTTTGAAGCTCTCTACAGCCAGAACATCAACATCCATATGATCTCTACCAGCGAGATCAAGATCAGCGTGATCATTGATAAAGCCGATGCTGACCGTGCTGTTGCCGCCATCCATGATGCTTTCATCCAGTAAGCGGTAATATCCATCTGGTGTAAAAAAGTTTACAAGTTTCAGCCCCTGCCGCCCGGCGGGGGCTGTTGCCATATCCGGTACGGAATGGTATAATCAAACGCACAGCCGGGTGGGAATCATTCCCGCAAGCCCGGTTGTGCCCAATGTATTCTGCTGCAAAGGAGGTAACATATGGAATATATGGACGAAACCACCCTTGCCCACAAACACACCAGCCGTGGCTGATTGCGTTCCGGATCATTTTTACCATTGCGCTGGTCTGGTGCATTCTGTTTATCTTTCATAACTCGCTGGAAACCAGCTCCATCTCGTCGGCCCGCAGCCATGAGGTCATGCAAAAAATCAATGCCATCCTGGCACATCTCAATATCGGCCCGCTGAGCGAACATGTTGTGCGCAAGCTGGCGCATTTTTCAGAATTCACGCTGGAAGGCTTCCTGCTTATGCTCTGCCTGCGGGTTTATACCCGCCGTTTTGTGCGCCATGTCAGCTGGCCCATGCTGGGCGGCATGGCAACCGCGCTGCTGGATGAAACCATCCAGCTGTATGTACCGGGCCGCACTTCGTCCGTGCGGGATGTGTGGATCGACTTCGGCGGTGTGATTGCCGGTTTGTTCGTGGCCCTGCTGTTGCTGCTCATCGTGCGCGGGCTGACTTCTTTCCATGCCATGAAAAAAAGAAAACCGCCGCCTGCGTGCCGAACGGGCCGAGCTGCTGCGCCAGCAGCGCGCCGACCGGATCAACACAGCGGATGACCGTCCCGAAAGCCCAGATAGGAGAGAATATTTATGACAGAACAACAGGCGATTGAAGCCCTGCATGCCCTGCCGCGCCTGCCCCGCAGCGGCGCATCCCTGGAGCGTATGCAGGCACTGCTGGACCACCTTGGAAACCCGGAAAAGCAGTTTAAGTGCATCCATATTGCGGGCACCAACGCAAGGGGACCCTTGCCGCTATGACATCTTCTATCCTGACCCATGCGGGCTACAAAACGGGCCTTACCATCAGTCCGTATGTTCTCAATTTTCGGGAGCGTTTTCAGATCAATGGACAGATGATGTCCCCACGCACCCTGGCCAGCCTGACCCGGAAAGTGCTGGATGCTGCCGATGCCATCATCGCTGAGGGCGGGGAAGGCCCGGTGGAGTTTGAAGCCGTTACCGCCATTGCCTTCCTCTGGTTTGCCCGCCAGAAGTGTGATTTTGCCGTGGTGGAAACCGGCCTTGGCGGCCGCTATGACGCCACCAATGTCATCCCCGCGCCGCTGGTTGCGGCCATTACCCGCATCGGCATGGATCATACCGAAATTTTTGGGCGATACCCTTGCCGAGATCGCTGCCGAAAAAGCCGGTATCATCAAAGAGGGTAGCGTGGTTGTCTGCTACCCCGAGCAGCCGGAGGAGGCCATGGGCCCGCTGCTGACCGCCGCGGCCAACGCGCATACCTCGCTGGTGGTGCCGGATACCGCCGATTTGCAGCAGCTCAAGTGCCGCCCGCTGGAAAACTATGTTGATTACGGCGGCTATCGTGCTCTGCTGCAATTCCCTGGCAGGCATCAGGCCAACCATGCCGCTATGGCGGTGGAAATTGCCCTGGCCCTCTGGCGGGAATACCATTACGAGATCCCCGATGAAGCGATTGAAACCGGTCTGCGGGATGCCAAAATGCCCGCACGGATCGAGGTCATGCGCCGCCACCCGTTGCTGCTGCTGGATGGCTGCCACAATGCCGATGGTACCGCAGCCCTTGCTGCAACTCTGAAAGAAGCCGGATATGACGGCAACCTTGTGGCGGTCCTTGGCCTGCTGAAAGATAAGGATCACAGCAAAATGCTGGAAAACCTGGCTCCCTGCTTTGAGAAGGTCTTTACCGTCACGCCGGATAGCCCCCGCGCCATGACGGCAGAAGAACTGGAGGAGGAAGCCAAGTACCATATGGATGCCGAAGCCGCCCCCAGCGTGGCAAAGGCCATCCGCCTTGCGGTGGATTACGCCGATGAAAACAACCTGGCTGGTGTGGTAGTGTGCGGCAGCCTTTACCTTGCTGCTCAGGCCCGTCCACTGCTGCTCAAAGAAGCGGAAAAGTAACCCCAATTCCAACAAAATATGCGCACAGCGCCCTGTATACTGGGAACATACCCCAGCAGCAGGGCGCTTTTTGCTGCTATTACCAAAAATGAAAGAGGTGGACAACCCCCTTGGCGAAAGTTTGTTTTGTTCCGGCGCAGGGAACATTGGCGGCTTACCTGACCGGTGAGATCGACCACCATGCCGCGCAGGCCCTACGGCGTGAAATTGATGCGCAGATCGATGCCCGCATGCCGGAATTGCTGACGATGGATTTTTCCGGCGTTACTTTTATGGATTCCTCCGGTGTGGGGCTGATTCTGGGCCGCGGGCGCCAGATGTCCGGCCTGGGTGGGCGGCTTGTTGTGCAAAACGCACCGGATACCGTGCGCCGCATGCTGGACCTGGCGCATATCCATTACGTTTGATCGTGGGGGAGGTCACATCATGAAAATGCTGAATCAGGTCAAAATGACCTTTGCCAGCCGCAGCGTCAACGAAAGTTTTTCCCGTGCGGCACTTGCGGCGTTTCTGGCCCAGGCGGACCCGACCGTGCCGCAGCTGGCGGATATCAAACGGCCGTGTCAGAAGCTGTCACCAACTGCATCGTCCATGCCTATCCGGATACCGTCGGCCCCATTACGATGACGGCTGTTTTGTATGAGGGCGGCAATGTGCGCATTACCATATCGGATAAAGGCGTTGGTATCCCGGACGTTGCCAAGGCAATGGAGCCAATGTATACCACCGGCAACCCGGACGAGCGCGCGGGCCTGGGTTTTGCGGTAATGCAGAGCTTTATGGATCGGGTCCATGTATCCTCTGCACCGGGACGGGGAACACGCGTTACCATGAGCCGTCACCTGGATTCCAGGTGAGTTTTTGGCGTGTGCGCTCCTACATAGGGCAGAATCAGCCAGTACAGCAGAGTGGAATCTGTTGACCGTTGCGGATATGCCCGCTAAAACCGGAACGAATCAACGCCTAGTGGCAGGGCAGACGTTCGTTCCCGATTGCAGGGAGGCAGCTGATATGGCAACCGCAAATCCCACCGCACTTTTTACCACATTACCGCGCACGGAGTTCATCCAGAAAAATCTTGGCCTTGTACATTCCTGTGCTGGCCGCTTTACAGGCCGCGGCATCGAATACGAAGAATTGTATTCGGCGGGCTGCCTGGGGCTTGTCAAAGCGTGCGATGGGTTTGACCCGGACCGCGGGGTCTGTTTCTCCACCTATGCGGTGCCGGTCATTTTGGGTGAGATCAAAAAGCTGTTCCGGGACGGGGGAACTGTTAAGGTCAGCCGTTCGATCAAAGAACTTGGATTAAAAGTGACAGCGGAGCGGGAACGCCTGATGAAGCTGACCGGCGCAGAGCCAACCGTGGCACAGCTGGCACAAAACCTGGGGGCAACGCCGGAGCAGGTGGCGGTATCCATTCAGGCTGCTATGCCGGTTATCTCTCTGACCCCGGCGGATGATGAGGACGGAACAAGAGAATGGGATATCCCGGTGGATTCACCGGAAGAAGTATTGGCGGAACGGATCGGTTTGGCGGAAATATTGAAACGACTGAATGAATCCGACCGGCAGCTCATCCGTCTGCGCTTTTATGCGGGCAAAACCCAAAGTGAAACGGCACAAATCCTTGGTACTACCCAGGTACAGATATCGCGCCGCGAACGAAAGATTTTGAAATGGATGCGCAAAGAGCTGACAAGCGAATAAGAAAACACAAAATGATGGCTGTTTTTCCAATTCGGAGCCATAAAAACTGTGCGATTCGACAAAAGTATGACTTCTGCACGTTTTGCCCTTGACGATGACACTTGCATGTGCTAAAATAACACCACTTTGAATAGCACAGGCGATATCCAATAGGTGGCGCCTGGCTGGACAAAGCAGCATCAGAAAATTTGGAAAAACCTCAAAAAAGCTGTTGACAAATCAAACCTGATGTGGTATCCTAATAAAGCTGTCCAAAAGACAGTGGCTGGTTGAAAAGATTGTTTAAGAAAATTTCAAAAAAGTACTTGACAAACAGGACTTGATGAAGTAAAATAAACAAGTTGTTTCAAACAGCGCAGGACCTTGAAAATTGAACAATACTGAAACTTGTGGAACCTTAAACGTGATGGAAAATCACGAAAAACAATTCCAAAGCCGAGAGATCGGCAAACAAGTAATTCATACAGGACGCAAGCGATTGT
>ENA-OQAJ01000624-OQAJ01000624.1-human-gut-metagenome-genome-assembly--contig:-NODE-624-length-10965-cov-2.742757_pt1 | contig 10965 bp, 16 predicted proteins | sample MGYA00242736_ERZ504529 | MGnify/ENA primary metagenome ERZ504529 (study PRJEB26092, sample SAMD00036275) | human gut metagenome | host: Homo sapiens | study: EMG produced TPA metagenomics assembly of...
CACTCCGAAAACCTGCTGTCCTGATTCGCTGACTATTATTATTTTACGATAAAAAGATTTTCTCTTGCTGACAACATCGAAGATAACCGCTGCCAGAAGAACCATACCTTTAACAACCTTCTGGATATTCTGGTCAATACCCATGATACTCATACCAAGATTCAGAACACCCATCAGAAGTGCACCAATGATAACACCAGGAACTGTACCGGTACCACCATAAGCAGAAGCACCACCAATAAAACAAGCACCGATCGCATCCATCTCAAAGTTTGTACCAGCTGCGGGTTGGAAGAATTCAATCTGGCCATTGTCACCATACCTGCGATAGCTGCCAGAAGACCCATGTTCAGGTAAGCAAGGAAATAAACTTTGTTCGTATCAATACCGGAAAGCTTCGTAGCCTTCTCATTACCACCAACTGCGTAAAAATAACGACCGGTTGTAGTCTTGGAAGCAATGTATGTATAGATCGCGATGATCACTGCAACCCAGAGAAGAGAATTCGGAATACCTTTGTACTGAGCAAGTCTGAACATAAAAGCAAGAACAACTGCACAGATCAGGACCATCTTCACCGCAGTACCACCAAAAGCCTCAACACTGTAACCTTTCTTCGCACGATCCGCACGGTTCTTCATAACCAGCGCAACATAAACGATGCAGACAATAATACCAACTACAAAACAGGTTCTGTTAAAACCTTCACCTCCGCCAAGGAAATCCGGAATATAGTTATTAAAAAGACCAAGATAAGCATCCGGCATCGGAGCAAGAGTCTGACCTTCCAGAACAACATTGGAAAGACCACGGAAAGCAAGCATACCAGCCAAAGTAACGATAAACGGAGGAATCCGGACGTAAGCGATCCAGAATCCCTGCCATGCACCAATGGCAATACCTACCAGAAGCATCACGATCATGGTAAGATACGGATTCATGCTGTTGAGAACCATCATCTTACCACCGACAGCAGCAACAAAACATACAACTGAACCAACAGAAAGGTCGATGTTACCACCGGTTAAGATACAGAACAACATACCAGTTGCAAGAATAAATACATACGCATTCTGTGCTACCAGGTTATTTACATTCTGTGGAAGAAGCATAACACCCTTCGTGTTCACCGAAAACATGATCACTACAAAAACAAGCACAATGACCATGGTATATTTCTTTAACATTTCTGAAAAACTAATCTTTTTCTCCATCTTCTTACTCTCCTTTACCTGACTTCACGATCTTGGACATGATCAGTCAGAAGTAGCTTCCTCACCACTTACCTCACCGACAAATCTGCCCTCGTTCATGATATAGATTCTGTCTGACATTCCAAGCACTTCCGAAGTCAGAAGAGATCATGATCACGGATTTACCTGCTGCCACCAGGTCGTTGATGATACAGTAAATTTCGTATTTGGCACCTACGTCGATACCTCTTGTAGGTTCATCCAGGATCAGAATATCCGGTTCCGCAAACATCCACTTTGCAAGAAGGACCTTCTGCTGGTTACCACCACTTAAGTTACCAACATTCTGTTCAACAGTAGGACATTTTGTTTTCAGCTTTTTCCTGTATTCCTCAGCAACCGCATACTCTTTGTCCGTATCAATTACTTTTCCGTTGCTGACACCAGCCATATTTGCAAGAGATGTATTCATCTTGATAGATTTGGAAAGGATCAGTCCGTTTCCTTTTCGGTCCTCAGTAACATAGGCAAGCTTGTTGTCAATAGCTTCCTTGACGGTATTAAGCTTCACTTCTTTTCCGTTCATGAAGATCTGCCCGGATATCTTTGTACCATAGCTCTTGCCAAAAATACTCATGGCGAGCTCTGTACGTCCGGCTCCCATCAGTCCTGAGATACCAACAACCTCACCTTTATGTATCTTAAACGACACATCATTTACCACCTTACGCTCTGTATACAGCGGATGATAAACATTCCAGTTTTTGACCTCCATGGAAACATCGCCAATCTTTACATTTGGACGTTTCGGGAACCGGTCTGTCATCTCACGTCCAACCATTCCCTGAATGATCCTCTGCTCAGAAAAATCGTCTTTCTTTTTATCCAGTGTTTCAATGGTAGATCCATCTCGGATAACTGTGATCTTATCCGCCACATAGGAGATCTCATTTAATTTATGGGAAATGATAATGGAAGTCATTCCCTGTTTCTTAAATTTCAGAAGAAGATCCAGAAGAGCTTTGGAATCGTCTTCGTTCAGTGATGCGGTAGGCTCATCCAGAATAAGAAGTTTTGCATTTTTTGCAAGTGCCTTTGCGATCTCAACCAGCTGCTGCTTACCTACACCAATATCCTTGATCAAAGTTCTGGAGGACTCCTCCAGTCCTACTATTTTCAAATATTTATCTGCTTCTCCATAAGTTTCATTCCAGTTGATGGAAAAGCTTTTGCCTCTTTCATTACCCAGGTACATGTTTTCACCGATCGTCATATACGGGATCAGGGCAAGTTCCTGGTGGATGATTACAATTCCTTTATGTTCACTGTCTTTGATGGTGTTAAATTTACAGATCTCACCATCATAAATAATATTTCCTTCATACGAGCGTACGGAGTATATACCACTTAATACATTCATCAATGTAGATTTTCCGGCACCATTCTCACCTACGAGTGCATGGATCTCGCCTTCCTCGACCTGGAGATTAACATTGTCCAGTGCCTTTACACCTGGGAAAGTTTTGGTGATATTTTTCATTTCCAGAAGTATCTTAGCCAACTCAATTTCCCTCCCTTTCCACTGTTCATGCAGGCGGTTATGATCCCCCGCCTGCATGTGATAAATTTCTGTCCTTAAAAATTCACTTATTTGATCTGATCCTCTGTGTAGTATCCGGAATCGATCAGGATCTCTTTGTAGTTATCTGTTGTAACAACAACCGGGTCGCAAAGGTATGTCGGGATGACACCTGTTCCGTTATCATAGGACTCTGTATCATTAACTTCCGGCTCCTCACCTTTCATGATGGAGTCAACCATTTTTACTACTGCGGAAGCAAGAGCTCTTGTGTCTTTGAATACGGACATTGCCTGTTTTCCGGCTACAAGGTTCTTAACGTTCGGTGTATCACAGTCCTGACCGGTGATGATCGGATATTCTCCTGTGTAGGAAGCTGCCAGTGCATTCTCAACACCAAGTGCTGTGGAATCATTGGAGCAGAGAACTGCGTCAAGGTTTGTTCCGTCAGAGTAGTTACCTGCGATGATGGTGTCCATTCTGTCCTGTGCTTTTGCACTATCCCAGTTTGCAGTAGCAACCTGCTCAAACTCGGTCTGTCCGGATTTTACTACCAGTTTGCCGTCGTCGATGTATTTCTGGAGAACATCCATCGCACCACCGAAGAAGAAGTTACAGTTGTTATCACCAGGATCTCCGGTGAACAGCTCGATGTTAAACGGTCCATCCTGATTATCAAGATCCAGTGCATCTACCAGGTACTCGCCCTGTTTCTGTCCTACTTTGTAGTTATCGAATGTTGCATAATAGGAAACTGCATCGGAATTCATAAGAAGACGGTCATAGGAGATAACCGGAATTCCTTTTTCTTTGGCCTGTTTCAGCGGCTCGCCAAGGCTGCTTCCATCGATGGATGCCACAACCAGAAGGTCGCATCCGTTTGCTACCTGGTTCTCAAGCTGAGAAACCTGTGTGCTTACATCGTTGGATGCGTACTGAAGATCAACTTCATATCCTGCTGCCTCCAGCTCTTTCTTCATGTTCTCGCCATCCTGGTTCCATCTCTGGAGATCCTTGGTCGGCATGGTAACACCGATCACCTTTTTGTCTGCTGCCTGTGCTGTCGCTGCCGGAACTACTACCATACCAGCTACCATTGTTGCGCAAAGAAGTGCAGATACCATTTTTCTTTTTCATTGTAAAATCCTCCGTTTCATTTTTGTTTTTGGAATCACGTTTCCTTTGATGATGTTACTATAGCACAGGACAATCTGGACATAGTTGGCAATGACAGAGACATTTTTTTTGCAAAAGAAAAATGCCTTGCACGAAGCAAGACATTTTTGCGCCAAAAATCTGCTATTGATTTTTGTCATAATTGTATGTTATTGCACATATGGATTCCTGTTATTCTGTATCATAATCCGTATTGAGATACACCTCATCTCTTCTGTGGAACCCTCCGTCTATGATCACCTCATCAATATTATCCCTGGTAACTGCTACCGGCTCCAGCACCTTCGCCGGGACATCATAGCTTCCATCATTTACCGTATCTGTCACATCAGAAGAAACTTTTCCCTCTTCTGCCATCTTCACTGCATACCTCGCTGCCTGGCGGGCCAGATCCTCAATGGACTTAAATGCGGTCATATACTGGGTCCCCTCCACAATACGCTGACAGGCTGCCAGATCTCCGTCCTGTCCTACCACGATCACCTGCCCCGCAAGCTGGTTCTCCGCAAGAACCTGGATCACCTGGCTGGCAATATCATCATTTCCGCACATGATCCCTTTTACATCCGGATACTCCTCCAGCGCCTCTTCCACATAATCCACGGCCAGTTCCGCTGTCCATCCTTCACAGTTGGCTTCATATACTACCTGAAGATTGCTGCCTTGTAGTGTATCCTCAAACCCTTCTTTTACCATTGCGACATTGTTATCTGTGGCGGATCCCTGGATCATAAAGATCTTTCCGCCGTCCGGAATGGCTTCCTCCATAGACTGTGCCATGATCTCTCCCACCATACGGTTGTCAAAGGAGATGTACATATCCGTATTGGCGTCATTCACCATACGGTCATAGGAGATCACCCGGATCCCCGCGCTGTGTGCACGTTCCACAGCCTCCGAAAGCGCACCGCAGTCCCTTGCGATGATCACAATCACATCCATATGTTTCTTGATAAAGTAATCGATCTGACTGATCTGCTCCTGGGCGTCGGCTCCTGCATCCTGTACATTTACCTCTGCCCCAAGATCCCTTGCTGTTGCCACAAATACATCTCTGTCGCGGATCCATCGTTCAATAACAAAAGAATCCACGGTAAGCCCGATCTGGATCTTCTTTTCTCCGTTTTCTTCCTTTCCGTCTGTCTCCTGCTGTGCCGCTTCCTCCGTTTTTGCAGAAGTGCAGCCAGTCAGCATCAATGCTGCCAGACATAGAAAAATCAAAAATTTCCTGAATATTTTTCCCCCGCTCATGATGTCTTACCTCAACCTCTCCCTGAATTCACTTGGTGTCACACCTTCGTATTTCTTGAATATCCTGCTGAAATAATTTGGGTCGCTGTATCCGGATTCCGCACAGATCTCCTTGATGGAAAGCCCTGAATCCTTGAGAAGTTCTCTAGCATTCCGAAGCCGCACTTCTGTAAGATATTCGATAAAATTTCCTCCGGTCTCCTGCTTAAAAAGCTTGCTGAAATAATAGGGGCTGATATCCACCTCCCGTGATACCTCATCCAGTGAAATATCTTTTTTGTAATTGTCCCGGATATAGGACTTTGCTTTTTCGATAATGGAAACCGCTTCTTTTTCCCTTGCACTTTCCATGTTGCTGCAGATTTCTGATGTTTTACCCAGGAACCATTTTTTCATCCCTTCTATATCTGTATATTCCTGGATCTCATGAATATAATTTCTGCGGTAGCTGATCGCATATTTCACGGTACCTGCAAAAAAGGCCTTTTTTCCACTCCCATCACAAGCTCCAGGATCTTGATACGCATGTCCTCCAGATCTACTCCCGGCTGCTTCTCCATCCACCGGGTAAATTCCTCGGCACAGCTTAAAGCGCCTGCCACATCCTTATCCATCACCCGCTTTTCATAGCGACGTTCCAGATCTCTTGGATATTCGCCGTCATATTTCTGCGCTGCCGGAACATCCTCGATATGGATCACATGGCTGGTACTTTCCCGAAGTGCGATCATCGCCTCCTTGAAAGATTCTTTCATGGTGCTTCCCAGTTCCTTCACCCGGCCGATACCACAGCGGAATTTGCTGTCGATCCTGCTTTCCAGCTTATGTACCATGTTTCTGGTCCTTGTTACCACTTCCACGCGCTCCTCATAAGACTCCTTGGGATTTCGGTACGGAACAAGGATCACAATACGGTTTCCCATGATGGGGCCCACCAGACATTCAAAAAATCCCTGAGCGATCTCCCGGAATGTAGAATAAAATTTATTGGCCTTTACACTGGCTCCCACTGCATTGGTAAGCACTCCGTTTTCTGTGGAATCCCCGAATTCTGCCACGATCATATATCCGTATTCTTCCTGGATATCCAGAAGTTCCTTGTAATTATCCTGATATGTCTGAAAATCATCCTGCAGAAGGATATTATTGATATATCCGCTTTCAATCATGGGCACAACGGTTTCCAGTTTTTTCACGGATCTTCAGATCATCGCTTCGTTTCTGTCTTGTGGAATCCACCTGATCCATAGCTTTTGAACAGGTTTCCAGGATTACTTTTTTGTTGACCGGCTTGGTCAGAAATTCCATAACTCCCAGGTTTACGGCTTCTTTTGCATAATTGAATTTATCGTAGGCAGTGATGATCACAAACACTACAGATCTGTTGAATTTCTGGATCTCCCGGATGGCCTGGATTCCGCTCAACCCCGGCATCTGGATATCCATAAAACAGATGTCCGGCGGATATTTTTCCGCTTCTTCCACAACTGCACGGCCGGTTTTTGCAGTATGGATCTCACATTCATTTCCATAATTGGAACTTATGATACTTTTCAGGGATTCCAGCATGATCCCTTCATCATCAGCAAGCAGGATTCTGTACATTATTTTCGCTCCTCTCCACAGGAATGTTGATCACAACCTCTGTTCCCATTCCTTCCCCTTCACTGTAAATTTCCATCAGTCCGTCCTGTTCATAGTACAGTTCCAGACGGCTGATCACGTTATTCATACCAATTCCCGTGGAATCCCCCTCACTGGAACTGTTGTGGATCTTTTTGGAAAGAACTTTCTCAATCTGTTCTTTCGTCATTCCCTGTCCGTTATCCCGGACACTGATCTCAATATGATCTTTCCAGCGTTCCACACTCAGTTCAATATGGCCTTCCCAGTCAATATTGCGGATTCCATGATTGACCGCGTTTTCCACAACCGGCTGCAGGATCATGCTGGGAACACGCACATTTTCCACATCACATTCCACCTTTTTGGAAAAAATGGATATCTCCTGCAAAACGCACATTCAGTATGTAAATATAATTGTCTACTGCTTCCAGCTCTTCCTCCAGTGTAGCATCTTCCTCACCCTTCTTTACATTATAACGGAAAAAATCTGCCATCTTTTCCACAAAAATACTGGTTTTTTCCGCATCCTCCATCATGGCGAGCTGTGCTCCTGCATTCAGGGAATTAAAAAGAAAATGCGGGTTGATCTGGGACTGGAGATATTTCAGCTGTGCTTCCTTCAGATGTGTCTCCATCAGAAGTTCCCGTTCCATCATCTGCTGCTCTTTTTCCATACCTGCCTTTGTCCTTGCGATGTAAAGGCCGAGATTCTCCACCATGGTATTAAAAGCCCTTGTCACCACCCCCAGTTCATCTTTGGCATCGGTTGGCGGCATCTTCACATTAAAGTTTCCCTGACCTACCAGCTGTGCGGTTTCCGCCATGTTTGTCAGCGGCCGGAACATCCCTCTTGTAGCCATGATCAGAAGGATCATTCCGCAGACTACCCCCAGAAGCATGATCACCGTATTGCTGATCTCCAGATATTTCATAACTGCCCGGAGAGCCCCGTAGGTCTGGGAATTTTCTTTAAAAAGCTGCTTGTTCAGTTCATCCATGGAGCTTTGGATATAGCTGTAAAGTTCCAGGCTCTCGTCGTATTTCAGCTTGTACTTTTCCACATTTCTGCCTCGCTTGGCAGCTACGGTTCCTGCTGTGCAGGACAGATAGGATTCGGACATTTTCCGGATCTTTTTTCTCCAGAAGTTTTACAGAATCCTCTATATTCTGATCATTGAGCTTTTCCAGTTCCTGCCTGTATTTGGCTTCGTTCTGGTAATAATCCATCAGTGCCTGGGAACTTTTTTACCTTCAGATACTGATACATGCTGTCCTGTACATCCTCAAAAACCTGCCCCAGTTCTGTGATCTGGGCATTGCTGGCGTATACATCATCCATCTCCTGCATGGAATTGTTGATCCGGACATAAAACAGCATGTTGATCGTAAACATCAGCGCCGCAAGGACGCCTACCTCGATCACGATCTTGCTGACAAGAGAAAGGTCACTCCACCGAAGCTTTTTTCATCTGTGTCTGCCTCCCCTTCTCATTTTTTCCACCGCTGCCCGGTCAAGAAAATTAATGTCTACATTATAATAAGAATTCGTTCTTCCATCTTTGATATAATTGGTAAGCGCTTCCACACTGTACTGTCCCAGCTGTGTGGTATCCACGTCGCAGGTCACGGAAATGACACCTTTTTCCACTGCTGCCAGGATATCCTCCGATGTGTAATAACCGATGATCTTAACTTTTCCTGCAAGGTTGAAGTCCAGCACTGCCTGTCTGGCACATTCCGTGGTCTCCTCATCCATGCACACCAGAATATCCGGAATGTTCCGTTTCTGCTGAAAAATATCCGTAACTGCTTCCTCAGTCTCAAAGGTTCCTGTAGACAAAAGATTTCTTCCTTTGATCCGGATGTCATTTTTTCCGGATGCTGCCTGGACTGCATTGCTGATCTGGGTATAGATCTGGCTTTCGTTCATATCATCAATGTCTCTTTTCTGAAGGATCAGGATCTTTTCCGTATCTTCGTCCACATAACTGGAAACAATTTCCCCGTAAGCCATGCCCAGCTGATAATCGCTGACACCCACAAAACTCTGCCGCCTGCTGTGCACCGCGTCACTCATGACTGTGACCACTGGTATGCCATTTTCTACTGCAGTATCAATGGCTTTCTCCAGACCGGCTTCCCCGTTGTACTGCAAAATGATCCCGTCTGCCTTGGCCGCAATACTCATGTTCATGTAGTCCAGTTTGTCATAGGAGGTTCCCCGATCCGGTCCCATGATTTCCAGAGGACGTCGTTCTGTGCCGCAGTTTTCCGTGCACTTGCATATACAGCCTGCCAGAACTGGGAATCCGGACTGTCCACGATCAGGTCATACTGATACTGATATACTTTTTCTTCTTTTTTCTTCAAGACCTGCTTTTTTGTAATGCCGCTGTAATAGGATTCTCCTGTCATATAGATCAGAACTGCGATCGCTGCAAATATACACAGGATATATACTGGTTTCCTCTTCATGTCATACTCTTCTCCATCTGTAATGCCGGTTTATGATAATATTTTTGCAACATTATAAATTTTTTTCATATAGTTTATCATCTTTTCACAGAAAAGTCACCGCCATCCATAGAATTTCTGTGCATTTTCATGTTATATTAATAACCATAAACTCACCAAAGGAGACACTGCTTATGACAAATGCAACCAAACTTGCCCTGGAAGAATCCCTGAAGCATCTGCTTCTTAAGAAGCCTTTAGATAAGATCACCATCACGACCTGACTACAGACTGCGGGATCAGCCGCATGACTTTTTTATTATCATTTCAAAGATATCTACGATCTTGTGGAGTGGAGTTGTCTGGAGGATGCCAGGATCGCCCTCCAGGGCAAAAAAACTTCTTCTACCTGGCATGAGGGACTTCTTCAGATCTTTGATGCCGTAATGGAAAACAAACCGTTCATCTTAAATGTATACCGCAGCGTTGGACGGGAACAGATCGAGAATTATCTGTTTGCGCTCACCTGTGATCTGCTGATGGGTGTGGTAACTGAGAAATCAAAAGGCATCCTCATTACAGAAGAGCAGAAAATTTTTTATCGCAGATCTCTATAAATACAGCTTTGTAGGCATTATGCTGGACTGGATCAAAAATGGCATGCGCGAAGATTACCACGGAATCGTGGATGACACCGCAACTGCACTGTATGGATGTATCGACAATGCCATCCACAATTTTGCCGCAAAAACAAAACTGCCGGTGTGCGTACAGAATAAAAACTTATCAAAACAGGCATAATGATAAAAAACTGAACATTTCCGGTGTTTTGTAAATAGAATCTTTTTTCCGGATGGGCTATCATAGCCTCAACAGCAACAAAGAACAGTTAATCCGATACAAACAGGTATCTCATTTACGAAAGGTGGATGTCATATGTCAGATAAAAAAGGATTCATGGGACTTGCAGCACTTGCGGCAGCCGGAGCCGGCGCAGCCATGCTGATGAAAAAACAAGAGAGATCAACGAAGAGGAAAACCTCCATGTGAAAGAAACTACTGCAAACTACCGCAACACCGAGCGTGGAAAGCATGACAAAAACAGCAAAGGAATTTATTATTCCAACGGTAACTACGAAGCCTTTGCCCGTCCGGAAAAACCGGAAGGTGTGGACGACAAGCATGCCTACATTGTAGGAAGCGGTCTTGCTTCCCTGGCTGCTGCATGCTTCCTGGTAAGAGACGCACAGATGCCAGGTGATCATATCCACATCCTGGAAGCCATGGATATTGCCGGCGGTGCCTGCGATGGAATCTTTGATCCGTCCAGAGGCTATATCATGCGTGGCGGTCGTGAGATGGAAAACCATTTCGAGTGCCTGTGGGATCTTTTCCGCAGTATTCCTTCTCTTGAAAAACCGGGTGCTTCTGTCTGGACGAATTCTACTGGCTGAACAAGCACGACCCGAACTATTCTCTCTGCCGTGCAACCGTCAACCGTGGACAGGATGCCCATACCGACGGAAAATTTAACCTGAGCCAGAAGGGCTGCATGGAGATCATGAAGCTGTTTATGACAAAGGATGAGGATCTTTACGATAAAACCATCGAAGATGTATTTGATGATGAAGTGTTTGATTCCACCTTCTGGCTGTACTGGAGGACCACGTTCGCATTTGAAAACTG
>ENA-OQAJ01000626-OQAJ01000626.1-human-gut-metagenome-genome-assembly--contig:-NODE-626-length-10950-cov-2.522960_pt1 | contig 10950 bp, 11 predicted proteins | sample MGYA00242736_ERZ504529 | MGnify/ENA primary metagenome ERZ504529 (study PRJEB26092, sample SAMD00036275) | human gut metagenome | host: Homo sapiens | study: EMG produced TPA metagenomics assembly of...
CCGACCGCACGAACATGCTCTATTCCGGCTGCTTCGTGACCGCCGGCAATGGCCGTGCCGTGGTCACCGCCGTGGGCGACGACACCGAGTTCGGCAAGATCGCCCGCGAACTGCGCGCCGCCAACACCGGTATGACGCCGCTGCAGGAGAAGCTCGCGAAGCTCGGCAAGGTGATCGCCGTGGTGGGCTCGATTGTGGCCGCACTGGTGTTCGTGCTTCAGGTGGCCCGGTTCGTGGCTTCCGGCACCGCCTCGTTCGACACGATTTCCGAGGCGTTCATCACCTCCATAACGCTGATCGTGGCCGCCGTGCCCGAAGGCCTGCCGACCATCGTGGCCGCGTGCCTCGCGGTGAACATCATCAAAATGTCCAAGCAGAACGCGCTGGTCAAGAAGATGGTGGCGTGCGAGACCATCGGCTGCATCAACGTGATCTGCTCGGACAAAACCGGCACGTTGACCCAGAACCGCATGACCGTGATCGAGGCGTACAATGCACCGGGCCGCGCCTTGGAGAAGCCCGAGCAGATCAGGAACCGCATGCTGCTGGAGAACTTCTGCGTCAACGGCACCGCCGACGTGACCTTCCCGGGCGCCACCGAAGCCGAGGCCGGCGCGATGCCGGAATTCATCGGCAACCCCACCGAATGCGCACTGTTGGTCGCCGCGCACAAGGCCGGACTCGACTACCGGATTCGCCGCAAGCGCGCGACGGTGCTCCACACGTATCCGTTCTCGTCGGAGACCAAGAGCATGACCACTGTGGTGCGTGACGGCGACGGCATTACCATGTTCGCCAAAGGCAGCCCGGAGAAGATGCTCGACCTGTGCGCCGTCGACGCCAAGACGCGCGGCGAAATCGAACGGGAGATCGCGAAGTTCCAGGCGCAGTCCTGCCGAGTGCTCGGCTTCGCCCACCGCCATATTTCCGATAAGGACGCCGACACTGCGGCTCTCGATTACGCTGCCGACCGCGCGGCTTGGAATCCGGCATGATGTTCGACGGCTTCGTGGCCATCGTGGATCCCCTGCGCGAGGATGTGCCCGGTGCCGTGGAGCGCTGCCGCAAGGCGGGCATCGAGCTCAAGATGCTCACCGGCGACAACATCGTGACCGCCACGGCCATCGCCAACGAACTCGGCATTCTGGACGAGCGGCATATCGCCGTCGAGGCGCGCCAGATCGAGGAAATGAGCGACGAGGAACTGTCCCGCGAAATCGGCCGCATCCGCGTGATCGCCCGCAGCACGCCGGTTATCAAGATGCGCGTGGTGAACGCTCTGAAAGCCCAGGGCAATGTGGTGGCGGTGACCGGCGACGGCATCAACGACGCGCCCGCCATCAAGAACGCGGACGTGGGCATCGCCATGGGCATCGCCGGCACCGAGGTGTCCAAGGAAGCCAGCGATATCGTGATGCTGGACGATTCCTTTGCCACCATTGTCAAGGCCGTGCACTGGGGCCGTGGCATTTACGAGAATTTCCAGCGATTCATCCAGTTCCAGCTCACCGTGAACCTGTCTTCGGTGGTCGTGGTACTCGCCTCGCTGTTCAGTGGTCAGGCCGCGCCGTTCACCGCATTGCAGCTGCTGTGGGTCAACATCATCATGGATGGCCCGCCCGCGCTGACGCTCGGGATGGAGCCGATTCGCGACAATCTTATGGACCGCAGGCCCACCCGCCGCGACGCCGGCATCGTCTCGCGCGGCATGCTGGAGCGCATCATCGTCTCCGGCGCGTTCATCGCCGTGGTGTTCATGGCGCAAAGCTGGACGAACTTCATGGGCGGCACCGCCGAACAGCAGTCGACCATTCTGTTCACGCTGTTCGTGGTATTCCAGCTGTTCAACGCCTTCAACAGCCGCGAGCTGGGCAACGCCAGCCTGTTCGCCAATCTGCTGCGCAATAAAGTGATGATCGGCGTGTTCGCGCTGATGTTCGCACTTCAGGTGCTAGTGGTGCAATTCGGCGGCGCGATGTTCCGCACCGTGCCGCTGCCGATCGACATGTGGCTGAAAATCATCGCGGTCGGTTTCGGCGTGGTGGTGCTGCAGGAAGTTATCAAGACCGTCAAGCGCGCAGCCGCCGCCATCCGCGCGCGCGCACGGCCAATGAAAGCGATTCCCAGCAACCGCACCAGCCAATCGCTCTGGATCTGGTGGACTGATAACACACCGATAACGGAAAGAGACCGACAGATTCCTGTCGGTCTCTTTTCATTCGCGGTCGGACAAATGCGCGGCTAGAGTTCTTTGGCTCGGTAGATGCGGATGGCTATAAGCATGGAGCCAAAATATGCGAGCAGACACAACACGGCGAGAACAAGCGCCGTATGCCACCAGATCGCCAGGAAATCGGTAATATTCAGCAAAAGCCATTGCCAGTCAACAGGCAATCGGGCCAGCAGCGCAATGACGGCATACAAGCCAACCAGGACCACGCCAGAGGCCACCATCATCTTGCGGAAGGTGAACCGGTATGCACAGGCCAGCAGCACCGACCCAAGAATGATAGCCAAAGCGAAGATGAAAGCACCTGCTGCCAAGGTACCGATCCACCCCATATCTGCTATATCGCCAAAGACAATGAAGACGCCGCCGCATATCACCACGTCCAAAGCCCAGAGCAGGCCAACCACCAACAGAAAAAGGTACCGACCTACAACTTGCGCAGTGCGTGAAACAGGAATCAGCCCTCGCATGGCACTGTGCCCTGCAGATTCCTCGGATGACGCAGGCCCCAATGCACTCATACATGCCATCGCCGATGCCAAACCTCCGCATCCGCCCATCAGACCACTGGCAACGTGTTCATCGACATGGGTCGATATCATCACCAGCGATACCACGATAGACAGCACCGGGAAAACCAGCAGAAATACCATATTCGCCACGCTAAACAGACCCGTCCCGACACAATCGAATCGACATTGCTTTACTACGGATTTCCAGCTCATCGTCACCATTCCCTTGAAGCAAATATGCGAGAGGCAATTACATACGAGATTCCATATGCCACAACCGTCGTTGTCAATACCGCAATAACCAGCCACAATCGTTGCGCGATGATGGCATTCGCGGCATGGGCCAATCCTCTGGTCACCGAAGCAGGCAAAATAGATAGCAGTATGGATACAGCCAATACAACGACATAAATCACCATCATCGTGACTTGAAGACCGCCTAGTTTGGTCCACAGATAACCCGTGGGCACGATAAGCGCGACCATCAGCGCGGTGCAGAAACCTCCCAACGGCGCCACCCACAGATTGCCCGCGAATGACCAATCCGGATTGACCAGCACTTGCAACCCGTCAATCAGAACAATCATCGCTATCGACAATACGGAAATCACCAATCCAACCACATATCGCGCGGCCACCTGACTCTTCCTCGAAGCCGGAATAATGCCACGAAGCCGATATCCGTTCTGTAAGTCAGCAACAGCCATGGTGAGCACCCACATGGCGCAGGTGAATACCGTCATGATGACACCCATGCGATAGCCGAAGCCATCACCATAAACTTCACCTTGAAAGATGACGGAGAACAACGGTGCCAACAACAACGAGAACACAGTCCGTTCGCCGACGCACAGGTAGGCCATATCGACGCGCAATGCAGTGGTCAATGCATGTTGCCGAGACCGCGACACCCTCAGTATTGCCTCCATGGCCGCTCACCTCCCGCTCAAGTCACGATTGGAATCATGGGCATTGGTCAGTCGAATGATGTCATCAATGGAAGCCGATTCAACGACAAGCCCCGAAACCACCGACGCAACAGCATCAAGCCTGTCTGACCGGACCAGCGCATCGAATCCGGTGGCATACGTATGTGAGCCCAGCACTACGTCCGCAGGCAGTTGTGCCAGTTCGTCTGGACCGCCCTTAACCAGGCGGAACGATTCCTCAAACTCGTCTTTCGGACCGGTGTAGTAGAGACGGCCATCGGTGATGTAGGTAATGAAGTCAGCAGCACGTTCGAGGTCGGCAGTGATATGGGTGCTGAACAGTACCGAATGCTCGCCATCCTCAATGTAGGCATGCAGGATATCCATGAGTTCGTCGCGGGCAAGCACATCGAGTCCGCTGGTCGGCTCGTCGAGAATCAGCAGCTTGGCATCATGACTCAATGCGATGGCCAGCATCAACTTCATCTGCATACCGCGGGAAAGATCCTTGATATGTTTCTTGCCGTTCTGTGCGCCACCAAGGCCAAAAGTATCCAGATACTTGCGATAGCATCCACCGTCCCATGATGAATACAGTGGCGCGACAATACGTTCAATGTTCTTGACTTGCCACTGTTCATGCATGTAGCTGAAGTCGAACACCACGCCGAGTTGTTCTTTGACGGGCTCCTCGTTGGCGATGTTGTCGAGGCCGAGCACGTGAATCGAACCGGCGTCGCGGTGAATCATGTTGAGGATGAGTTTGATGAGGGTGGATTTGCCGGCGCCGTTCGGGCCGATCAGTCCCATGATGTAGCCCTTGGGCAGGTCGAAGGTCACGTCGTCCAGCGTGAAGCCGGAATCATAGTGTTTGGTGACGTCGGTGACCTGCAACGCCATCGCGTCGGATTCGGATATGGCGGTCATGGCCATGGTCCTTTCTTGAGGTTATTCCTTGCGGTATTCCTCTTCGAGCATGTGGCCCAATGCGTCCAGCGGAATGCCGGCGGCTTTGGCGCCCCGGCTTGCCTCGGCCAGGCTTTCACGAATCTGGGTTTCGAGCTGACGTTGCATCAGTTCGTTGCCCTTGTCCATCACGAAAGTGCCTTTGCCTTGGATGTTCTGCACCACGCCCTCATCGGCCAGTTCGTTGTACGCCCTGGTGACGGTGAGTACGGAGATGCGCAACTCCTTGGCGAGTTTCCTCAAGGAAGGCAGGGCCTCGCCCGCCTTCAACTCGCCGCTGAGCACCGCCGAACGGATTTGGGTTTTGATTTGCTCGTAGATGGGTTCACCGGACACGGATGAGATGATCAGTTTCATCTATGCCCCTTTCGATTGTGGTTGACTAGCACCCCAGCTGTTTAGCTGTTATACAACACAGTATAACTGTTCTGCTTAACTGTCAAAGTGTGTTACATAACAGTTGAACAGTGAGCAAATACATCGTCAACTTATAGTGTCGAAACATGACTCGTGCCTACAATGGCCTCGGAAAGGGGTACCCATGCCCAACAACGCCCCGCCGACAGCCCCGCCAGCGGGGGTGTAACTTTTTTATCACAGCACGCGCGGAGCGTCGTGGAAGTCGAAGAGGACACCGTCGGCCAGGTGGCAGATCTCGGGCCAATCGGAGGCGGAGGAGTCGTCGTGCATGGCCCAGACCTTCATGCCGACCGATTTGGCCGACTTCATGCCGACCAGCAGGTCTTCGAACACCGTGCAGTCGACCGGCGCGGCGCCTAGGCGCTTGGCGGCGAGCAGATAGACGTCGGGCTGGTCCTTGCCGACGTCGTTCGCGTCATCGACGGAGACGATATCGTTGAACAAATCGAACATGCCGACGTGGCGTAGCGCCGGCTCACGCAGACGCGGGGGCAGCGAGGTGGCGACACCCAGTTTGACACCGGAGGCTTTCAGATCGCGCAGATAGTCAAGCGCGCCGGGTTTGGCTTCGACCGTGGTGGAATAGGCGACGCTGGCCATGTCGTCCCATTCCTGCATGAGCTCTTCGGGCGTGTCTGTAAGGCCGAAGCGTGCGATGGTGTATTCGGCGATCTGGCGGAATTGCATGGCGGAGACTTTGGTCATGTAGTCGGGCGGCACTTCGATTCCGCGCTTGTTCAGGAAGTCGATGTCGACTTGGTCCCAGACTCCCATGGAGTCTAGGAGGGTGCCATCGAGGTCGAATATGGCGGCCTTGGTCATTTGCTAATCTCCATCTTCTTCAACCACCCTCAGTCGCCTGCGGCGCCAGCTCCCGCCAGCGGGAGCGTAAGCGAGAATCGGATAGGAGTTCTCGGGCGTGGTCTAGGGAGGCTTCGGATTCGCTGCCGGAGAGCATGCGGGCGATTTCGTGGACGCGGGTTTCGCCGTTGACTTCGGCGATGGTGGTGACCACGCCCAAATCGTCGTCATCGGCATCCGGCGGCTCCTTGGTGACCACGAACTGCGCGTCCGCCCACGAGGCGACCTGCGCCAAGTGGGTGACGACGATGACCTGCGCGCTGCGGGCCAGCCGTGCCAGACGTTTGCCCAGTTCGACCGCGGCCTTGCCACCCACGCCGGCGTCAACCTCGTCGAAGATGAAGGTCTGGTCGGCACCGCCGCGCGTGTCGGCGGCCACCAGCTCCAAGGCCAGCATCAGTCGGCTCAGTTCACCGCCCGAAGCGCTTTTGCCCATCGGCAACTGCGGCGACCCCTCGAACGGCGTAAACAGGAACGCGATATCGTCGCGACCATACGGGCCGAGCGGATCATCGGCCTTGTCTCGCGGCGTGACGCGCACTTCCAAGGAGGCGCCCAGCATGGCGAGCGAGCCGAGTTCTTCAGTGACGCGCGCACCCAAGTCGGCAGCGGCAGCCACGCGCGCGGCGCTCAGCACGTCGGCGGCGGCGAGGGCCGCATCGTACAGCGTCTGCCGTTCGGATTCGAGTTCGGCGACCTTTTCCGGCGAGGCATCCAGATCCTCCAGATCGAACGCCGCCTTGTCCCGCCAAGCGAGCACGTCGGCCAAGGTGGGGCCCCACCGACGGGCGAGGTCGCCAAGCTCGTGGATACGGCCGTTGATCTGGTCCAGATCCTCCACGCTGCCTTCGTCGCCCAGCTCCTGGCTCAGGGCGAACACCACGTCGCCCAAATCGGCATTGATGGATTCAAGCGATCGGCCTGCTCGGAGAACGTGCCGCCGACGCGAATCGCGCGCAACGAGGTCACCGCATGATTGATGAGTTCCACGGCCGAAGCGCCGTCGGCGCGTCCACATCCACCTGCGAGGCATCCAGCGCGCCCAGCGCCGAACCCACGCCTTGGGCGATGTCGGCCGCGTTTTCGATGCGTTCGCGGCGCGCCTTCAGCTCCTCATCCTCCCCCGGCTGCGGGTCGATTCGGTTGATGCGGTCGATGGATTCGCGCAGGTAGTCGGCCTGTTGGCGGGCAGAGGATTCCTGCGAGCGCAGCGTTCCAGCCGCTCATCCATGGCGGCCAGCGCATCCCACGCCTTGCGGTAGGCGGCCAGTTCGGCTTCGTCTCCGGCCACCCGGTCCAGAAACTCGCGTTGCCGTGAGGAGGCCGCGATTTTCAGCTGATCGGTCTGGCCATGAATGGTAACCAGTTCGCCGGCGATGGCCCCCAGCACGAACGCGGTACGGACTTGCCGCCGAGCACGGCCCGCGAACGTCCGGAAGCGCGTACGGTGCGGGAAAGGAACAGTTCGCCGTCTTCGGGGTCGACGCCCGCGTCATGGGCCTTGGCCACGGCCGCGGCAGCACCGGTGAACCCACTGTCGGCATCGCCAGAACCGGCATCGTTGGTGTCGCCGGAATGTTCAGATGCGACGGCATCATCCGAGAGCGCGAAAATCGCCTGGGCCCAAGCCTCGTCCGCCCCGGCCGAGACGCGCGAGGATTCGGCGGCCCCGCCGGAGACCAGTCGGATCGCGGAGAGCAGCATGGATTTGCCGGCACCGGTCTCACCGGTGATGGCGGTCATGCCTGCGGCCGGCGCAATGGTGGCTTCTCGAATCGGCCCCAGATTGCGGATATCGAGTTCTTCGAGCATCAGGATCCTGCCTTGCCGTCACGTTCGCCCGGCTTGTCGGGCTCGGTACCAGCGACGCCAGCGTCACCGGCAACGGCAACGCCAGCCGCATACGCGGCCGCCGGGAACGTGTGCCCGTGATGCAGCGACTGGCTCGAGGCCTCGTTGCGCGCGTGCTCGCGCCAACCGACCACGGGCAGATCGAACTTGGAGACCAGACGGTTGGTGAACGGCACGCCGGAGAGTCGGGCGAGGCGCAAGGTATCGCGCGATTCGCGCACCATGACGCGCGTACCCTGCGGCAGGGCGCGCTGACGGCGTCCATCGCAGCAAATCCAGCCTTCGGACATGGAATCGTCCAGAATATCGATGGTGAAGGTCGAGCCGGAGCCGATGATCAGCGGCCTGGCGAACAGGGCGTGCGCGGCCAACGGAATCAACTGCAGGGCCTTGACGTTCGGCCACATGACCGGACCGCCCGCGGAGAAGGCGTAGGCGGTGGAACCGGTGGGCGTGGAGACGATGACGCCGTCCGCGCCGAACGAGTTCATCTCCACATCGTCCACGCGGATGGACAGTTCGACCATCTTGCCCCGGTCGGCGCGTTCCAGTGTGATGTCGTTCAGCGCCCAATCCTCAATGGGCTTGGTGGCGCCGGGCAGCCAGACGTCCACATGGGCGATCATGCGTCGTCGATCGAATAGTCGTGGGTGGAGACCCGGCGGATCGCCTCGTCGATCTGGAAGCTTTCGAATTCGGCCAAGAAGCCGACATGCCCCATGTTCACGCCGAGAATCGGCACTTGGGTGCAGTGGACGAGTTCGGCGGCGCGCAGTATCGTGCCGTCGCCGCCCAGGACCACGACATTTCGGTGTCGTCCGACACGCACGGCGCTGCACGCCGAAATCGGGGGCCTCGGTGTTGTCGATGATGGCGACTCGAAACCGGCCACTCGCAGCTGGCTCACCGCCTCGGCCACTACGGTTCCGGTCTGCCTGAGCCTGGTATGCGTCACCACCACCGCGTTGCGCTTGGCCATGGCATCCTCCTGTCGATTCGGTCGCACTGCTCATTATTCTAACCGCAGACACCGTCATCAGTCGTACAGGTGTTCGAAAAAATGCTGCTTCGTGGCGCGTCGCCGGCAACGTTCCACAGAGTCGATTATCGTAAGGCTTCGGCATACAATGGCGTACAGCCGCGCAATCACCGTACGCGTGCCGTGCGCAGCGCGATGGCATGCCGTATGACCGTACAGCAGTATCAGTTGAGGAGCTTGAGGACCCATGGCCAATGACTTCGACGAATCCTCCGCCAATGAGGAGGCCTCGAAGGGACTGTCATGGTGGTATTCAGCCGATGTACTGAGCCGAGACAAAAGCGATAAAACCGCCAAGCGCATTCGACGTATCAGCATCACCGACCGTCTGCTCAGGCACCCGGGCCGTCTGTCCATGGTGTATTTCGGCGCACTGATCATCATCGTCACCGGTTTGCTGCTGCTGCCGATCTCCACATCGGACATCATCTTCACCAATTTCCCGATCGCGTTCTTCACCGCCGTCTCGGCCCTGTCCACCTGCGGCATTCCGGTGGTGAACACCGGCGAATACTGGTCGATGTTCGGCCAGGTCGTCGTCCTGTTCTCCATCCAGTTCGGCGGTCTGGGAGTCATGACCTTCGCCTCGATGGTGGCTCTTGGCGTTTCCCGCAGACTCAAGGTCTCCCAGCGTATGCTCACCGCGAACGAGCTGGGCACCACGAAGCTTTCCGAGGTCAAAGGCGTGCTCACCGTGGTGCTGGGCACCTCCATCATCGCCGAGGTGCTGACCTTCGTGCTGCTGCTGCCCGACCTGTTCCGCGTGAACCATGGCAATATGGGGCGTACCTTGTGGCAGGCGCTGTTCTACGCGGTGTCGGCCTATAACAACACCGGTTTCACGCCGGATGCCACTGGTCTGCATGTGAACCGTTGGGGCGTGGGGCTGCCGATTCTCATCAGTGCATTCATCGGAACGCTCGGCTTCCCCGTGGTGCTGAATCTGGTGCAGTGCGCACGCCGCGGCTCAGCCGAACGATGGACATTGCACACCAAACTCACTTTGGTGACCACCGCTGTGCTGGTGGCCACCTCACTGGCTTGGTTCCTGCTGGTCGAGTGGAGCAATACCGGCCTGTTCCCCGCAGATGACCCCGGCATGAAGATGCGCCGTGCGATGAGCGCCGCCGTCATGCCCCGCTCCGCCGGTTTCGATATTTCCTGGGTGCCCGAAGTCACGAATGAGACCAAGGTGTTCATGAGCATACTCATGTTCATCGGCGCAGGTTCCTCATCCACCGCTGGCGGCATCCGTGTCACCACGTTCGCGGTGATTCTCTTGATTTGCCGCGCCGCATTCACCGGCCATCGCGATGTCACCGTGTTCCGCCGCCGTATCCCCCGCCGTATTCAGATGACCGCCGTGTCCGTGACCACGGCCTGCTTTGCGTTGGTTATGGTCGGTGCGATGATGCTGATGTTCACCACCGGCTGCGCGTTCGTGGACGCCGTGTTCGAGCCTGCTCGGCCTTCTCGTTGGGTGGTTATTCGGTGGGCGTGGCAAGCGCCGGCAATCCGGCCAGCCTGTTTATTCTGTCCGCCGAGATGATTGTCGGACGACTTGGCCCGTTGACCATCGCCTACTCCATCAGCCGACCGATGGCTCCCGAACCTATTCGTTATCCGCAGGAAAACATTATCGTTGGCTGATCGGCCATTCAATCGGCGCCCAGCAATCTGACATAGAGAGGACCATCATCATGGCAGCAAAACCGAGCGGCAACAAAAGCGTGCTGGTCATCGGACTGGGCCGTTTCGGCGGGTCCGTGGCCGCCACCCTCGACCAGATGGGTCAGGATGTGCTCGCAGTGGACAAGAACCCGGAGCTTGTGGCCCGTTGGTCCGCGCATCTGCCCACCATTCAGGCCGATATGACCGATGTGCTGGCCATCGAGCAGATCGACGCCTCCCAGTTCGACACGGCCGTCGTGGCCATCGGCGACAGCATCGAGGCTTCGGTGATCATCACCGGCAACCTGCTGGACGCCGGCGTTTCCGACCTGTGGGCCAAGTCCGTGTCCCAGGAGCATGCGCGCATTCTGCAGCGCATCGGCGCCCGCCACATCATCAACGCGGAGACCGATGCCGGCAAGCGCGTGGGCCATCTGGTGGCCGGCAATTATCTGGATTACATCGAAATCG
>ENA-OQAJ01000627-OQAJ01000627.1-human-gut-metagenome-genome-assembly--contig:-NODE-627-length-10945-cov-1.673045_pt1 | contig 10945 bp, 15 predicted proteins | sample MGYA00242736_ERZ504529 | MGnify/ENA primary metagenome ERZ504529 (study PRJEB26092, sample SAMD00036275) | human gut metagenome | host: Homo sapiens | study: EMG produced TPA metagenomics assembly of...
ATACCGCACCGGGGGCAAAAAGTCAACCCATAAAACCACAAGATATAGTGCCCGGTGAGCGAGCGGAAACAAAATGTTCCGTTTTCGTCGCCTCAACGTGCAAAAAAGCCCTGCCAAAAATAAGACTGAAATTTTGGTGATTTGAGTGGTTACTACACATGTTTGTCGATGCAGCGTTGCAAATATCTTCTTCGAAAATCATGCATCCCCCTTGCAGTAATGCCCCCAAAGCTCGGTATACTATGTCCAAGGGTTTGGGTGGCGGAACGCCCGCCCGGCACAAGATATGGGGATGCCCCCGCAGGAGAACACCATGAATTACGCAACCATTAAATATTGTGATATTGCCAACGGGGAGGGCGTGCGCACGAGCCTGTTCGTTTCCGGCTGCCGCCGCCACTGCCCGAACTGCTTCAATGCCGTGGCATGGGATTTCGGCTACGGTGCGCCGTTTACCAAGGAAGTTCGCAATGAAATACTGGAAAGTCTGGCCCCCCGGTTACATCAATGGGCTTTCGCTGCTGGGCGGTGAGCCGCTTGAGCCGGAGAACCAGCGGGAGCTGCTGCCCTTTATTAAAAAATGTAAAGGTGCTGTACCCCAACAAGACGATCTGGTGCTACACCGGCAACAATCTGGAGCACGAGATCTGGCGCGGTCCCGGGCGTGCGAGGTCACCGACGAGTTTTTACAATATAGTAGATGTGTCTTGTGGGACCGGCGACTTTGTGCAGGACCAGTACGCATCAGTCTGCGCTTCCGCGGGTCGAGCAACCAGCGCATCATTGACATGAACAGACCCGCGCAGCGGGCCGGGTCGTTTTGTGGCAGGACGACCCGATTTGCGGATCACACGATGTAATGGAAAATTGCAAGGGCGGATTGCATATCCGCCCGCGGAGCGTCGAGGACGCCGCCCCCCCCCACAAACCGAAAGGCAGAACTGTAGGGTTCGCAGATGTGCGGCCCGCGGCTTTCCCGCAAGAACCCATCTGCCTTACGCGCGAGGGCCGGGCCTGCCCGGCCCCTACTGTGCAGTCACAATTAAAACAGGAGCAAAAACCATCCATCATGAGCACCACCTCAAAATCCAAACCATGATTGAAGGGCCGCTGGCCAAACAAATTCTGCTTGTCAGCCTGCCGCTGGCCTTATCCAACCTTTTACAAATTCTGTTCAACATGTCCGACGTTGCCGTTGTGGGCCGGTTCGCCGGTTCCACGGCACTCGGCTCCGTGGGCTCGACGGCGACGTTTGTCACACTGTTCACCGGCTTTCTGATCGGCTTGAGCAATGGCGTCAACGTGCTGGTCGCCCGCTTTTACGGTGCCGGGCACCCCAAGGACGTCAGCAAGACCGTCCATTCGGCGCTGCTGGTCAGCCTGGCCGCCGGTGTGCTGCTGCTGTTCGTCGGCCTGTTCGGTTCGCCTGCGCTGCTGGAGCTGCTGAACACCAAGGAGGATCTGCTGCCCGGTGCGATTTGTACCTGCGGGTCTACTTTCTCGGTATGCCGGCGCTGGCGCTCTACAACTTCGGCAACGCAGTGTTCAGCGCTATCGGTGAGACAAAAAAGCCGCTGGCCTACCTGTCGTTTGCGGGCGTGCTGAACATCCTGCTCAACCTGTTTTTCGTCATCGTCTGCAAGCTCGATGTCGCCGGTGTCGCGCTGGCCAGCACGATTGCCCAGTGCGTCTCGGCAGGCTGATCCTGCACGCGCTGACAAAGGTCAGCGACTGCTATGCGCTGGATTTCCGCAAGGTAAGGCTGGACCTCAACATGACAAAGCGCATCCTGATGCTGGGCGTGCCCGCGGGCCTGCAAAAACGCGATCTTTGCGATTGCCAACCTCTTTATTCAGGCGGGCGTCAACTCCTTCGACTCGCTGATGGTCAAGGGCAACTCCGCCGCAGCTAACGCCGACGCGATGATTTATGACGCTATGGCGGCGTTTTACATGGCTTGCGCCAGCTTTATGAGCCAGAACTACGGCGCGGGCAAGCTGGACCGCGTCAAGAAAAGCTACTTCATCGCGCTGGCCTACTCGTTTGGCCTGGGCGCGGTGCTGGGCGGCGGACTGCTCGTCTTTGGGCGGCAGTTCCTGGCGCTGTTCACGACCGAGAGCGCTGTCATCACCGCGGGCATGAAGCGCATTCTGGTCATGGGCTGGGCCTACTGCACCTCGGCGTTCATGGACTGCACGATTGCCGCCTCCCGCGGCCTCGGCAAGACGGTAGGGCCGACGGTCATCGTAATTCTGGGGTCCTGCGTATTCCGCGTTGCGTGGGTCTACACGATCTTTGCCCACTTCCACACGATCCCGGCGCTCTACCTGCTGTATCCCTGCTCCTGGGCGCTGACCGCCGCCGCAGAGATCGTCTATTTTGTGTTCAGCTACCGCCGCGCCGCCCTCCGTCTGCAGGAGCGCGATGCGCTGGCGCAGCTGTGAGAGCAGGGGAGAGGGCTGCTGTCATTTGCTGCATATCCAAAAAAAAATTGTTAAAACAGTCTGTCATGTATATTTTTATATACCAGATATACAGAAAATACTTTTTTACATAGACCACTCCCACGTGTATAATAGTCGATGCAAGTAAAAGAGGAGTGGAAAGGTATGCAGTATACGGACCTGACAAGAAAGGAATTGCAGCGGGAGTACAGCCGCCTGACACGGAAGTACACGGACTTTATCCGCCAGCCGGTGGAGCTGGACCTGACAACGGAGGATCCGCTGCCGGGCTGCGCGAACCGCCGTGCGGTGAAGCATTTTGGCACTGTGCTGGGCAAGGAACTGCGCGATACCGGCGCAGCCCACCCCGCCCAAGCGCCGGACGCTGTGGCGGCCCTGGCCACGATGCCCGGCTGTGCCCACCGCACGGTGGAGCTGTGCCGCAAAGCAGGCGTCCGCTTTGACGCCATCGACCACTGCACGGTGCTGGCGCGCACGATCCCGGAGGATATCCGGTCCGACGAGCTGACCCACGTTGCCAGTGTCTTTGCTGTCAGCGCCCGCATGGCTGCATTGGAGAGCCTGCAGGGAACGCTGATGAGAGCGTAAAGCCGTCTGCTGCCCCGTAAACCAAAAGGGGCTGTTGCACATGTGACAGCCCCTCTTTTATTCGTAGAATCGAAAAATAAAAAAGCATGTTTTTGTGAAAATAAAAGCATGTGCAACAGATTTCCTTGAAAATCAGAAATTTTCAATGGATTTGTGATGCACATGCTTTTTCCTATTGTTCGATTATATGTCTAATTCTTAGGGGCGATTCTGCACTTTCATCCAAAACGATGTGCAACAGTCCCTTTTACTTTTTAATAATACGGATAAATATACCCCTCCACAGGTGCGGCGGGAGCCACGGATTGCACTTGCAGCTGCGGTTCGCTGTGGTCGGCGTATTGGCGCTGATAGAGGGTGCCGGTCACGGTGACCCACGTGTCCGTGGCAAGAGTGTCGGCCTGCGCCCACTTGCAGACGAAGCCGCAGGGTGTAAGGTCGGCGGCACAGCAGGTCATAATCAGCCGCGCGGGAATGAACTCGTCTGCGTCCATCTCGCGGCTGGCTTTATCCACCTCGCCCGTTACGGTCAGTGTCCAGCCGTCATAGTCGGCAGGATTTGCCCAAATCACGTCCATCCATGTATAAAACTCGGCATCGGAGATGGTAATATGGCGGTTCGCGGCATCGTAGCCGTGCAGCGTGGTCGCGTTGCCGAGAAAATCCGTGGTTTCATACGTTCCGTCAATGTTTTCTGCATCGGCTGCACTGTCCGCAATATCCTGCTGCGGCGTTGCGGCAGGCTGTTCTTCTGTTTCCGGGCTTTCCACAGGTTCGGAGCTTTCGGCGGTTGCCAGTGCAGACGGCGCTGCGGTGGGCTGCGGGGTCGGGTTGGCCGCCGCACTGCCGCGAAGTGTCTGCACGGCGGCAATGCTCTGTGTCGGGGTGGACACCGAGGACACACTTACACTCCTGTGCGGTAAAATCAGCATCAGCAGCGGGAACATCAGCACAAAGCAGTGCAGGCAGTGGCGGCGATGCCAGACAACATACAGGTTTCTATGGCTGCCGCGCCCATACCAGCAGCACCACCGCCGCAAAAGAAGATACGGCTTCATGCGTGGGGTAACATACTGCAAATACTGCCCGGAAAGCACCAGATACAGCAGCGCAAAGGCAAACAGCAGGTAGCAGATACATTCCACAAGTGCCTGCTTGTCGATTTTTGAGTTCTTTCTCATAAAACCGTCCCCAATCCCAGCCGAAACGCCGCGTACACTACGGCGGCATCTATCACGAAAACCGTCACGGCCAGCCGCAGGATAAACTTCTTCGGCAGGCTGCCAGACAGCATGATCACATTTTTAATATCCATCATCGGCCCGAACACGAGAAACGCCATGACCGCGCCCATCGGCAGCTGTGCCGAAAAACTGCGCCCCACCACGGCATCGCTGGAGGAACACAGCGACAGCAAAAATGCAAGTGCCATCATCGTGAGCAGTGGCAGCAAAAGGCCGTCGCTGCCGGTGAGCGGCAGTTTCTTTGTCAGGCTTTGCATGATGGCGGAGACAAACGCTCCCGCCGTAAGGTATTTTCCCACGGTAAAAAACTCCGTTTGCGTGTGGCGCAGGTAGCCCAGCAGCGCCCCGCGCCAGCCCTCTGCCGCCTGACCGCCGCTGCCGCATGTACACAGCACCCCGCTTAAAGCAAGCCCCGAACCTGCCGCAGAAACCGGCGTGCGGCAAAAGGTCAGCCCGACAAGCACCGCGCAGACGATGCCCAGCCCGGCGCGGCAGGCAACAACGCGCCAGTTTCCGGTAAAGGCCACATAGGTGCTGAACAGCACTACCGGGTTGATGACCGGCGTGACAAGCATAAAAGTGACCGCTGTGCTGACCGGGATGCCCTTGCGCAGCAGACTGCGGAAAATCGGGATGGATGCACAGTCGCATACCGGCAGCGCTGCCCCCGCCAAAATTGCAAACAGCGTGCCGCTGATGCGATTTCCGGGAAAATCGCTCAATAAATTGCTGCGACAAAAACAGCTGAATGGCCGAGGACAGCAGCACGCCGATCAGCAAGAACGGCACGGCTTGCAGCATGATGCCGAGAAATACGGTAATGGTCGTATTCAATTCAGCGCCAAGCAGCTGCCGCAGGCAAAGCGCCGCACCGCAAGCCAGCGCAAGCAGCAACAGCGGCGGCAACTGCGGCTTTCCAGTGCGCGGACAATTTCGCTGCGGCGGTTGCGCACGACCTGTGCGCCGGGGTTGGCGCTGTGGATCGCGGCGCGCAGCCCGGATAACGCCGCACGGTTTGCACACCGCGCAGCACAACTACGTCGGCATTCAAAAGCTGTTCGGTCAGCAGACCGCCTGTCTGCGCCAGCAGTTCGGCCAGCCCTGCGCCTGTGCAACAAACAGAATCCGCCGCAAGACGCACAAATCGCCCGGCGTGCCGGTGTCCCGCAGCATCGTTTTGGGAAAGAACGACAGCAATGTGGAAAGCGGCTGCAAGCCGTTCCACTCCACCCAAACTTCATCGTAAAGGCCATCGCTGATGGTGTGATACAAAAGCTGCTCGGTTTTGCGGCGGTGTGTCTCCACGCGCGGGGCGGTATCGTCAGCACACGCAGCTTGCCTTTGACCCCGGCAGCAGGTCGGTTTGGCGCTGCCGCTTTCAAATTGGATACACAAAATAAACCGCCCGCGTTTCAGCCGCGGGGCGAGCAGGTGATTCAGCAGCGTGGTTTTGCCCGCACCGAGAAAGCCCGCCACCACATACAGCGGCAGACGGCGGGCGTCTCCTCGCAGTCCGCCTCATACAGCGGCGAACAAATCCCGGATGGCCTGTTCCTTGCTGAATTTTCCAATGACACAAAGTTCATTCCCTTCCAGTGCGGTTTGCGCAAGGCTCCACTGCCCGCATACAAATTGCAGCAGCACCGCGCCTTTTTTCGCTTTGCAGCACGCCTTTGGCGCGTAAAATCGTGCCCAGCGCCGGGTCTTGCAGTTTTGCCAGCTGCGCGGCAAGCCGCTTCAGGTCTACGGCATGGTCAAACGAAACCGTGACAGTAGAAAACGGCGATGTCTCCGGCGTGCGACGCACCAAAATCGGGCGACGAGGTGTCGATGCCGGAGTGGGCGGTGCAGGCTGCAAAATATCCTGCGCCGAGAACGTATCCCAGCTCCCGGAAAAACAGGCGGCACGGGGGTTCAGCTTCTGCGCAAGGCGGCGGGCGCTCTCGCTCTGCGGCGTTCCGGCATCGCTGTGGCTGAACACCAACGTGTCGGCACAGCGCACCTGATCCTCAAAAAACGCGCCGAAATTTTCACAGTAGGACGCGCAGTTTGCGGCATCCACACCGTGATTTTTTGCTTTAGAACCGCCAGCGCCGCCAGCCTCTGGTCGCGGCAAAGGGCTTCTACATCGGAGAGCTTCGCCACGCCGGACGGCTCAATCAGCACCACATCCGGCTGTACCCGCCGCAAAAGCGAGACGAGTGCCGACACAAAATTGCCGTTCAGTGTACAGCAGATACACCCGGCGCGCAGCTCCTGCACGGTGTAGCCGCCGCTTTTCAGCAGTTTTGCATCCAGACTGACCGCGCCGAAGTCGTTTTTCGACCAGTGCCACTTTTTGGCCGGCAAAGCCCTCTCGCAGCAGCTTTTGCAGCAGTGTCGTTTTGCCTGCTCCGAGGAATCCGGAAATCAGATAAGAGCTCTGTCATTTTACATCACGCTTTCTGCGGGAAAAGTGCGCCGCCGCTGTTTTGCCCGCAAGAATCACAAGCAGACAGCCAACACCCAGCAGCACGATCGTACCGCCCGGCTTCAGCCCTGCATAAAAAGCCAGCGTCAGCCCTGCGGCGATAAAGCCTCGGCAAACAGGATGCTGAACAACACGGTCTGGCGGTAGCTGCGGGCAACCTGCATGGCACACGCCACAGGCAGCACCAGCATCGAGGAAACGATCAATGCACCGACTGTCCGCGCCGCCACAGAGACCGTAGCGGCCGTCAGAATCGTATACAGGCTGTTGACCGCGCCGACAGGCACCCCGGCGCGGTGCGCTGCATTTTCGTCCAGCGCGATAGCAAACAATTCCTTGTACAGCAGCACAAAGGCGGCCAGCACCAGTACACTGATAACCGCCGTTGCGGTCAATTCCCCCGGTGTGATAGCCACGATGCTGCCGAACAGAAAGCTGTTGAACCCGGCTGCGTTCCGCACAAAGCCGGACAGCACCCCCGCCAGCCCGACACCGGCAGAAAGCATAACAGCAATGGAAAGCTCGGCGTACTGCGGTATCTTTTTGCGGATAACCTCAATGCCGAATGCCGCAGCAACACAGGCGGCCGTTGCGCCCAGCACAGGGTCAATATCCAGCAACAGCCCTGCCGCCACGCCCGCCAGTGAGGTATGGGAGAGGGCATCCCCCAGCATGGAAAGGCGTTTCAGCACGATCATCACGCCGATGCAAGGCATAATGACGCCCAGCAGCAAGCCCACCGCAAAAGGCGCGGCGCATAAAAGCATATTCAAACATAGGTGCGCATCTCCTTTGCGTCAAGACGGGTGATTTTTTTGGTGGGACAGACAGTAGATCGTATCGGTCAGCCGGGGCATTTCCTGTAAATCATGGCTGACGATCAAAATGCTCAAACCGCGCTCCCGGTTCAGACTCTTCAGCAATGTATAAAAATCTGCTGTGCTCTGCGCATCCAGTCCTGCGGTGGGCTCATCCAGCAACAGCAGCGCCGGGCGGCTGACAAGCGCCTGTGCCAGCTGCACGCGCTGGCGCTGCCCGCCGGAAAGCTCGCCCAGCATACGGCAACCATAGTCCTGCATTCCCACCAGCTCCAACGTGCGGCGCACATCCTCGCGGTGTTCCCGGCGCGGAAAGCGAAACAGCCCGATGCGGCTGTACAGGTTGGCTAACACGACTTCATTCACGCTGGCGGGGAAAGATTCCTTGCGGGTCAGTCCATCCTGCGGCACATAGCCGATACGCTGCCAGCTTTTGAAGCTGCCGATGTCCTGCCCCATCAGTGCGATATGCCCGCCCGTGGGTTTCAGCTCCCCCAGCAGCAGCCGTAAAAGGGTACTTTTCCCTGCGCCGTTAACGCCAACGAGGGCGGCAAAGCCGCCCTCGCACATAGTAAAGCTGGCTGCATCCAAAACCGGGGTATTGCCGTAGGCAAAGCTCAGGTCTTTTGCTTCCAGTACGTTCATAAGACCTCTCCGTTTTACTGCAATGCGTTTTTCAGTTCTTCCAGATTCTGCCGCATGACCGTAAAATAGTCCTGCCCATCGGCGATCTGGTCATCGGTCAGCCCCTCCAGCGGGTTCAGCTCCTGCATCTGTGCGCCGGTAGCATCGGCAATGGTCTGCGCCACTTTGGGGCTGACAAGCTCCTCCGAGAAGATGACCTTCACGTTGTTGGCCTTTACAAAATCCTCGATTTCCGCCATCCGCGCCGGGTCAGGTTCGGAGTCGGCCTCGATGCCCTCAATGCCGACCTGATTCAGACCGTAGGCATCGCAGAGATAACCGAATGCCTCGTGCGAGACAACAATATTTTTGTTGGGCAGGGCAGACAGTGCCTCGGTAAATTCCGTGTCCAGCCGGTCACATTCCAGCGCCCACTGCTCGTAGTTCTGCCGGTAGTATTCAGCGTTGGCAGGGTCGGCGCTGCACAGCACGTCCGTGATATTTTTCATCTCGATTTTCGCGTTGGCAGGGGCCAGCCAGACGTGCGGGTCTGCACCCACATCGCCGTCCTCGTCCTCATAGCCTTCGCGCAGCGTGATGCCGTCGGAGCCTGCACCACGTCCAAGTCCTGATTGGTCAGGCTGCCCAGAACAGAATCGACCCAATGCTCCATGCCCGCGCCGCTGTAAATGAACACGTCGGCATCTTCCAGATTGGTAATATCGGTGGTGGACGGCTCCCAGTCGTGGGGTTCGGTCCCGGCAGGAACCATATTGGTGACGGTCACTTTATCGCCGCCGATTTTCTGGGCAAAATCATACATCGGGTAAAAAACTGGCCATGACCTTGAGCGGCGCGCTGTCCGTTGAAACGGTGCTCTCCGCAGCCGAAGAGGATGCAGCAGAGGCACCGCAGCCACCCAGCATGGCGGCGCACAGGGCAACAGGCAGGATGCGATAGCAAAAACGTTTGAATTTTTTCATCAGGAAATACCTCCGGGAAACAAAGGACAAAATGCGAACACTGACGGGAGTGGTCATCAGCGTTTGTCATTGTACCCGCTGCACAGCGCTAAATCAACGGTTTACGGCCATTCTTCAGATTTCTTCAGAATTGTACAGGTTGCCTTTTGGTGCTTTCGGCGTTATACTGGGAACAGATTTTTACAAGGATGAGAGGGTACATTTCATGGCAGAGTTTACCGCAAAGGGCGCGAATATTTTGGTTGTGGATGATGACGACGATATTCGGGAAATCGTGCATATCCTGCTGGCGCGGGAGGGCTTCACCGTGCGGGAAGCTGCCAATGCCGAGCAGGCGCTGCGCCGGCTTGACCCGCTGCCCGACCTTGTGATTCTGGATGTGATGATGCCGGGGCTGTCCGGCATTGAGCTTTGCCGCGAGATACGCACCAAGCCATGATGCCGATTTTGTTCTTGTCCGCCAAGACCCGCGATGTGGATAAGGCCGAGGGGCTTGCCAACGGTGGGGATGACTATTTGATAAAGCCGTTCTCGCGCTGGAGCTTACGTCCCGCGTCAAGGCGCTGCTGCGGCGCAGTATGGTGTACCAGCCGCAAACGGCGGCAGCACCGCCCCAGACCGTGCAAAGCGGCGAGTTGTCCATAGACCTCACCACCGGCGCGGCGGCGCTGGCGGGCAACCCGCTGACACTGACCGAAACCGAAGCCCAGCTTTTGCGGCTGCTGGCACAGCATCGCGGCGATGTACTCTCGGCGCGGGAAATTTACGAGGCAGTCTGGAAAGAGAGCTTTTTGCCCTCGGCCAACAATACGGTCATGGTACACATCAAAAATCTGCGCAAAAAGCTGGAAACCGATTTGACCCAGCCTAAATACATCCACACGGTATGGGGAAAGGGGTATTACCTTGCCTGAAAAGCGAATCTCGCGGCTTTCTCAAAAATTGGTTGTCGGGGCACTGGCGGCGTTTGGCGCTTCGGCGCTGTTGTTTGCCCTGCTGCAATGGGGGAACGCGGACAGCCCTGCAAGCCTACTGCGCCCGCCCGGAAATCGTGGCCGCGCACGAGCAACAGACCGTGCAGGAACTGCAAGAGTATGTTGCCGTCAACCATCTGCGGCTGGATGATTTAGCTGAAATGAACGGCTGGACGCCCACCCGCGAACTGGTGGAAATCACCTTCGTGCTGGAAGAGCAGCCCCTCTACCACACTTGCAGCGAGGAACATGACGGCTGGAGCACGATGAACGCCTACCCCATACAATTTGCCGATGGAACGGCAACCGTGTACATCACAGACCTGTTTGAACACCGTTACACCGATTATGCTACCGCCGCCGACTTGTCGTTGTTTTTTTGTCTGCTTTGTGGCAATTATGGTTGCACTGATTCAGCGCAAGGTGCGCGTTATCAAAACGCTGGAAAGCGAACTGCGGATTTTAGAGGGCGGTGATCTGGACTACGCCATTACCGTGCAGGGTCAGGACGAATTGGGTGAGCTGGCGCAAGGCGTTGAGGATATGCGGCGGGCTATGGTAAGCCGTGAGACGGAAAAGCGGCAGATGGAGGAAGCAACAAACCGCTTAATGACCAGCGTTTCCCACGACCTGCGCACCCCGCTGACCGCACTTTTGGGCTATCTGGAAATTTTGGAAGGCGACCCGCGCCCGGCCAGCGAAAGCCCCTACCTTGGCAAATGCCGCCAGCGTGCCTTGCAGATACGCGGGATGCTCAACGATTTGTTTGAGTATTTCTT
>ENA-OQAJ01000628-OQAJ01000628.1-human-gut-metagenome-genome-assembly--contig:-NODE-628-length-10938-cov-2.631209_pt1 | contig 10938 bp, 10 predicted proteins | sample MGYA00242736_ERZ504529 | MGnify/ENA primary metagenome ERZ504529 (study PRJEB26092, sample SAMD00036275) | human gut metagenome | host: Homo sapiens | study: EMG produced TPA metagenomics assembly of...
CACCGGCTACGGCGAAGAGCTGGTGAAGAACGCATTCCGCTGCGATTACGGTCTGGTGGAAACGGTGGCGCACTTTACCGCTGCAAAATACTTTTATGCCGGATGTTGATTTCATCATCGACATCGGCGGGCAGGATATGAAGTGCTTCAAGATCGAAGATGGTGCCATCAGCAACATCTTCCTGAACGAAGCATGTTCCTCCGGCTGTGGCAGCTTTCTGCAGACCTTTGCACAGGCACTGGGCTATGACGTGAAGAAATTTGCAAGCTTGGGCCTGTTCGCAGACCGTCCGGTGGATCTGGGCAGCCGCTGCACCGTGTTCATGAACAGCTCGGTCAAGCAGGCCCAGAAGGACGGTGCCAGCATCGAGAACATCTCGGCAGGCCTGTCCATCAGCGTGGTCAAGAACGCACTGTACAAGGTCATCCGCGCATCCAGCCCGGAAGAGCTGGGCCGCAAGATCGTGGTGCAGGGCGGTACCTTTTATAATGAAGCCGTGCTGCGCGCTTTGAAAAGGAGATGGGCGTGGAGGTCATCCGCCCGGACATTGCCGGCTTGATGGGCGCTTACGGTGCGGCTCTGTTCGGCCTGCGCCAGAGCCAGAAGGCCCACAAGACTGCTTCTGCCATGATGAACGAGCAGGAGCTGGAAGCCTTTGCGCAGAAGGTGGTCAGCGTCAAGTGCGGCGGCTGCGGCAACCACTGCCAGCTCACCGTCAACACTTTTGCGGATGGCCGCAAGTACATCTCCGGCAACCGCTGCGACAAGCCCGTGACCGGCAAGAGTGCCGACGACAGCCTGAACCTCTACGCCTACAAGCAGCAGCTGCTGGCCGAGTACAAGCCGGTGGCCGGCAAGCGCGGCTCCATCGGCATCCCGCTGTGTCTGGGCTTCTACGAGCTGCTGCCCTTCTGGTGGGCCTTCTGGACAAAGCTTGGCTTTGCCGTGCACACCAGCCCGGTGTCCAGCCGCGGCCTGTACCTCGCCGGTCAGGCTACTATCCCCAGCGATACCGCCTGCTTCCCGGCAAAGCTGAGCCACGGCCACATCAAGGCCCTGAGCCAGATGCAGCTGGACGCTATTTTCTACCCCTGCCTGACCTACAATGTGGACGAGGGCCTGGGCGACAACCACTATAACTGCCCGGTGGTGGCCTACTACCCCGAGGTTCTGGCAGGCAACTGCCCGGAGCTGGAGGGCACCAAGTTCATCTATGACTATGTGGGCATCCACCGCCCTAAGGACTTTGTGCACAAGATGGCAAAGAACATCCTGCCCAAGTACTTCGGCGGCATCTCGGAAAAAGAGGTGCAGGCCGCAGCGGATGCCGCCTATGCGGAATACGAGTCCCACATGGCAAAGATCCGCGTGAAGGGCAGCGAGATCATCGATGAAGCCCGCCGTCAGGGCAAGCGCATCATCGTGCTGGCAGGCCGCCCCTACCATGTGGACCCCGAGGTGAACCACGGCATCGACCGCCTCATCACCCGCCACGGTGCTGCCGTTGTTACCGAGGACAGCATTTCCAACCGGGTGCAGAAGTTCCCTACCAGTGTGCTGAACCAGTGGACCTACCACAGCCGCCTGTATGCCGCCGCCAAGTACTGCACCACCCAGAAGGATATGGATCTGGTGCAGCTGGTGTCCTTCGGCTGCGGCGTGGATGCCATCACCACCGACGAGACCCGCGAAATTCTGCAGGAGGGCGGCAAGCTCTACACCCAGCTCAAGATCGACGAGATCACCAATCTGGGTGCCGTGAATATCCGCCTGCGCAGTCTGTTTGCTGCTCTGGACGAGCGGGACGAGGTGGCCGCAGAAAAGGCAGAATAAATAGAGATAGAGCAAAAGCTTTTTAAGAAAGCAACATAGGAGGAACCTATGGAATACAATTATCCCAAATTTACCCCGGAGATGAAGAAGACCCATACCATCCTCATCCCCAACATGGCCATTACCCAGTTCCGCCTGCTGGAGTACGCCCTGCGTTACGACGGCTACAAGTGCGAGATCCTGGGCAACTGCGGCAGTGCCGTGGCACAGCTGGGCCTGAAATACGTCCACAACGACACCTGCTACCCGGCTCTGCTGGTCATCGGTCAGTTCCTGGACGCGCTGAACAGCGGCAAGTACGATCTGGATCACACCGCGCTGCTCATCACTCAGACCGGCGGTGGCTGCCGTGCCTCCAACTATATTCATCTGCTGCGCAAGGCACTGGTCAAGGCGGGCTATCCGCAGATTCCGGTGGCCAGCCTGAACTTCTCGGGTCTGGAAAAGGACAGCGGCTTCCAGATGACCCTGCCGCTGGCCCGCCGTGCGCTGGCCTGCATCTTCTACGGCGATATGCTGTGCGCTTTGCGCAATCAGGTGGCACCTTACGAGAACGAGAAGGGGGCTGCCGATAAGATGGTAGACCTGTGGGTGGAACGCTTGGGCCGCGTGCTGCTGGCAGGCAAGGGCTACACCTCCAAGGAGATGAAGCACACCTTCCCCCTCATCGCAAAGGACTTTGCCGCCATCCCCGTTACCCGGGTGCCAAGGTCAAGGTGGGCGTGGTTGGCGAAATTTACGTCAAGTACAGCCCGCTGGGCAACAACGACCTGCAGAAGTTCCTCGAAAGTCAGGACTGCGAGGTGAACTTCCCGGGCCTGATGGGCTTTGTGCAGTACTGCGCCTTCAACATGGGCGAGGACCATGTGCTGTACGGCGGCAAGCTGGCGGTGAAGATCGGCATTGACCAGTTCCTGAACTGGCTGGACAGCATCGAGCGCGCCATGCTCAAGGCTGAGGCCGACGCAGGCTTCTACGCCCCCGGCCCCTTCAAGGAGCTGGTGGAAAAGCCCAAGGGCATCATTTCGCTGGGTGCCAAGATGGGCGAGGGCTGGCTGCTGACTGCCGAGATGATCGAGCTGGTGCAGGGCGGCTACGGCAACATCGTGTGTGCCCAGCCCTTCGGCTGCCTGCCCAACCACATCGTGGGCAAGGGCATGGTGAACAAGATCCGCGCCCTGTACCCCAGTGCCAACATTACCCCCATCGATTACGACCCCAGCGCCACCAAGGTCAATCAGGAAAACCGCATCAAGCTGATGCTGGCAGTGGCCAAGGAGCGCCTGAATGCCCCGGTGGAGGCAAAGCCTCTGACGGCAGAGGAGATCGCAGGCGGCGCACCCAAAGTCGGCGCAGCGGTCTGATGTTCTAAAGCGGAAAATACCGAAATGCAAAAAGCCCGTCCGGGCGTAAAACTCGGACGGGCTTTCATCATGCCTTGAGAAAAATCAATGCAGGAGAGATCACTTCTGATTCTTCATGTAGATGTGGTGGGGCAGACCGGCAATGTACAGCGGGGTCAGCTCGGCCTGGATCAGCGGGCGGGCATAAGCCAGGAACTCATCGGTCATCTGGGTGTGGTTGGCGTTCATCCAGCTCAGCGGCACCTTCTTTTCGAGGTTTGCCACCTCGCTGATGGGGTGCAGCTCGGTGGTGCACTGGTACGGGCTGTTGGAGATGCGCTTCAGGGCCACCATCTGGCCGGTAACGCCCTCAAAGGCCGCCTTGGCGGCAGCACCGCCCACCTGATAGGCTTCGGTGATGTCGGTGCGGCTGGTCAGATGGCCTGCGCAGCGCTGCAGGGTGGAAAGCTCGATGCAGCGGGTCTTTGTGTCCAGATTGCGGGCCACCACATTTGCCAGATACCGTGCGGTGCCGGTCAGGGCCTTATGGCCGAAAGCGTCCACTGCGTGCACATCGTCGGCCAGCTCACAGACGTAGCGGCCATCTTCCAGCTTCACGCCTTCGGAAACGGCGATCACGATGCTGGGCTTCTTCTCCTGCATCACGCGCACCTTTTCAATGAAGTGTTCCACATTGAAGGGCACTTCGGGCAGGCAGATCATGTCCACACCCTCGCAGTCGTCACTCTTTGCCAGAGCGGCGGCAGCGGTCAGCCAGCCGGCGTTGCGGCCCATGATCTCCACCACGGTGACGTACTTGGTGCCGTACACGGTGGCATCGCGGATGATCTCCTTCATCACCACGCCGATGTACTTGGCAGCAGAGCCGTAGCCGGGGGTGTGGTCGGTGACCATCAGGTCGTTGTCGATGGTCTTGGGCACGCCCATAAAGCGGATGTCGCTCTGGATGCGCTCGCCGTACTCGGCCAGCTTGCCGATGGTGTCCATGGAGTCGTTGCCGCCGATGTAGAAGAAGTAGCCGATGTTCAGCTTTTCCAGAATGGCGAACAGCTTTTTGTAGACGGTCTCGTCCTCATGCCAGTCCGGCAGCTTGTAGCGGCAGCTGCCGAGGAAGCTGGACGGGGTGCGCTTGAGCAGCTCGATGTCCAGATCGTCCGTCAGCACGGTGGAAAGATCCACCACCCGCTCCTCCAGCAGACCGGCAACGCCATTGCACATACCGTAAACGATCTCTGCGCCGCGGCTCTTGCAGCTCTCAAAGACGCCCGCAAGGCTTGCATTGATGACGGAAGTAGGACCGCCAGACTGACCAACGATTGCATTTTTACCCATGATGATTTCTCCTTTTTTGTTTTTCTGTTTCGGCAATATAATATTACGTGCAGGATGCACGAAAACAGACGCGGGAAAAGGGGTTACAGACGGATGTGGCGCGGGGTGCCGTTGACGTAAACGGGGGTCACCTCGTCCAGGATCAGCGGGCGGGCGTACTCCTCAAAGGCAGCAGTCACCTGCATCCCGTCGGGGCTGATCCAGTCCAGCGGCACCTTCTTTTCAAGGTTTGCCACCTGCTGCACATCCACCGACTCGGTGATGCACTGGTAGGGATAAGCGGAAATGCGCTTGAGCGCGATCATGCGGCCGGTCTCGCCCGCAAAAGCGGCGGCGGCTGCGGCACCGCCCACAGCGTAGGCCTCGTTCACATCCGTGCGGCTGGCCAGATGGCTGGCGCAGCGCTGCAGGGTGGAAAACTCGATGGCACGGCTCTTGCAGTTCAGCTTGTCGTGGATGAGGTCGGAGAGATAACGGCTGGTGCCGCTGAGCACGGCCTTGTGGCCAAAGGCATCCAGCTGGCCTGCGGTGGACACCAGATCGCACAGATAGGTGCCGTCGGCGGTCTTTACGCCCTCGCTGGCCGCAATGATCACATTGGACTTGCGGCGCTGCAGCTCGTCCACCTTGGCAAGGAACTTGTCCTGATCGAAGGGCACCTCCGGCAGCAGGATCAGATCCGGGCCTTCGCAGTCGTCGCCGCCCGCAAGGCAGGCCGCACCGGCAAGCCAGCCCGCATGTCGGCCCATGATCTCGGCCACGGTCACGCTGCGGATGTCATACACGGAGGAATCCCGGATGACTTCCTTTAAAATAGTGGCAATGTACTTGGCGGCAGAGCCGTAGCCGGGGGTGTGGTCGGTCAGGCACAGGTCGTTGTCGATGGTTTTGGGCACACCGATGAACCGCACGCTGCTGCCCACGCGCTCACCGTAGCGGGAAAGCTTTGCGATGGTGTCCATGGAGTCGTTACCGCCAATGTAGAACACCGCGCAGATGTCGTACTTGTCAAACAGGGTGAACAGTTTGATGAAGGGTGTGGAGTCCACATCCGGGTCCGGCAGCTTGTAACGGCAGCTGCCAAGGTAGCTGGAAGGCGTGCGCTTGAGCAGTTCAATGCTCATGCGGTCGTCCAGCAGGACGTTCAGCTCCAGCATTTCTTCCTTGAGCAGACCTTCGATGCCGTATTTCATACCGTACACCTTGTCTGCACCCAGGCTGCAGGCGGCTTTGTACACGCCTGCCAGACTGGAGTTGATCACGGCGGTAGGGCCGCCGCTCTGACCAATGATCACATTCTTGGCCATGAGTACCTCCTTTTGCAAATTTCATTCTTATCATTTGTACATCGCTGCAGGTTCCGGCTTCCGCGCCGCCAGAGTGGGGTTTGGTCTAAAGGCCCTGCACTGCCCGCAGACCGTGCGGCAAACAAACCGGATGCTGCAAGTGATACAAAAAAGTTTGCGGCATGTGCACACCCTTTTTGTAAAATGTGCAAAATTACCACATCCTTATTGTACCTGTTTTGCCTGTTGTATGCAAGACCTAATTGGTTGCACAGGCAAAAAAAATTATGATAAAATACACAAAAAAAGTTTTGCAAAATCTGAAATTTGTGGTACAATAAATTCAATGACATATGAATGTGACATAATTAATTTTAGGAGGTATTGACATGGCAACAAAAATGGGTCTACAAATTTAGTGAAGGAAATGCCGAGATGCGTAACCTTCTTGGAGGAAAAGGTGCAAACTTAGCAGAGATGACAGGACTTAATTTACCAATTCCTCAGGGATTCACAGTTACAACAGAAGCGTGCACAAAACTATTATGACTGCGGTGGAAAGATCAGTGATGAAGTAGCATCACAGGTAATTGAAGCAATGAAAGACTTGGAAGAGATTCAGGGAAAGAAGTTCGGAGACCTTGAAGATCCTCTATTAGTATCAGTAAGATCAGGAGCAAGAGTATCCATGCCGGGTATGATGGATACGATCCTTAACTTAGGATTGAATGATGAAGCTGTCGAAGGATTTGCGAAGAAGACAGGCAATCCTCGTTTTGCATATGATTCTTATCGTCGTTTTTATCCAGATGTTCTCAGACGTTGTAAAAGAAGTGGATAAAGCGAAATTCGAAGATGTCTTAGATGACATCAAAGCAGAGAAAGGTGTGAAGTTTGATACAGACTTAGATGCCGATGATCTGAAGGAAGTGATCAAGAGATACAAAGGTATCTATCGCAAAGCTTTGAATGAAGAATTCCCTCAGGATCCAAAGGACCAGTTATTTGAAGCAATCAAAGCGGTATTCCGCTCTTGGGACAACCCACGTGCTATCTATTATCGTCGAATGAACGACATTCCAGGAGACTGGGGAACAGCTGTTAACGTTCAGACAATGGTATTTGGTAACATGGGAGATACATCAGGAACAGGTGTGGCATTTACAAGAAACCCATCTACAGGTGAAAACAGATCTACGGAGAATACCTGATCAATGCACAGGGTGAAGACGTAGTAGCTGGTGTTCGTACACCACAGCCAATTACTAAACTGGCAGAAGATTTACCAGATTGTTATAAACAGTTTATGGAGATTGCTCATACACTGGAAGAACATTATCGTGATATGCAGGATATGGAATTTACAATTCAGGAAGGAAAACTGTACTTCTTACAGACAAGAAATGGTAAGAGAACAGCCCCAGCTGCACTCCGTATCGCCTGTGAATTAGTAGATGAAGGAAAAATCACAAAAGAAGAAGCAGTTTCAAGAATCGATGCGAAAGCATTAGATCAGTTACTGCATCCAAACTTTGACCAGGCAGCATTGAAAGCCGCTCTTCCAATCGGAGAAGCACTTCCAGCATCTCCAGGAGCTGCTGCTTGGTAAAGTATATTTTGATGCTGAGGATAGGCGAAACTGCATCATGAAGCAGGACTGAAAGTTATCTTAGTTCGTTTAGAAACATCACCAGAAGATATCGAAGGAATGCATGCAGCAGAAGGTATCTTAACAGCTCGTGGTGGTATGACATCTCACGCAGCCGTTGTAGCACGTGGTATGGGAACAGCGTGTGTAGCAGGATGCGGAGATATCAAGTTTGCTGAAGATGGCAAATCTTTCACATTAGGTGGAAAGACAGTACAGGAAGGAGATTATATTTCCTTAGATGGATCCACAGGTAAGATTTATCTGGGTGAAATCCGTACAGTACCTGCAAGTATCAGTGGTAATTTCGATCGTATCATGACATGGGCCGATGAAATCCGTACATTACAGGTAAGAACAAATGCAGATACACCTGCCGATGCATTGAATGCAGTGAAATTCGGAGCACAGGGTATTGGACTTTGCCGTACAGAGCATATGTTCTTTGATGCAGAGAGAATTCCAAAGATTCGTCGTATGATCCTCTCTACAACAAAAGAAGCAAGAGAAATCGCATTGAATCAGTTAATTCCTTATCAGAAGAAAGACTTTAAAGATTTATATGAGGTTATGGAAGGAAGACCGGTCACAATCCGTTTCTTAGATCCACCTCTTCATGAGTTCCTTCCAAATACAATGGAAGAGATCACAGCTCTTGCCAAAGATATGGGAGTTACAGTAGAAGAGATCAATATGAGACGTGCAGCTCTTCATGAATTTAACCCTATGATGGGACATCGTGGATGCCGTCTGGCAGTTACTTATCCAGAGATTGCCAAGATGCAGACAAGAGCCGTTATGGAAGCAGCGATCGAAGTAAAACAGGAAAAAGGATATGATATCGTTCCTGAGATCATGATTCCATTAGTAGGAGAGAAGAAAGAGTTAGCATATGTTAAAGAAGTTGTTGTACAGACAGCTGAGAAAGTAAAAGCTTACTATGAATCATGACATTAAGTACAAAGTTGGTACAATGATTGAGATTCCTCGTGCAGCATTATTGGCAGACGAGATTGCCGAAGAAGCAGAATTCTTCTCTTTCGGAACAAATGACTTAACACAGATGACATTTGGATTCTCTCGTGATGATGCAGGTAAGTTCTTAGAGTCTTACTATGAGAACAAGATTTACGAATCTGATCCATTTGCTAAATTAGACCAGAAAGGTGTTGGACAGCTGATCGAGATGGCAGCTAAGAAAGGAAAAGCAACTCGTCCAGATATCCACTTAGGAATCTGTGGAGAACATGGTGGAGATCCATCATCTGTAGAATTCTGCTACAGAGCCGGATTAGACTATGTATCCTGCTCACCATTCCGTGTACCAATTGCAAGATTAGCAGCAGCTCAGGCAGTATTGAAAGACAAATAATCCGTTTTTTATTCATACAATCTATAACAATTCATTCTATAAAAGGAGGTTCATCATTATGGTGGACCTCTTTTTAGTTCATAAACAGGAGATATTTTATGATTGATACATTACTATTTGATTTAGATAATACATTATTGGATTTTGATAAAGCAGAAGCAAACGCTTTATCAAAAGCACTACATGAATGTGAATATTAAAGTGGATGATCTGATGCTCATCCGTTACAATAAGATCAATAGTTCCCAGTGGAAACTACTTGAAAAAGGAATTATCACAAGAGAAGAAATAAAACTTCGGCGATTTAAAATTTTGTTTGAAGAATTTTCACTAAATGCTGATCCAAAAGAAGTAGCAAGAAACTATCAAGAATATTTAGGGCAGGGACACTACTTTATAAAAGATGCTGAAGAAGTCTTAGAACAATTATCAAAACACATCGTATTTATTTAGTGACAAATGGAACCTTATCCGTTCAAAAAGGAAGAATTGAAAGTTCCGGGATCAAAAAATATTTACAAGGCGTTTTTATCTCCGAAGAAGTTGGATACAATAAACCAAGCAAGGAATATTTTGAATATTGTTTCTCACACATTCCAGATTTTAAAAAAGAAAACACTGCAATTATCGGAGATAGCTTAAGTTCTGATATTCAAGGTGGAAAAATGCAGGGATCAAGACGATATGGTTTCACAGGCAACAAGATCAGACAGAGAAGATAGAACCAAAGCCAGACTATGAAATCAGAAGTTTAAAATTATTATTAGACGTGTTACGATAAAGATCGCAGTGATCATCCTTGTATTATTTATCTTATATATCATTATTGGAATGATTGTGCCATTTGTACATATGAAGACGGTAAGCAAAGAAAGAAATTATCATATCTACTTTCGATATCAGAGAAGGAAATAGCAGTGACGATATTTTTTCAGAGCTTTTAAAAGCATCAAGAAGAGGAGTCAAAGTAAAATCTTGGTCGATGGACTTTATGGAACGATTCATACGCCATATGCTGTCTTTTCAGACGATATGTATGAATGGAATCACAGAAGTTAAAAACAGGTGAAAGATACTACGATGATCTTAAATTCTATTGCATCTGGTGACAATGTCTGTGCATCCGCTGATTATCAGAAGAATCGAGAAAGATCTTAGATACAGGAATCTCACTCTATGAATATATGGGAAAGCATTCTACACATGGAAAATCCATAGTGATCGATGATGATATTGCAGTGGTCGGTTCTTACAACTTTGATTGCCGAAGTACTTATGTTGATACAGAAACGATGTTAGTTGTTCAAGGGAAAGAGATCACAAAACAATTAAACGACGATTTTGATGAGCTAAAGACAGAATCTTTAAAAGTTCATCCAGATGGAAGTTATCGATCAAGTGAAAATATCAAGATTCCTACGATAAAGGAGATAGAACAATGAAATATGAAGCAATCAGAAAAACAGTATTAGAAGCAATTTTAGAAGCAGTAGAAAAAGGATTAATCAATGGTACTTCTGGAAATATTGCAATGAGAGATTCAGAAGATCGAAACATCGTAGCAATCACACCATCAGGAATTTCTTACACAGGTATGAAACCAGAAGATATTGCGATTGTTGAAAGGAAAAGAAGATGGAACAAATGAATGGATCGATGGAAACTATAAACCATCTTCAGAAGTTCCAATGAATACAGAAGTCATGAGAAGAAGACCAGACGTAAATGCGACTGTACATACACACAGCATGTATGCAACAATCTGTGCAATGGGTGAAAATCCAGAATTAAAACCTATCACACCACCACAGTGTGAATTTACACCAGTTGAAATCGTAAGTTTCACAATGCCTGGTTCCAATGATGTAGCTGCAAAAGTTGCAGATAAGATCGGAGAAAAATGGTCGAGTATGCCTGATCAAAAAATCATGGAATGTTCTCTTGTTGGTAAAGATAATGAAAAGGTGCTATGCATGCAAACAGTCTACACAGAAAGAAAATGGCACAGACAACAGTAATTGCAAAAAACACTTGGAAACTATGATCCAATGCCACAGGAAAGCAGTTTGAAAAAAAATGCAAGCGTTAATTTGCAGCTGACC
>ENA-OQAJ01000629-OQAJ01000629.1-human-gut-metagenome-genome-assembly--contig:-NODE-629-length-10938-cov-1.708075_pt1 | contig 10938 bp, 16 predicted proteins | sample MGYA00242736_ERZ504529 | MGnify/ENA primary metagenome ERZ504529 (study PRJEB26092, sample SAMD00036275) | human gut metagenome | host: Homo sapiens | study: EMG produced TPA metagenomics assembly of...
AAAAACATTTATTATTAAAAATAAATCTCCAATTAGTTTTGAGTTCAAGTCTAATTGCGTACATTTGTCCCCTGCATTAAGTATCCTCATAGAAGTACATTAATACTTTTCCAACTTATTCTTTAGTGATGATGGTAGAATCGTTTGTCTCTCTGTAAGATTCCTAATAGCAAAACGCACTTATTTTTTTATTAAAACATTTATTTTAAAATGAACATTTTTATTGCAGGGCTTTAACTATAATATGAGTGAAGCCGAACTTGGAGAATTATTTGCAGAGTATGGTGAAGTTGTTTCTGTTAAGATTATAATGGACAGAGAGACCGGTCGTTCTAAGGGATATGGTTTTGTTGAAATGGCTGATGATGAAGCTGGAGATAAAGCGATTGCAGCTCTTAATGAAGTTGATATGGATGGAAAAACTCTTTCTGTGTCAGTAGCTCGTCCTAGAGAAGAACGTCCGCGTCGTAGCTATGGCAACAATGGCGGTGGTGGTTATCGTGGCGGTAACAACAGTCGTGGTGGTGGCTATGGTGGTAGTCGCGGAGATAATGGCTATGGCGGTGGCAGAAACAGATATTGATCTGTATCTCTATAAAATATAAGGGAACCTGTCTTGGACATTTGAAATGCTGAGGCAGGTTTTAAGTGCCTGTTCAGGATATCTTCAAAAGACTTTGCTGTCGGTTATTTCTTTTATTTATGGCAAACAGAAGATGTTCCATTGAGGGTAAAAACGGTTATTTATTAAGCATGGTCAATAATTTCTACATAAATTCCAGGTACTTCTCTCTTTATAGAAAGGCTATAAGTATTATGCGTGTTATATTCAACTTCATTCTGGATTATTCCAACAAGAAAGAAGATGATTGAGTATGGAGAGATACTTGTTTCCTAGAAAATAGATTCCTGTGTCTGTGTTGTCAATAGTTCCAGCGCCTTGATTCCCATAACGGAATTTCCTTTTGGATTCAATCTCGGGCTCCACACTGCAACTGAATATCGTAGTGGGTAAACTGCGGCTATACCGCCTCCCACACCACTTTTCCCCGGAAGACCTACCAAATAAGAAAATTCTCCTGCTTCGTCATAGAATCCACATGTTTGCATGATGGCATTGATACGTTTCACTTGAGAGGCGGTCAGCGTGATTCCTTCGAATGTAAAAGTCTGTTTATGGTTGGCAAACGGCAAAAAGGCTTTGGATAAATCATAACAACTCATTTCTATGGAGCATTGCAGGAAATAGAAATGAAGTACACGTTCTATGTCATTGTCGATGTTATGATAATATTTCAACAGGTTGGTGATTGCCGCATTCAGATAACCGTTTTCACGTTCGGACAGGGCAACTTCTTCATTATAATGAATTTGGTTATTTCCGCTGATTGAGCGGACGAAACGAAGATATTCTTCTTCGGGGTGTTTCAGATGGTTCAGCAGGATATCTGTCATTACAATGGCTCCGGCGTTAATAAAGGGATTCCGAGGAATTCCTTTTTCTACCTCCAGTTGTACTAGTGAGTTGAAAGCTGTTCCCGAAGGTTCTTTACCTACTCTTTTCCATAGATTATCTCCTTCAAGACTCAAACACATGGCAAGTGAAAAAAACTTTCGAAATACTTTGGATGGAGAAGCCGGTGGTGGCTTCTCCATGCATGAAAGTTTTGTTTTGTATCGTATGGATACACATTCCGAATTGATCTGGGTTGATTTTGGCAAGTGCCGGAATGTAATCAGCCTGTTTGCCAATAGAGGCGTAGGGCTGGATTTCTTGATAGATGTCTTTTAGAATCTGTTGATAATCCATAATTTGGACGTTTTTTATTTTTCTGTATAGTCACCATTGGCTTTGATGAGCTCGATCAACTTCTCAACAGCCTGATCTTCGGGAATGTTTTTTTCTATGCATTCTTTCTTTTTATAGAGGCTGATTTTTCCACGACCGGCACCTACATAGCCATAGTCGCATCCGCCATTTCGCCGGGACCATTGACAATACAGCCCATAATGCCGATCTTCAGACCTTTCAAGTGCGAGGTAGCTGTTTTGATACGGGCGATGGTAGACTCCAAATCATATAAGGTACGACCACATCCCGGACATGAAATGTATTCCGTTTTGCTGGTTCGGATTCTGCCGGCTTGCAGGATACCAAATGCAGTGGTATCTACCACTATATGACTCAAGGGGCCTTGGTTGTACAAGAAGATTCCGTCACAGAGTCCGTCAAAAATTAGTGCACCCATATCAGCTGCCGCTTTGATTTGCAGGTCTCAGCTTTCGTTTCCTGATAGTATTGGAAGAATACGACCGGATTCTCTAACCCTTCATTCATCAGTTCGTGTGTCATGGCACGATATTCGCGAGCGGTTGGGATGATTGCTTTGGGCGATGATTACCACTTCGGGATGTTAGTTTAAGGGCTGCGATTACTTCGTCATTCATAGCCATATAGGGCAGAAACAGGAATTTCAGATCGGAAACCGTGTGATGTAATTCTATCATCTGCTGGTAGTTAAATGCCGGATAGACATTTTTGTCTTCTGGATTCCATGCATTGGCATCTACTAGATAGGCTATATTGTTATCTCGTGATTGGGGCACACTTCCACCGCAATAAATATAGTCAGGTTTGAACTGAGGATTAGTTTCGAAAGACCCTTCCCAGACGTCGGCTATTACTACGGGAAGATTATCTCCTCCAATGTTTCGGACAGCCTTAGTCTTCCGGCGCCCCGGAGATAGGTAGTTGAACTGCGGAGCTTCTTTTCCAGGAATAAAAGGATGTCCTTCCCGAGTTAGTATATAATCAACCAGTTTGCGGGCTACCGGAATTTCGTTTTCAGGAGCCTCGCTCAATGAAACACGATGGTATCTCCCAAGCCATCTGCAAGGAGTGCGCCTATTCCTAATGCGGATTTTATTCTTCCGTCCTCGCCGTCCCCTGCTTCGGTAACCCCCAAATGAAGCGGGAAAGCCATGCCTTCCTTTTCCATTTCCTGTACCAGCAGACGGACCGTCCTGACCATTACTACGGGTATTGGATGCTTTGATGGAAATAACCACATCGTTGAAATGTTCCGCAACACAGATACGCAGAAATTCCATGCACGATTCCACCATACCTTCAGGGGTGTCACCATAATGAGACATGATGCGGTCTGACAGAGAACCGTGGTTTACCCCGATGCGGATGGCGGTGTGGTTTTCCTTGCAGATATTTAGAAAAGGAATGAAGCGGGCACGTATCTTTTCTATTTCTTGCGCATATTCTTCGTCAGTGTATTCCAGTTTCCGGAAAGTACGTCCCGGGTCTACGTAATTTCCCGGATTGATGCGTACCTTTTCTGCATATTGTGCCGCTACATCGGCTACTTTGGGGTTAAAATGTACATCGGCCACCAATGGAGTATCATATCCTTGAGAGCGTAATCCGATATTGATATTCTTCAAGTTTTCGGCTTCACGGACACCTTGTGTGGTGAGGCGAACGTATTCACCGCCGGCATCTATAATGCGTTTGGCTTGTTCCACACAGGCTTCGGTATCCATAGTGACGGTATTTGTCATGCTCTGAATACGGATGGGGTTGTTGCCACCCAAGGGAGTGGCTCCGATATTCACTTCGGAAGATTCGCGGCGGGAGTAATTGAATAAATCCATAGTTAGTGATTAGTGGTGAGTGGTTAGTGATTAGTGGGCTGCGCTGAAATATTAACCACTTACCACTAATCACTAACCACTAGTTAATTTGTTTTATATTCAAACTTGACTTCTTTCAGTTCTTCGTTGGCTTTCACGATTTTCTTTTTTCAAGCCGGTCTTGTAGTCTGCAAACTTGGTGGCTAGTTCTGTATCACTCAATGCTAGCATTTGTACGGCCAGAATAGCTGCATTCATGGCTCCATTGATTGCTACGGTAGCTACAGGAATTCCGGGAGGCATTTGGATGATAGAATAAAAGTGCGTCTACGCCATCAAGAACAGAACCTTTTAACGGGGGACACCGATAACAGGCAATGTGGTATTTGCAGCAATGACACCGGGAAGTGCGGCAGCCATGCCGGCAGCGGCAATGATGTACTTTAATTCCACGGCCTGCAGCATTTTTCGCAAATTCCTCCACAGCTTCGGGAGTGCGGTGTGCCGAAAGGGCGTTCATTTCGAAAGGTACGTGCATCTCGTCCAGTAATTTGGCAGCTTTTTCCATTACGGGAAGATCGGAAGTGCTACCCATGATAATGCTTACGATAGGTTTCATTGTTTTTGTTATTGTTTGGTTTATATATTTACTTCAAGCACGGGTTATACGGATGAACGCGGATAGAAAAAATCCGTGAGGTCCGCGTAATCCGCGCTTGAACAATTCCTAATGGGAATCTATATTATTCGTTGACTAATGCTTTATATCCTTCAGCATCCAGCAAATCGTTAACGTCATTAGAGTCATTGGGCTTAATCTTAATCAGCCACCCTTTACCATACGGGTCTTGGTTTACTAATTCGGGATTGTCGGCCAATGCTTCATTCTGTTCCAAAACTTCTCCTGAAACGGGAAGGAACAAGTCCGAAATCGTTTTTACTACTTCAATAGTACCGAAAACTTCATCTTTTTCTAAAGTTTCTCCTTCAGTTGTGATATCTACGAATACGATGTCACCCAGTTGCTCTTGTGCATAATCAGTGATGCCTACATAAGCTATATCACCTTCTACTCGTATCCATTCGTGTTCTTTGGTATACTTTACATTGCTTGGAAATTCCATAATGCTTTCAATTTATAAGGTTAATACTAATTTTTTTTCAAATAAAACAAAATTCCAATGACACCACAAAAACAATCCGACAATAAATCCGGCTAAAACTTCTAATAAGGTATGCTGTTTTACAATTGATAACGGGCTGTGCCAAGCATCCCGGATAGCAAAATGAAAAAACAGAGCCACCATACAGGATTGAAATTGAATATAAAACTGTAGGATAATAATCCGCCTACCATCATGCCGCTGCTTGCCACGTGTGTGCTGATTTTCCACTTGAAATTGATCAGCGTGCAAAGGATCATGCAGATGAGGGCGGCTACGATAATACCTGACATATAGCGGGGCAGGTGTATCTTATACATGGTGATGAGACAAGTGACATAGCTGATGATAGTCAACGCATATGGTACGAAACGTTTTTCGCGGTGTCCCAATTCATGAATACCCCAACCGTTTATTTTTTGGAACAGGTAGATGGCGAGCATCGGCATCAGAATGGTGAAACAGTAGACTATGCCCAATACTATCAGTTTGTACTGGATGGGCATGATACGAAGATAAGTGAAGAAAAAAAGCAGGAAAAATGCCACAAAAGGAATCATAAAAGGCAGTGAATATGCCTGATATGATACGTGAACTGACTTCAAGCGGACTGTTTTTCTTGCCTACTGCTATTGTTTCGGTTGTTTCGTTAGCTTCCATATAATTTATATTACCTTCTTAATCGTGCGACGGGTATGTTAAGCTGTTGGCGGTATTTGGCTACAGTACGGCGGGCTATGGGGTAGCCTTTCGTTTTTAGTGTTTCGGCCAGTTCATCATCAGTGTACGGTTTTTCCTTGTCTTCGGTGTCTACACATTCTTTCAGAATACGCTTGATTTCGCGGACAGAGAGTTCTTCACCGTCTTCGGTAGTGTAACCGTCGCTGAAAAAGAATTTCAATGAATAGATACCATAGTTTGTTTGTACATATTTGCTGTTGCTTACCCGTGATATGGTGGAAATATCCAATCCCGAGCGTTCGGCTACATCTTTTAGGATCATGGGCTTTAGCAGGGATTCGTCTCCTTCCAAAAAGAAGGGGCGCTGAATATCTATAATGGCTTGCATGGTGGTGAGCAACGTATGTTGTCGCTGTTTTACGGCATTGATAAAACCTTGTGCGGCATCTACTTTTTTGTTTTAGGAACATCAGTGCGTCCTTTGAGGCTTTGCTCTGATTATCTTTGTTGCGGGTGTGTTCATCCAGTAGTTCGGTGAACTGGCGGCTCAGACGCAACTCAGGAACATTACGATTGTTTAAACTTAGAGTAATGGTGTCATCCTCATACGTTTCTACAATGAAGTCGGGAATGATCTGCTGCATATTTTTGCCCATTGCTTCACCCAGTGAACTGCCCGGACGAGGATTCAGTTTGGTGAGATCGCTCACCGCCTCATTATATTGTTCTTCGGTAATACCTAGTTTTTGGATAATCCTTTCTTTGTTTTTGCGGGTAAACTCATCACAGCATTTACCGATGATGTCCAGTTCTATTTGTTTTAACGGTGAATCGGCTTTTCTTTGTATTTGTAGCAGAAGACATTCTTGTAAACTGCGGGCACCGATACCTGCCGGATCAAAAGTCTTGGATTATTTCTAATATTTTATTCAATTCTTCTTCAGTGGTATAGATGCCCCGATAGATGGCAAGTTCATCCATGATAGACTCCATATTTTTGCGTAACAGGCCGTCATCGTCCAATGAACCGATCAAGTACTCGGCTATATCTCGTTGTTCTGGGGTAAGTTCCTGCATCTGCAACTGGTCTTTCAATATTTCATAAAAAGATACGGCATCCGAGAAAGGGATTTCTTCGGCTACTCCTTCTTTGGAACGATTATGTTCCTGTAGTTTATAATCGGGAATATCATCTTCGTTGCTGTAATCGCCTAATGAAAAATCTTCGTTCGAGTCTGTATTTCCGTCTTCGTTCTCAACGTATTCTGTGTTGTCATCTTCATTTTCGGGCATTTCTTTCCCTTCCTCCAGGGCCGGATTATCCAGTATTTCGGAATGGATACGTTCTTCCAGCTCCACAGTGGGCAGTTCCAGCAATTTCACTACCAGTATCTGTTGTGGAGATAAGGTTTGTATTTGTTGCTGGGCTTGTGTTTGTACTTGACGTGAGCCTTGTGCCATAATATTTTTTATTTCCTTGTTTATTGCGACAAAAATAGGAAATTGTATTGTAATAATCTTCCTTTTTGGGGGGATTATTTTAAGGGGATGGCTATCTTTACCTGTCATCTATATAAAAAACATAAGATTATGTTTGCAAAAGAAACTTATACAACCCGCCGTAACAGCTTGAAAAAACGTGGGGATAGGTTTCTTGCTATTTTAGATAACGGGGAGAGTGGCGACTATGCGGATAATACTTATCATTTCCGCCAAGGTTCTACTTCTCTTTATTTTTGGGACTTGCCCTATGCCGGATTGGCGATATGGATATCATATTGTATGGATGGGATCCAGCCTGCCTTGTGTGAGAAAGCGTAGAGGGTGGGAGTGACAGAAACTGGTTCTGCCGCGGATTTGAAGAAGTGTTTGGAAAAAGCAGTTGCTAAAAGACAGGTGATTCATTAGAAAAGTACTTAGGTCAGCCGTAAATTATTAAGGCTGGCCGGATCTTTGGAACCGGAATTGAACTTACTATAGAACCGGTATCTATATTAATAGATTGTTGGAAAGCGGAGAAATGCTTTAAGGATTTTATCGATTATGATAAGTTGGAGAGTTATCGTGAGTTTACAGAGTTGCGTAATGAGGAAGATTATTTGATAACGGAGGACGGGACACGTTTTTGGGGTACGAAGGTCCTTTTACTACAGAACGATGATATATAATTATCCACCTATGGTTGCTTTTAAACCGTAATCAGTCAAGATTTGTATGCACTGCTGTTGTACTTCCTCGGATGGCGTTTGCATTTTATATCCTTTAGGGTTATAGATACTGCCTAGCTTTGCATGCTTTCCCTTTCCTATATCATGGTAAGGTAATAGGTTAATTATCTCAGGATGCCGTGGAAGACTGGCCAAAAAATTCGGCAGACAGTTTTATGTTCTTTTCATCTGCATTCACTCCTTCAATCAATGGAATACGGATATAATAAGGGAAGTCAGCTTCTGCTACTCTGCGGATGTTCTCCAAAATTAATTCATTGGGAACATCACAGAATGTCTGGTGTACGGTACTGTCCATTGATTTTAAGTCGATAAGCAATAGTTCACAATTCCGCATCACTTCATCCACTGTTTCTTTGCGGGCAAGCAGGGTGGTATCTACCGCCCGATGAATTCCCTGTTGTCCGCAACGTTTCAGTATATCAATCAAGAATTCGGGATGAAGCAACGGTTCTCCACCACAAAAAGTAACTCCACCGCCCGATTGATCCATAAATGGAATTTCCTTTTCTATTTCATGCATCAGGTATTCGGCGGTATATTCCGTTCCTGATATCTCGATAGCCATTGCCGGACATTCTTCGGCACAGCGTCCGCATAACACGCATTTTTGTTTGTCGGTGATAATACCCTCGGGAGCCAGTGTCAGTGCCCCGTTGGGACATACTTTCAGACAAGTTCCACAGCCGAGGCATTTCTTGGCTGTGTATAGTTTGTCTTTTCCGTTACGAATGCCTTCGGGATTATGGCACCATATGCACGAGAGCGGGCATCCTTTCATGAAAAGTGTGATACGGATGCCCGGTCCGTCATTGATAGCATAGCGTTTGATGTCGAAAATCAGACTCATCTTGTCAGAAGGTTTCTTGTGCCGTGCGGGCTATTACGTCATATTGTAAATCTGTATTCATGTCATTGAAGTAATCACTGTATCCAGCTACGCGTACCAATAGGTCCCGGTATTCTTCCGGATGTTTTTGGGCGGCATGCAGGGTAGCGGTATCTACTATGTTGAACTGAATGTGATGTCCTCCTAAAGCAAAATAGCTGCGGATGAGGCTTGCCAGTTTGGCTATGTCTTCATCGTGTTTAAGAAGTGAAGGCAGGAAGCGCTGATTCAATAGAGTGCCTCCGCTTTTCACCTGGTCCAGTTTTCCTAATGATTTTATAACGGCGGATGGCCCGTGGGTATCTGCTCCGTGTGAGGGTGAGGTACCGTCACTGATGGCACGTCCGGCCAGACGGCCGTTGGGGGTGGCATTCATCATTTTGCCGAAGTAAACGTGACAGGTGGTAGACAACATGTTCAGATGGAAACATTCGCCTTTGGTGTTCGGCTTTCCCTCGATGGCATCGTAAAGGTCATTAAAAATCTGGATGGCGATGCGGTCTGCATATTCGTCATCGTTACCAAAGAAAGGGGGTACGGTTCAGTATGAACTGTCTCATGGCTTCCTGTCCTTCGAAGTTGGTATCGGTAGCATGGATGATTTGCTCCATATTGAATTTTACGTTCTTCGAATACATGTTTTTTTCAGAACGGAGAGGCTGTCGGTAATAGTACCCAAACCGGTGCATTGAATATAGCTTGTGTTATAACGCGGTCCGCAGTTATAATAATCTTTTCCTTTGGCAATACAGTCATCAATGAACAAAGACAGGAAAGTGGCGGGAGCGTATTTGGCGAACATACGGTCAATGTAGTTGCTGACGCGTACTTTCATATCTACAAAATAATGGATTTGTTTAAGAAATGCGTCATAAAGTTCTTCATAACTCCGGAAGGTGCAGGGATCTCCTGTTACCAAGCCTACTTTCTTGCCTGATACAGGATCTGTTCCGTTGTGCAAGGTGACTTCCAATATCTTGGGTACGTTAAGGTAACCGGTCAGTATGTAAGCTTCTTTTCCGAAAGCGCCTACTTCTATGCATCCGCTACATCCGCCTTCACGAGCGTCCTCCGGTGTTTTTCCCTGTCGCATCAGTTCCATGACGTATGTGTCGGGATTGAATACAGATGGGTAGCCATAGCCCTTACGGATTACTTTGCAGCCTTCGCGCAGGAAACGCTCCGGGGTGCATACACTGATGTGCAGGGCGCTTCCGGGTTGTAACAGGTGAAGATCATCTACTGTTTCGAGCATGATATAGGATACTTCGCTGACTCCGTTGCTACCATCACGTTTGATGCCACCGATATTCAGATTGGTAAAGTCATTGTAGGTACCGCTTTCTTTGGCGGTGATGCCAACTTTGGGTGGGGCTGTCTGATTATTTACTTTGATAAAGAAACATGACATCAGTTCTTTGGCCTCTGCACGGGTCAGTATTCCTTCTTCCAGGTCTTTTTCATAGAAAGGAGCGAGGTGCTGGTCAAAATGTCCTGGATTCATGGCGTCCCATCCGTTCAGCTCTGTAATGGTGCCGAGATGGACAAACCAGTACATTTGTATGGCCTCCCAATAAGTACGGGGGGCATGTGCAGGAACCCATCGGCAGATTTCCGCTATTTTTTTCAGTTCCTCTTTGCGTTTCGGATCGGTTTCTCGTCCAGCCATCTTTTCGGCCAGTTCAGCATGGCGTTCGGCAAAAATGATAGCGGCATCACAGGAGATTGGACATGGCGGTCAGTTCTTCTTGTTTGTCGGTTGCTTCTGGATCATTCATGAAATCCAGATTTCTCAGCTCATGGGCAATACGTTCTTTCAGATCCAGCATGCCATATTGATAAACTTTTCCGTCCAAGGAAGTATGACCGGGGGCTCGTTGTTCCATAAATTCAGTGAACATTCCTGCTTCGTAAGCTTCTTTCCATTCTTTGGGAACGTGATTGAAGATGCGTTCGCGTTGGGTGCGCCCTTTCCAATAAGGAATAACCTCGCGTTTCATAGGTGTCTATATCTTCTTGGCTGATGGTATAGCGCTGTAATTCGCGGGTGTTCAACACATGAAGGTCTTCCACGCTGTGACAGGTCAGTTCAGGGAAAGTAGATACGGCTTTGGGATGTGGTCCACGTCACCTACAATCAGTTCGTCTTTACCTATGTATATAGTTTTCCGTTTACAGATTTCAAGAAAGTTCAGTGCTCTTAGAATGGAATTGGATATTTCCCTTCGTTTTCTTTGTAAAATTCGGTCTCTATCAGAGCACGTTCTATGGACAGAGAAGGTTGTGCGTTAAAAGATTCTTGACGCAGGCGTTGGATACGGTCTGTCATTCC
>ENA-OQAJ01000630-OQAJ01000630.1-human-gut-metagenome-genome-assembly--contig:-NODE-630-length-10930-cov-2.577617_pt1 | contig 10930 bp, 14 predicted proteins | sample MGYA00242736_ERZ504529 | MGnify/ENA primary metagenome ERZ504529 (study PRJEB26092, sample SAMD00036275) | human gut metagenome | host: Homo sapiens | study: EMG produced TPA metagenomics assembly of...
AATCCACAGCAATAACTCAAGCCCCCGTCGTCTAGCGTCTAGGACTACGCCCTCTCACGCGCCAACACCGGTTCAATCGTCGGGGTACGACGGACAACTTTTCGAAGTTGCCACGCCTGCCAAATTGGGATGTGGTGTAATTGGCAACACAGCTGATTCTGGTTCAGCCATTCTTGGTTCGAGTCCAGGCATCCCAGCCAATGACCCTCGCAGATGCGAGGGTTTTTTGTTTTCGCAAGCATGTCTGCCAGTACAACATAGTCCAAGAAAATTGCACTACCCTAGGAAGCATGACTGAATTGCAGAACGCAGCAAAAGCCGCCGCCACGCGACCGCGCATCCAACCGGCGGAAGAAGGCGACGATCGCCCGCTTTCCGTATCCACGCGACTGGGACGATTGCAATTCCACCAATCCGGCAAATTCCGCGTTCTGCAGCTTGCCGACATTCAAGACGGGCCGAAAGTCAGCAAAGACACTGTCAAACTCATCGAAGCGTCACTGGATGCCACAAGGCCGGATATCGTCATCTTCACCGGCAATCAGATCGCAGGATATGATCCCGCATACGCGCAAACCACGCGCAAAACGTCGTTGGAGCGCTGCCGCGGGGATTTCCTCCAAAACCGCTTCATCCAAGTCTTCCGAAGCGTCAGAACGGTTCGAAGCTGCGCTGGAACGCACCTGCGCATCCGTGCGCGCCACTGTCGAACAGCTCGTGCGTCCGCTTGCCGATCGCGGCATTCCGTGGGCGGTGACATTCGGCAACCACGATTTTCAATGCGGGCTCAGCAATGCGGAAATCGAAAGCATTTGCAGGGAATTTCCCGGATGCGTGAACCCTGAGCCTACGGGAGGCGAGAGCGGCCTCGGGGGCGCAAATTCTGCAAATTCTGTGGGAAGCATGGATTCTGCGGAAGATGCAGGTTTCGTGCAACTCCGGGCGGAATCGTATTTGCCGAATCAGCGCGTATTCGCTTGCGAGCCGGGCACTTCGCATTGCCGGTTGCCGATGTGGACCATACGATGTCCGTGCTGGGCTTGGTATTGCTGGATTCGGGCGATTACGCGCGTTCCGGCGGGTACGGAAGTCCGTCGGCAGCCGCATTGCAGTTTCTTGCCGAAGTGCCGAAAGCGATGCGTGCGCAATCGCAGGAAATTGGGCGATCGCAGGAACCGGCGGTCCCGTGCATGGTATTCCAGCATTTTCCGGTGCAACAGTATTACCAACTGCTTAAGCCGGCCGCGGCGAATGCGGCGCGTGCGATTGAAGGCTACCGCAATTTCGCTGGAAAACATTACGTTTTGGATGAGGAAAAAACGCTTCCCGGCAGTTATCTGGGGGAGGGTGTCAGCTGCCCGGATGCCGACAGCGGTGAATTCGCGATATTGGAACAGCATGACTATTTTGCGATTTCCGCGGGACATGATCACCGCAACGCATTCGTTGGAACAGTGCCGGTTTCGCGAGAAATGGCCTCGGCTGATGCGCAGACGGCGGCTTCGCCAGGCAAGGTTGGCGGTCTGATGATGATCGCGTCGCCCACCAGCGGTTTCGGATCGTATGGTCCGGTGCCGCAGAAGCGGGCCGCGCGGCTGATCGAGTTCGACATCCGCCATCCGTACGAGCCGCGTACGCAGCTGCTTGAATACGGCGAATTGGTGGGCAAACCGAGCGCGGGCAAGGCGTACGCGTACGGCATGACCAGTGAATCGAAGCCCGAATCCGAAGGCGTGGATCTGCTGCATCGGCCGACATGGTGGAGCAAACTGTTGACTTGGCTGCGTAAGAAGTAGCTGAAAAGAGCGAAATGACAAATCCTGCAAGGAAATGGCAAAACTTGCGGAAGGCAGGAAATGGCAAAACCGTGTCCTGCATGCATCGCGGAACACGGTTGAGAGGCTGTATATTGCCCGTCAGCGACCGGAAGAAGCCTTAATCAAGGCGTCGGTCAAATACTTGCCGGCAGCCATAACCAGGCGGGGCGTAACGCGTCCGGGATTGGACCCCATACGACCGTCCGGGCCGGAAATCGAAATTGCGGCAATCACCTGACCGGAAGCATTGCGAATCGGCGCGGAAATCGAGCATACGCCCTCATCGCGCTCGTTGACCGACTCGGCCCAACCGCGCTTGCGCACGGCGGTAAGCTTGGCCGCGGTGAACTTGGCGTGACGCAACCCCTGATGCAGGCGTTCGGAATCCTCCCAAGCCAGCAAAATCTGGGCCGCGGAACCGGCCTCCATCGACAGCATCGCACCAACCGGAATGGAATCACGCAAACCGGAAGCGCGCTCCACGGCGGCGATGCACACGCGCATATCGCCTTGACGGCGGTAAATCTGCGCGGATTCGCCAGTGCGATCCAGCAACGTCTGCAAAATCGGCGCGGCTGCGGTCAGCAAACGATCCTCGCCGGCAGCAGCGGCCAATTCCGCAAAACGCGAGCCAAGCACGAAACGACCATGCTGATCACGCAACACAAAACGGTGACGCTCCAACGCAATCGCCAGTCGATGCGCGGTCGGTCGGGCCAAGCCCGTCGAGGAAACCAGCTGTCCGAGCGTTGCCGGACCGGATTCAAGCGCGTCAAGGATTTTGACGGTCTTGTCAAGCACGCCCACACCGGAATGAATCTCATTGCTTTGAGAAGACGTCGTGTGGTGGGTCTCAGCTGGAAGCTCAGTCTCATCCGACTGCGATTCAGGCATGGTGGTGCTTGTATTCGAAGAAGTCATAAGAGGGATTATGCCATCTCACATATTGAAATGCAAAATGTACGCAATGTCGGACTGCGGTAGAGCAGGTATTTTAATCTTTACTCAGTTATGGAAAAAGCTGGAAAAAATCTGAATTTTCAACGATTTTGTAGGTACATACGGGGAGGTATGCCACAATCGCGGCGATTTTGACATGATCTGGAGTGAACTTGGCCCATATGTGATGTGTGCGTTGCATGCAAGTATCTCATATACCGGCATAAAACGCGTTCGAACCAGGCTCGAACACCATAGGCTTATAGCACGAACAACGCGGGTTGGCAATACCGCGAGGAAAAAGCGAGGAAAAATTCGAGGAGGTCCCGCAATGGGAACGACATTGGCCGAGAAGGTCTGGGCCGATCATTTGGTACGCAAGGGTAGTGATGGGGCTCCCGACTTGCTGTACATTGATCTGATGCTCATGCACGAGTTACCAGTCCGCAGCATTCGAGGCTTGCGACTGGCCGGACGCAAGCCACGTCACCTTGACCAGCTGATCGCAACGGAGATCACAACACGCCGACTGCGACATCGACCGCCCGAATCCGGATAAGATCTCCGCGCTGCAGCTAAGCACGCTCGAAAAAGAACTGCAAGGATTTCGGCGTACGTCTGTGCCCGCTGGGAGACGCCGATCAGGGCGTGGTGCACGCGTTCGCGCCGGTGCTGGGCCTGACGCAGCCGGGCATGACGATCGTGTGCGGTGACTCGCACACCTCCACGCACGGCGCGTTCGGTGCCATGGCCATTGGCATCGGCACCTCCGAAGTCGAACATGTTATGGCAACGCAGACCCTGAGCCTGAAGCCGTTCAAGACCATGGCCGTGAATATCGAAGGTGAACTGCCGAAGGGCGTCACCGCAAAAGACATTATTCTTGCGATTATCGCGAAAATCGGCACCGGTGGCGGCCAAGGGCACGTCATTGAATATCGTGGTGAGGCCATCAAGAAACTGTCGATGGACGCACGCATGACCATCTGCAACATGTCGATCGAAGCGGGCGCTCGCGCCGGCATGATCGCGCCGGACGAAGTGACGTTCGAATATCTGAAGGGACGCCCGCACGCGCCGGAAGGTGAAATGTGGGACAAGGCCATCGAATACTGGAAGACGCTGAAAACCGATGACGACGCCGTATTCGACAAGGAAGTGACCATCAAGGCCGAAGATCTCGAGCCGTATGTGACGTGGGGCACCAACCCGGGTCAGGGCATCAAGATTTCCGGCGTGGTGCCGGATCCGGCTTCGTTCAACGATGAAACCGAGCGCACCGCGGCCGAGCGTGCCATTGCCTACATGGCTTGACGCCGGGCATGCGCATCAAAGACATTGCCGTGGATACCGTGTTCATCGGCTCCTGCACCAACGGACGTCTCGAGGATCTGCGTGTGGCCGCTTCCATTATGAAGGGGCATCACAAGGCCGAAAACATTCACCGCGTGCTCGTGGTGCCGGCCTCCTCTCGCGTGCGTTTGCAGGCGGAAAAGGAAGGACTTGACAAGATCTTCAAGGACTTCGGTGCCGAATGGCGTAACGCAGGCTGCTCCATGTGCCTGGGCATGAACCCCGACAAGATGGTGGCCCGCGAATGTTCCATCTCCACTTCGAACCGCAATTTCGAGGTCGACAGGGCAAGGGGTCGCGTACGCATCTGGCGTCGCCGGCGGTCGCCGCCGCAACGGCCATCCGCGGTACCATCTCGTCTCCGGCTGATCTGTGAATCGTTGAGAATGCTTGAAAACCTGAGAAATCTTGGATTTCCGGCATTCTGTGAATCGTTACATCGAAAGAAATAGTGAAATGGAAAAACTGACTACTCTTACCGGCGTGGCCGTGCCGCTTCGCCGTTCCAATGTCGATACTGACCAGATTATTCCAGCCGTGTTCTTGAAGCGCGTGCAGAAGTCCGGTTTCGACGACGCGCTGTTCTATGCGTGGCGTCGCGATCCGGAATTCGTGCTCAACCAGCCGGAATACAAGCGGGGCAAGATTCTCGTTGCCGGACCGGATTTCGGTATCGGATCTTCTCGTGAACATGCCGTGTGGGCATTGCATGATTACGGCTTCCGCGTGGTGATTTCGTCTCGTTTCGCCGACATTTTCTACGGCAACACCGCGAAGAACGGCGTGCTGGCTGCGATTATGCCGCAGGAATCCATTGAGCTGCTGTGGAAGCTGCTTGACGAGGAGCCGGGCCGTGATATGACGGTGAGCCTGGAGGATCGCACGGTGACGTGCGGCGACGTGACGCTGCCGTTCGAAGTGAACGACTATACCCGTTGGCGCCTGATGAACGGCTATGACGATATCGATCTGACGTTGCAGTATGAAGACGATATTGTGACATACGAGAAGATGCGCGCCGAAAAGTTCCCGTTCAAGCCGAAGACGCTGCCGGCGAAGCGTGAGCCGGAGCAGTTGATCGCGTCCGCGCGCGAAGGCGAATACCCGGATTGGCAGGGCCCGCTTGCCGATCGCGGCATCATCTGAGTTGGCGGCTGGCTAGGTGCGCGGGCTGTTTGCGGGGTGATTCCTCCAGTGGGTGGAAGGAACACCCCGCTTGCGTTGTTGCGCGGGCTGTTTGCGGGAGGATTTTTCCAGTGGGTGGAAGAATTGGGACGTCGGGATGATTGTTCGCGGGAGGATTCTTCCAGTGACTGGAAGGATTGGGATGTTATGTGATGCGTGAGCGGGAGGATTCTTCCAGTAGGTGGATGTTTTTGGACTTTGAGACGGTCCGTAGCGGGGTGATTCCTCCACTGGGTGGAGGTTTTGGGACGATTAGGGGACTCATATTGTCCGGATTCCTCCAGTGACTGGAAGGATTGGGACGTTGGGATTGCTGATTATGTGAGATTTGCGCGGGTTTTGCATATGAGACGCGCTATTGGTGGGCTTATTGTTTCGTGCTTTCGTAGCTTTCGGAGAGAAAAATGAGCCAGGGTTTCGCGCCGTTTTATGATGTCAATCGCAACGTATGAAGACAACTATTTGCAAGGGCCGTTCGGCGCGTTTGCCGAAGTGTTGCGGGCTGATGCGTCCGATTCTGCGGGATCGGTCACGTCTGTTGTTGCTGAGGTTGCGTCCGATTCCTCCAGTGAGGTTCAGGGCGTTCAGACCATTCAGGCCGCTCAAGCGCAGGAATTCCTTGGTTTTCGTGTGAATCTGCCGTTCGGTATTCCAGCTGGTCCGCTGCTGAATGAGCGTTTCACCACGGCCGCTTTCCGTATGGGCTTCGATCTGGCGGTATACAAGACGGTTCGTTCCCGCGCATGGGGCTGCAATGCGTTCCCGAACGTGCTGGCCGTGCATCCGCGGAATGCCGATGGTTCGCTGGTTCCGGGCAGTGCCGAACTTGACGAGGGTGTGCTTGCCGATACCCGTTATGAGCTTCCGATTTCGATTTCCAACAGTTTCGGCGTTCCCTCCCGTGATCCCGACGAATGGCAGCCGGACATGCAGAAGGCAATCGCCGCAGCCGGTGACGGCCAGCTGCTGGTGCCGAGCTTCCAAGCTCCCGCGTGGAGGGCATGGATCGTGAAGCGTATATCGCCGATCATGTCACCACCGCGCATTTGGTTGCCGAAACTGGCGCTGGCCTGATGGAAATGAACACCAGCTGCCCGAATGAGGGACATAATCGTCTGTTGTGCCACGATCCGCATTTGGTCGGCGAGATTACGGAAGCGGTGAAGAACGAAATCGGCGATCGTCCGCTGATCGTGAAGCTCGCATACATTCCGAATGATGCCGATCTGGAAATTATGGTGAAGGAAACCGCCGGCCATGGCGCGGTGCAGGGTTTCTCCACCATTAACACAATCTCCGCGAAGCTGGTGGATGCGAACGGCAATCAGCATTGCCAGGCGCGGGGCGTGACCGTTCGGGCGTATGTGGCAATGCGATTCGTGGTGCAGGTCTCGATATGGTTGGCCGCCTGAATGCGATTCGCGAGAAGCTGGGTCTTGATTTTGCGATCGTTGGCGTGGGCGGTGTGATTCGTCCGGAAGATTACAAGGCGTACCGCGAGGCTGGTGCAAACGCGGTGATGAGCGCTACGGGTGCCATGTGGAACGCCCGTTTGGCGCAAGACATTAAAGCCGCACTGTAGTCACAGGTTCAATTGCGCCTGATTTGCGCTCTGTTGCGTTCACCGTCTTTTTCCCATTCGCTGGAAGGATTAGTGCAGCACGGGGGTAGCTGTCCGTCCTGATTCTTCCAGTGCTGGAGGGTTTGCCCGCTGAGATGCAGTTTGGTGGGATGATTCTTCCAGTGACTGGAGGTTTTTGGACGGTGGAGGGGCTTGTATCGGGAGGATTCTTCCACCGACTGGAAGTTTTTGCCCGCTGGGATGCGGTTTGGCGGGTGGATTGTTCCAGTGGCTGGGTATTTTGGTCGAAAGTCGAACGAAATTGGGAGACACTGCGCTGAACGCGGCATTTCACGAGCCACTACATGCCTTATGGCAAACTGAGGGTTAGTGTGTTTCAAGCTTGAACCGTATAAGGGAAGCGAAAGAGGTTGAGCGTGTCTGACAACAACAACGACATTCTGCACGTCGAAGGTGGCAAGCCGCTGAACGGCACCATCAAGGTGCGTGGCGCGAAGAACTTCGTGAGCAAGGCCATGGTGGCGGCGCTGCTCGCCCCGGGTACGTCCGTGTTGAAGAATGTTCCGGAGATTCGCGACGTGCATGTGTCTCCGACTTGCTGCGTCTGCATGGCGTGGACGTACGGTGGATGGCGATCACGGCGTGGTCACGATCGACGCCACGAATGTGCAGCTTGCCGATGTGGCCGACGTGGATACGCTGTCTGGTTCGTCGCGTATTCCGATTCTGTTCTCCGGCCCGCTGCTGCACCGTTTGGGTGAGGCGTTCATTCCGGCTCTCGGCGGATGCAATATTGGCGGTCGTCCGATTGATTTCCACCTGGAAACGTTGCGCAAGTTGGGTGCCAACGTCGATAAGGAACATAAGGACGGCATTCATATCACCGCTCCGAACGGTTTGCATGGCGCGAAGATTCACCTGCCGTACCCGTCGGTGGGCGCTACCGAGCAGACGTTGCTTGCCGCCGTGCTTGCTGAGGGCAAGACGGAGCTTTCCGGCGCTGCCACCGAACCTGAAATCATGGATTTGGTGTGCGTGCTGCAGAAGATGGGCGCGATCATTTCCGTGGATGTGGATCGTACGTTCCGCATCGAAGGCGTGAAGGAACTGAAGGGTTACACGCACACTTCGCTGACCGACCGCATCGAGGCCGCTTCCTGGGCTTCCGCGGCATTGGCCACGCATGGCGACATTTTCGTCAAGGGTGCTACGCAGCTTGAAATGATGACGTTCCTGAACGTGTTCCGCAAGATTGGTGGTGAGTTCGACATCACCGATAACGGCATTCGTTTCTGGCATCCGGGCGGCGATTTGAAGCCGGTCGCGATCGAAACCGACGTGCATCCGGGCTTCATGACCGACTGGCAGCAGCCGCTGGTGGTGGCGTTGACGCAGGCGAAGGGCCTGTCGATCGTGCACGAAACGGTGTATGAGAATCGTTTCGGTTTCACGAAGCCACTGGTGCAGATGGGTGCCACGATTCAGCTGTATCGCGAATGCCTCGGATCGCTGCCATGCCGTTTCCAGCAGCGCAATTACAAGCATTCCGCGGTTATTTTCGGACCGACCCCGCTGACCGGCCGCGATATTGACGTGCCGGATCTGCGTGGCGGCTTCAGCCATCTGATTGCCGCGTTGGCGGCAAGGGCCCGTCCAATGTGCAGGGCATTTCGCTGATTGGCCGCGGTTATGCCGATTTCCGTGGCAAGCTCGAAGCTCTCGGCGCAGATTTCGACTGATTTGTTGCTTGATTTATCGCTGATATAGCTTGATTGGCTTGGTAAGGCCGGTGTTCACAACAGTGGGCACCGGCTTTTTTGCTTACACATTGCCGTTGCTCGTTCTCAAAAACTTAGTAATTCAGTGTATAAATTATTGAACTTAATTTAGGGGGTTATGGCGCATAATAGTGATGCAAAAGTTTTATTGTTTTTGAAAATAATGTCGATTTTCGGCAGAGATTCTTTCGGAATAGCATTATGATTGTCGATATCGAATGGCGTTTGCAACGAGGTGAACAGCCGAAGATATGAGGGTTTCCCTCATCGTTATTGTGTTTACTGCATGTCCAGACGGATTCTAGGGATAGTCGCAACATCTTCGTCGTCAATCGTCCTCCAGCCTATCCACCAGTTCCGCCTTTTCGTATATTCCGTGTTTTTGTATTTCGTGTGTGCGTCGTGCATGAGCGCAATCGTTCCAACCAAGCGGAATGGGTGGTGGCAGAATGGAACGCATGGCATCCAAAGGAAAACCCTCGCCGCGTTCCGCGGTCAAACCGTTAAGCGACGAACAAGTCGCAAAGCTCGCACAGCGTCACCATCTCGTTGACCCAACCCACGACTTTCCATGCGGGCCGCGCAAAGCCAATGAAGCCGAAATCGCGACGCAGAATCCGAAAGCGACCCATCGTCTGCTCACCGGATGCGACATCGTATTCCGCAACCGCACCAAACTCAAGGCGTGGGGCATCGAACACGTGCCGGAAACCGGTCCGTTCATCACCGCGGCCACGCACGTCACCATGTTTGACGTGTTCGTGCCCATGATCTCCATGTTCCATCAAGGCCGCCGTCCGCGCTACATGGCCAAAGCCGAAATGGCCTCGTGGCCGCTGATCGGCAAATGGTTCCAACTGGTAGGCATGCAGCCCGTGCAACGCCGTTCGGGCAAGGCGAAAGCCATCGAGGAAACCTCCGTGGAAATCCTTACCTCCGGCCGACCCCTAACCGTATGGCCGGAAGGCACGGTAACGCGCGACCCGCAGAAATGGCCGATGAGCATGAAAAACGGCGTGGGCATGATCGCGCTTGAGGCTTCGCGCCGACTCGGCTACCAGATTCCGCTGTATTGCGCGGTAACGTGGGGCGCGGCAAGCATCAACATTGGTGGCCGTGGCCGCGTAAAAACGTGGTCATGTGCTACGACGAGGCGCTTGATTATGCGGATCTGCTCGCCGATTGCGATTCCTGGGGTGAGGAAGTGCCGGAGGATCTCGCCAACGAACTTACCCGACGCATCCGCGTGCGTATGACCGAAGTCATGGCCGAAATCCGCGGCGAACAAGCCCCCGATGGATATTGGGATTATCGTACGATGAGCCGAGTGAAGGACTGAATCGAAGAAGGCCGAATCGAAAAAGACCGCACACGCGATTGCTGAAATGCGGTAATCGAAATACTGCCAGCCGATTGCGCATACGTATGGCGCGTATTGCGGCATATATCGCGGTGTGCGTAGCCGGCGGTAGCATAGGAAAAGCAATTTTTTGAGCCAAGACTCCGGGTTATGAATGATGCCCGGAGTAATGCAAGGAGCAAATATGACGAACGTGACGGTACTGGGCGCAGGAGCTTGGGGAACCGCTTTCGGTCAGGTGCTTGCCGATGCAGGCAACAATGTGACTATGTGGGCCATCGAACCGGAGATTGTGGAAGGCATTCGCGACCACCATCACAACGGTGTTCGCCTGCCCAGCGTGAAAGTGCTGCCAAGCAACATGACCGCCACCGGCGACCGTGCCGAAGCCGTAGCCAACGCCGACATTGTGATCGTGGCCATCGCCGCACAGTTCGCCCGCGTCGCGCTCGTCGAATTCAAGGACCTGATTCCCGAAACCGCACTCGTCGCCTCGCTGATGAAAGGCATCGAACGCACCACCGGCAAGCGCATGGATGAAGTCGTTATGGAAAACGCTCGACCTGCCGGCCGACCGCTTCGCCGCGATTTCCGGACCGAACCTGAGCAAGCAGATCGCCGACCGCGAGCCGGCCGCAACCGTGGTCGCCTGCGAAAATCTCGACAATGCGCGCAAGATCGCAGCCGCTTGCACCACCGACTATTTCCGTGCGTTCGTAACCCGCGACGTGATCGGCTTGGAAATGTGCGGATCGCTGAAGAATGTGGTCGCGCTGGCCGTGGGCATGGCCCGCGGCGCCGGCTACGGCGAAAAATACCGCCGCCATGATCGAAACCCGTGGCCTGGCCGAACTGACCGCCCTGGGCGAGGCGCAGGCGCCGATCCGAAGACGTTCGCCGGTTTGGCTGGCGTGGG
>ENA-OQAJ01000631-OQAJ01000631.1-human-gut-metagenome-genome-assembly--contig:-NODE-631-length-10927-cov-2.065741_pt1 | contig 10927 bp, 18 predicted proteins | sample MGYA00242736_ERZ504529 | MGnify/ENA primary metagenome ERZ504529 (study PRJEB26092, sample SAMD00036275) | human gut metagenome | host: Homo sapiens | study: EMG produced TPA metagenomics assembly of...
AAAAAAATCATCCATAACAGAAAAAAAGTTTCAGAGTATTTACTGGTTTTAAAAGATAATGAAAAGCTTTTACATCATAGGAATCCAGGGCAAATTCTCTGGAAGAAGTCAAAAAAATCACAGGAACAGTCAGTCCCATGCTGCGTATTTCTCTTGTCTGTATCTATGCCGTTTAATAAATGGCATGATGATGTCGAGAAAGATCAGATCTACCGGAATTGTCCGGAGAGCTGTTAACAGATCATCACCGTTGGAATATGGATACAGGGTAAGTGAAAAATCATTTTTTTTTTTTCGCCCAGTGCTTCAGGAGTGAACTTAATTCCCGGGTAAAGAGTATTTCATCATCACAAATTGCAATATTCATAATTTTTATCAAAACCTTTCTGTGAGTGAATAAATGTTATGTATTGTATCCGGCAGTGGAAATCCTGTGTCAGATGATAATTCGCAGGACAAAGCAATGGTCCACGATAGAAAAATGACACTGTCCATGCAATTGTTCCACATAATAAATAATACTCCTGACACCGATTCCATGCCCGTTTCTGGTAGAAACCGGAACTCCATCTACAAATGCCGGAATTTTTTCTACGGGATTTTCCAGTTGGAACAGAATGTGATTCTTTTTCTGTGAAAGAGTAAGCTGGGCCCATTTTGAAGGTGATTCCAGCTGCTCCAGTGCATGCATGGAGTTTTCCAGCGCATTGGACAGGATTGTACAGAGGGACAGATCGGAGCATGGAAGTTCTTTTCCTGTAGAAACATTGCATATAAGAGACAATCCTCTGTCTGTGAAACGGGAATGATAAATGGAAAGCACAGAGTTCAGCATTTCATTTCCGGAATAGGCGGCAATGATCGTATCGTCATATGCAGAATTAATTTCATGGATGTATTCCTGTGCTTTATCCGGATGTCCGTTTTGCAGCTGGGTCAGAATAATACTCAGATGGTGGCGCATATCATGCCGCAGGATCGCCAGTCTCTGGCTGCTGATCTTTACCTGTTCAATTTCGTTTTGCATGGATTGAAGCTGCATTTCACGAAGATTGCTGTATTGCGTTATCTCCTGTTTATTCTCATATTCCTGAAAGTAGATGATGAGAAATACCAGGTAGGCAATGCAGAATGCAAATCCCATGAACTCAACAACTGCTTTATTTCCGGAATAAAGTAAAGTTGAAAACTTGGTGGAAGCATAATCAAAAAACGTAATATACAAATGGCAGGAAACCGATGATGGAAAGCTCACGTGCATTTTTTGTAAAAATTGTTTTTGTAGATCGAAATACATATCGATAAAGAAGGACAAAAAGTTAAGGTTGTTGTTAAGATCCGCACAGAATAATAACACCACTGTAATCCTGTTATTGCCAAAGCGAATAATCCGGTCCAGTTGCTTATCTGGCAACACAGATAGGCAGAAAAGACAGAAACAGCGGAAGAAATCAGAGGATACTTATAATGAACGGAGAGGAATAAAACCAATGGAAAATGTACGATCAGAGGATAGGACATATTTGCAAGAGTTTCCCCAAATAATGCCAGATCAATTACATATAACAGTCCCTGCCCTGAAAATAACAGAAACATAGTCAGGATATTTTTTCTGATCGGTTTGATCCCAAGAAAAAATGCAGAACAGTAAATTCCAAAGAGCATGGTAGTGACACCATGAACAGCAGATAAAATCTGTTCAGACATAACAGCACCTCCGTCTGATAAGGATTAATAAAATTTGTCATCAAAATGTTGTATATATATCAAGTATAAAAAGATTTCAAATTTAAAGACAACATTTTTCCATACCATTCACGCCATATAATTACTGTTCGCGTGAAAGAGAAAAAAATGTTGTTGTTCTGTGTTATAATCAGTCTATAAAGGAATATCGAAAAAACATACGAGGAAGGAGATGAAAGAGAGAGCATATTTAACGATATACCGGCGCTGGATGAAAAAAGAAAAACAGAAGAAAAACAGAACCTGATGGAGAAGTACCATGCAGGTCTGTTTTTATATCATTCTTTCCTGTTTTTACTTATTTACATCAATATAACTGTACAATGTATATTTGGAGATTCCGAAATAATTTGCAACCTTATCTCCGGATTTTGTAATAAGGAAAGCACCTGCATCATTTAAGAACTGAATAGCAGTAACCTTATCCTCCTTATTCATTAAAGGAACAGGTTTGCCTACCAGAGCTACAGATTCTTCGATCAGATGATCAAGAAGATCATTGACATTATGAGTGATCTCTTTGGGTTTCTCTTCCTTATTTTCCGGAGTGACAAGAGAATGAAGGGCAGATTCGATCATAGTAAGCTTGGTAATGTCATAATTGATTCCGAAAACATAATGAAGGGTACCATCGTCATCATGAATGTAGGAAGTGCTGCACTTCAGGATCTTGCCGTCTGCTGTTTTCATCAGATAACCGGTATGGTCTTCGGGGGTTGCTCCTTTTTCCTGATTGCGGATCGCATCAAAAACAGCATTGGATGGTCCGTCTCCGATATCTCTGTTTGTAACATGACCATTTACGATGTAGACGATGGAATGTTCCGGCTCCGAAGTTTTCAGATCATGGATTACTACTTCACAGTCAGGTCCGAACTGGGAAGCAAGATCAGCAGCGATTTGTTTTAACACAGTAAGTCGTCCCATTTGATTTCCTCCTATTAATATAACTTTTAAACGGATCATAACCGAATCAGGCAGGGGCTTCTATAGTCTGAGCAGTAACAGTCATTCGATTATGAGAATGTAGTAAAGCGAATAAATTTATCCGTCAAAACGTTCAGTGCAGACACATGGAAACTGCACATTTTTTATATTCTATCATAAAAAAAAGGAAATAAAAAGAGCCTAAAAAAAATAAATGTGAATACCTTAAAAAAATTTGTGATTATAATCATAAATCATTGAAGTGATATAGGAATCGTGGTATATTTTAAACATGAATATAAAAGAAAGGGGTGTCAGAAACAGTGAAAACTTTACTGAAGAATGGTACAGTAGTATCGGGGGATATGTCTGTTATAGAAGATGTTCTTATAGATGGAGAGAAGATTGTAAAAGTAGGCCGGAATCTGGAAGCAGAGGATGCACAGGTAGTTGATGTAAACGGTAAGCTGCTTTTTCCGGGATTTATAGACGGACATACACATTTTGACCTGGAAGTGGCAGGAACAGTGACGGCAGATGATTTTGAAACAGGAACAAGAGCTGCCATTGCAGGAGGAACAACTCTGGTGATCGATTATGCGTCTCAGGATAAAGGTGGTCATACGCTGAAGGAAGGCCTTGAGAAGTGGCATAAGAAAGCAGATGGGAAATGTTCCTGTGATTATTCTTTCCATATGTCTGTTGTGGAATGGAATGAGGAAACTGAGAGAGAAATACAGGATATGATCAATGAAGGGATTACCAGTTTTAAGCTTTACATGACTTATCCGGCAATGATCGTAGATGACGGTGACCTTTATAAGATTATTAAGAAATTAAATGAATACGGATGTTTTGCAGGGGTACATTGTGAGAATGCAGGGGCAATCGATGCGTTGATCGCAGAAGCCAAAAAAGAGGGACGTCTGGGACCTGAGAATCATCCGTTGGTGCGTCCGGATATTATGGAGGCAGAGGCAGTTCACCGCCTTCTTGTGATCGCAGATGCAGCAGATGCTCCTGTAATGGTAGTACATCTTACCAACCGGAAAGCATTTGAAGAAAGTGATGCGTGCCAGAATGAACGGACAAAAGGTATATGCGGAAACCTGTCCGCAGTATCTGCTTCTGGATGACAGTGTATATTCAAAACCGGATTTTGAAGGTGCCAAATACGTGTGTGCACCTCCAATCCGTAAGAAAGCAGATCAGGACTGCCTGTGGAAAGCACTGGCGAATGATCAGATCCAGACGGTTGCAACTGACCAGTGCAGCTTTACAATGGAGCAGAAAGCTCTTGGTAAAGATGATTTCACGAAGATTCCGGGAGGGCTGCCGGGAGTACAGACGAGAGGAACTCTGCTTTATACATACGGTGTACGCACAGGCAGGATCACGCAGGAACAGATGTGCCGTCTGTTAAGTGAGAATGCAGCTAAACTTTACGGAGTGTATCCCAATAAGGGCGTGATACGTGAGGGAAGTGATGCAGATATTGTTGTATTTGATCCTGAGAAGGAAAACGTTATCTCTGCAAAGACACATCTGTATCATACGGATAATAATCCATATGAGGGATTTAAGCTTCATGGAGATATTGACAGCGTATATTTAAGAGGAGCTCATGTGGTGCAGGATGGAAAAGTAATTCTGGAGAAAATAGGAAAATATATTAAACGCGGTAAGAATCAGATGTAAAATATATATTTTATGGAATTGCTGTAGGTAAATCCCCTGGGGAGATTGCGAAGAGTAATAAGCAGTGAATATAAAAGAATAACAAGAGGTGACAGAAAATGAAACATGAAGTAAATGCAATGGGAAAACAGTGCCCGATTCCGGTAGTGATGACAAAGAAGGTTATTGATAATGCGGCAGTCGGTGATGAGATTGAAATTCTGATTGATAATGAAACCGCAGTGAATAATCTGAGCAGACTTGCAAATAAAACAGGCTGTACGTTTGTATCTGAAAAACTGGGAGAACAAAAAGTATCAGGTGAAGATGGCAGTAAAGACCGAACAGACAGGTGGTACCTTGGAAGAAGAGGAATTTGTCTGCGAAGCACCGCATAAAAAAGTGACGGTAGCGGTAATCTCCTCAAATGTTATGGGAAATGGTGATGATGAACTGGGAAAGATTTTGATCAAAGGATTTATCTATGCCCTTTCTCAGATGGAAACACATCCGGATACAATCCTTTTCTATAATGGAGGTGCAAAACTTACAACAGAAGACTCTGAAAGTCTGGAAGATCTGAAAAAGATGGAAGAAAGAGGGCGTGGAAATCCTGCCTGCGGTACCTGCCTGAAGCATTATGGACTGATGGAGAAACTGATGGTTGGAAAAGTTACCGATATGTATACGATTGCAGAGCGTATGACAGGTGCAGATAAGGTGATTCGTCCGTAAGAAAATGAAGACCATCATATCTGAGAAAAAAGACAGATATGATGGTATTTTGAACTTTTTATTGCAATTTCTGTTCTCTGATATTGTGGTATCTGGCATATCCGGTAAGAATCAGAGTCAGGGCACCATCGCCTGTTACGTTACAGGCTGTCCCAAAACTGTCCTGAAGGGCAAAGATAGTCAGCATCAGAGCTGTAGCAGAATCGCCGAATTTCAGGATACCGGTGATAATACCGAGAGATGCCATAACAGTGCCTCCCGGTACACCCGGAGCACCAATGGCAAAAATTCCAAGCAGGACGCAGAAAAAGAACCATGGCCCCCGGCGCAGGAACTGCACCATAAAGAATTTTGGAGATTGCCATACAGAAGAATACTTCTGTGAGGACAGAACCACAGAGATGAATATTGGCAAACAGCGGAATACCAAAATCTACCAGATCCTTTCGGAGAGGTTTTGCCCTGTGTGCGCATTGGAGGGCGACCGGCAGTGTGGCAGCAGATGACATGGTACCTATGGCTGTGAGGTAGGCGGGACCATAATGTTTCACAACTTTCAGAGGATTTTCTCTGGAATAAATTCCTGCAAGTATATATAGAAGAGCTATCCAGATAAAATGTCCGATCAGAACAATGACGATTACCTGAAGGAATACAGGAAGCTGTCTGGTGATTGTTCCTTCGTATGCCAGTGAACAGAAAGTCAGTCCGATGAAGTATGGGAGAATCGGAATAATGACTCTTGATACAATAGCCAGTATGATCTTCTGGAATTCTTCAAGAAAAGAAGAAATCAGACTGGCTTTTGTCCATGCAGATGCAAGTCCCAGCATAATGGCCAGTACAAGTGCACTCATGACAGGCATTATCTGTGGAATGGAAAGTTCAAAAAACTACATCCGGCAAAGCTTTGAGATGACTGGCAGTGGAGCTGAAAGGACAAAATGTGGGATCAGCAGGTATCCGGATAATGCAGAGAATAAAGCAGCTCCCAGTGAGGAAGCATAAGCAATACTGACTGCAACACCTAACATTCTGGAAGCATTGTTTCCGAGTCTGGTAATAGATGGTGCGATAAATCCAATGATGATCAGCGGAACAGAAAAGCTGATCGAGTGACCAAGAATATACTTCGATGTTACAACCACATTCAGTACTGCAGTCGTAATGGCAGATTCATCTATTATATTAAGAAGAAGTCCGATACAGATTCCAAAAGCCACGCCGAACAAGCAGTCTGAAGGGCAGACTGTGTAGAAAAAAGTTTTTTTTTTCATAATAATCCCCCCTTTTTCTGTCAATTATAATATATAATGATGTCATGGTCAAAAAGGTATTTTATATCGAAACAGGAGAGAGTTATGTACAGAAAAAATTTATCAAATTTTTGGAAGAAAACAGGAAAAGTAAAAACAGCAATGGTTTTAAAACGGGAATTCATAAGGGGCGAAAAATGTCTGATAAAAGAAAAACCATTGTGTATCATTCGATGAAAATACAGCAGATTTCTGGAAAAAATATGAAGCTGATCTGGCGGAGTGCCAGGAGACAAAAGTTGTTCATATGGGAGATGTAGAGTTCTTTGTGGAAATTTATGTGAAAAATCCGCAGCTTATCATTTTTGGAGGCGGACATGTTTCGCAGCCTGTTGCAAAAATCGGAAAAATGCTGGGATTTCATGTGACTGTTATGGATGACAGAGAAGATTTTGTGACTTCAGAGAGATTTCCGGATGCCGATCGGCTGATCAAAGGCAGCTATGATAAGCTTTCAGACAAAATACCGGCCTATGAAAATGCTTATTATGTGATCGTGACAAGAGGTCATCTCGGAGACAGTGCCTGTGCCAGACAGATCCTGAGACGCCCTTATACTTATCTGGGAATGATCGGCAGTAAAAATAAGGTAAAACTGACCAGAGAAAAATTACTCGGAGAAGGTTTCAGCGAAGAACAGCTCAACAGTATCCATGCACCGATTGGATTGCCGATCGGAGGACATATGCCGGCAGAGATTGCTGTAAGTATTGCTGCGGAGATCGTTCAGGAAAAGAACAGGTATGATGTTTCTTATATTGATGGAGCTGTGGAGGATGCTGTCAGGAAAAAAGAAAATGGAATTATGATCACGATCATATCCAAGAGTGGTTCTTCTCCAAGAGGGACAGGAAGTAAAATGTTTATTGATAAAGACGGGAATTCATATGGAAGCATCGGAGGCGGAAATGTAGAATTTCAGGCTTTGAAATATGCACCAGAAGCGCAGCATGGTGAAATCAGAAAATATAATCTGTCTAACCAGGGCGGTGCGAATCTGGGAATGATCTGTGGCGGCGAGGTGGAAGTCCTTTATGAATTGTTGTAGATAAACACAGAACCTACAGCGTTACTGAGAACGGAGTGAACAGTAACCCTGCAGCAATTCCGCGCAAATGAAGAAAGCAGACAAAGCAGGACAAAACGCATACTTGAATTATCTGTAAGAATCGTGTATATTAATACATAAAGCGAACACAGAAAACACGAGGGGACAGAGCGTGTTTGATAAAGGAGGAAACTACTTATGAAGAAATCACTTTGGCTGGTTCTTGTACTGGGACTTGCATTTGCTGCTCAGGGATGCGGATTTGATCCTACTATTGATTCCAGCGTTATGATTGTTAAAGTAACACCAACACCGGAAGTCACACCTACTCCTGAGGCTTCAGAGGCAACACCGACACCGGAAGCAACACCACGCCGGCAGCAGAGCAGACAGCCAGTGGTGTAAAAGTAGAAGTGAAATCCGATACCTATTATGCGTCATCAGAATTAAATCTTCGTTCTGATGCAAGTGCAGATGCAGATCTGATTTCAAGTGTGGCAGCCGGAACTCAGCTGAACAGTACAGGTGTATGCGAGAATGGATGGATTCGTGTGGATTATAATGGACAGACCTGTTATGCAAGCGGAGATTTTGTGACAACAACAGCTCCGGCAGCAGACGCAGGTGAGACTGCAGCAGATACATCAGCAGATACGTCTTATGATGAAAGTGCAGAATAATCTGATGATATGAAAATTTGTATCAGTCCTCTTTGAATAAATTTCTATGAGAGGTACAATAAAGGCTTTTTTGGAAAAATGTTGACAGAAATGTATAAGTAAAAGCAGAAGCTGCAGGGGATAATGACCTGTCAGCTTCTGCTTTTTTTGTCTGAAAAATACGATAGAAATCTTTTTCGGTGTGTTGTTTATGAGGATTGCTATAATACTGTAGAATGTTACTGTGGATAAATAAGTCTGTCCGGCTTGATATCATAAAGAACTTCATCCAGAAATTTTCCTGCCAGATATTTTGCCATAGGCAGATTCATATCCAGATAATTTCCGCAGTCTTTTGCAGATGCTCCCGGAACTTCACCTTCAAAATCACGTATAAATTCAAAAGTCTCGATCATAAGCGGAACGATATCCTTGGACTCATAATCTCCATTTAAAAGAAGATAATTGCCTGTACGGCATCCCATCGGTCCCCAGTAGATCATTTTAGAGCCGAACTCTTTATGGTTTCTCAGGAACGTTGCTGCCAGATGCTCGATCGTGTGAAGCTCAGCGGTATTCATCACAGGTTCTTCGTTAGGAGAAGTCATACGGATATCGAAGGTAGTGATCATACTGCCGCCAACCGGATCCTTACGTGAAACATAAATTTCAGGCTGTAATTTGATATGGTCAATGGTAAAAACTTGTTATTTTTTTCCATTTTGGATTCCTCGCTTTCTTTTTGCAGATATATTCTGACTGTTCATCAGTCTGTTGTTCCGGTTTCACTGCAAAAAGGGAAGGTACAGAACTGAACAGCCATATACATTTTAACAGGCAATCAGAAAGAAGTAAACACAGGAAACATTCACAATCTGAACATTTGTTGAAAGAAGTGTTGTTTTTTTCTGAGATAGGTTATAATCAGATTGTTGTAAATGATTTCGGAGGTAAAGGAAAATGAAAAGAAAATTACTGGCAGCACTTTGCGTTACAGCTATGTCAGCAGGTTTACTGGCAGGATGTGGCAGCAGTGATAAAACAGAAGAGAGTACAAAAACAGAGGAAACAGCGAAAGAGGAGACTTCTTCTCAGGAAGAGACGGAGACAAAGGCTGCTTCTTCTGACAGTGATAATGTAGCAAGTGAAGAAGAGGCAGAAAAAAGCCGGATTTTCTGATGGTTCTGATGAAAAGAGTGATTCTGCTGATACAGATTCTGAAAATAAAGATTCTTCAGACAGCAGTACAACCAGTGTGCTTTTGGATACTTCCAAAGAACTGACAGGAATTCATCACGCAGAGATTGAAGTAAAGGATTACGGTACGATTGATGTGGAACTGGATGCAGATACAGCACCGATCACAGTGACAAATTTCGATGAAACTTGCACAGGAAGGTTTTTATGACGGACTGACATTCCACCGTATCATGGATGGATTCATGATCCAGGGTGGTGATCCCAACGGAGACGGAACAGGTGGATCAAAAGAGAATATTAAGGGTGAGTTCAGCAACAATGGAGTAGACAATGATATTTCCCACACAAGAGGGACTATTTCCATGGCAAGAGCCAGTGATCCGGACAGCGCAAGCTCGCAGTTCTTTATTGTTCAGGCAGACAGTACATTTCTGGACGGAGATTATGCAGGATTTGGCCATGTGACAGAAGGCATGGATATTGTTGATAAGATCTGCGAGGATGCAAAACCGACAGACGACAATGGAACAATCCCGTCAGATCAGCAGCCGGTTATTGAGAAGATTACCATTACAGATTAAGTAAAACAGAAATCGAAGTATAAGTGCCCGGAGAACAAACAAAAATTGAAGAAAAGGCATAACAAGAAGCAGCAGGAGAGATATGAAAAATCTTTTCTGCTGCTTTTTGGAACAGATACAGTTTAATTTTTAATTATCAGCACTGGTATCGGTGGGTTGTTGGGGCGATTATAATATTCGCTTTTGATTACCAGATATTGATGGGGATCAAGGTTTTTCAGCCAGTCAAGGATCTGATCCCGCTCTTCAAATCCGGAATCGCCGCCACTGTAGATGCAAAGAGAAATCATTCCGCCTTTTTTCAGAAGGGTTAAAGCCTGGGTCAATGCCTGAATGCTGGTTTTACCTCTGGTTGCAAGTGAATGATCTCCTCCGGGAAGATAACCAAAATTAAATACAATGCAGCTTACACTGTCTGGTGTGGCATATTCTGCCATATTTGCGTGAGATTCCAGAAGCAGTCGGTAATTTTCCGGAACATGTCCGGCGTTCAGTCTCTTTTGGGTTGCAGTCAGTGCCTGCTCCTGAATATCAAAGGCAAGAACCTTTCCTGATTCTCCGCATAGCTGCGAAAGCAGAAGCGTATCATTTCCGTTTCCCATTGTAGCATCAATACAGAAGTCTCCTTCCTGTACCTGCTGTCTGATAAAAGCTGCGCACCATTGCGTGATCTGATAATTCTTCATATATTCCTATATTCCTCCACAAAGTCATACACCGGATTTATATGTTGATATCAGTATATTATAGTAATCCGGTCTGTCAGTTAAGTCAGGTAGAGTCCAGCGCAAATTATGGATATCTGACTGATTATTATTATAATGCAGGAAATCTTTATAAACAACGGTTAAGTGTAATCTTGCTGAGGTTCACCTGCAATATCCTATTGTCCTGATGTTACTGTTCACACACCACTATCCCGCGAGGTGTTTTGGCATGAATATGCCAAAATCCCGAGACATACAAGCCAAATCTTGCGTGCAATCTGGAATGAAATTTTGGCTACGTTACTGTGAACAGTAACGTTCTGATTGTTTC
>ENA-OQAJ01000632-OQAJ01000632.1-human-gut-metagenome-genome-assembly--contig:-NODE-632-length-10922-cov-1.911533_pt1 | contig 10922 bp, 13 predicted proteins | sample MGYA00242736_ERZ504529 | MGnify/ENA primary metagenome ERZ504529 (study PRJEB26092, sample SAMD00036275) | human gut metagenome | host: Homo sapiens | study: EMG produced TPA metagenomics assembly of...
ATGTCTTCTTTCGGATCTGCTTCGGACATTTCCTCCACATCGCATAGAGCGCCGCCTCCACCGCGGCCCCGTCCGTCAGCTCGGTCGTTCCCGAAATGATGCACTGCCCTCCGGCAACCACCTCGGCATCGGAGGAGTTCACATTGTCGAGGATCCGTTTGATGACCCCGTCAAAATATTTCTCCTTGTTGGCTCCGATTTTCGTGCAGCCTTCCGGTGCGGTAATCTTGGCCACCGTCTCTCCTCCGCGGGCGGAAGTCCAGATGGCGTTTCCGATATACTCGTTTTTCTTGTCCATAAGGAGACGGAGCATCGTCGCCTGGATTTTCGGGTCGAGCTCGCGGAACACGAGATTGCCTTCCGGCTGCGCGAAACGCCAGTACTTCTCGTAGTCCCTCGGGTTAAACTCGAGATAGACCATAAAATCGGACGGCTCAAGATGGCGTTCGGTGAACTGGTACTCGTTCGTGCCGTCATCGCCCTTGGCTCCGTGGATGGGTTGTGGGGTCGGCACGTTGTCCTGGATAATGTTGCCCAGCTTGATGGCAGGAAGCGTATAGCGGTGCTGGATGCCCGTCTTGATATGAATCAGTCCCTCGCGGACTGTATCATTGCCCTGCACGGTATAGGTCAGCAAGTCCTCAAGTACTTCGCCGCTATACCCGTTTTGAAGAAGTTTACTGTATCAGCCATTGTCGTTTTAGTTTTCCGTTGAAGAATGAAACTCGGCCGACTGGCGGATACCTGCTGTTTCCGCGCGAGACACTGCGGTCTCCGGCATGTCAGTTAAAATCGGGCGGACGCCCGCGGATAGTCTGTCGAGCTTTCGGAACTTGAAATCCGCACCGACCACTTCCGCCACCTTCTCGGTCCATCAGCTGTTCGGCGGTCTTTGTCGCTTCCGCCGTGGCCTGGATGTTGGCAGGGTCATTCGGCGATTTCCTTCGAGATTTTCTCCCGCGCGGAATGGAAGCCAGCGTGCTTTCCGCCAACTCGAAGTTGGAACCGGCCATCTCCACCCACTGCGTTTTCGCCTCACGGTCAATCTTGCCTTCTGCAATGGCATTCTCCACCAATGTCTCGATACGGGAAGCCTGCTCGTCCTTCTCTTTCTGCTCGTAGGCGGAAAGGCGTGCCGTCGCTGCGGCCAGGTCTGTCTGCAAGTTCCGGATGGAGGCGTCTTTTCCGGCGATGACGGTCTGCGCGTCGCTCAGTGATTTCTGTATTTCTCTGTATTTGGGTTCCATCGCGGCCAGTTCAGAGATACGTGCCATCACGTCCTTGACCTCACCGTCCTTCATGCCCAGCGAGGCTGCAATCGCCCCGTACTCAAAGCCTTGTGTCTTGTTTTCGTTTGCCATATCGTTTTCCGTTTCTGTAAGAGTAGGTTCAATGCCTTTGAAAGGTTTATTTCCCGCGCTGACACGGCTCATCAGTTCCTGGATGGCGGCCGTATCGGTCAATCCTTCTATCTCGTCATGCACTTTACGGCAAAGCTGCTTCGAGGTATGGATGACATGCTCCGCAGGTATGATGCCGGCCTTGACGGCAGCCTGTGCGTCGAAATAGGTCCCGTCCTTTCCTGCCTGTCCGTCCATGATGGCCCGCACATGCTCCGCTTTCAGGCCGAACCGTTTCCGGTAAATCGTCTCGATCTGTTTGGTAAAAGCCGTTACCATGTCCGACGGTTCCCCTCCCGTCATCGTCCGGCAACATCGGGTTATGAATCATCAGTATGGCATAATCACGCATGAGAGAACGCTTGCCCGCCGCCCAGATGATGGAGGCCATCGATGCCGCGACCCCTTCGATGATACATTCCGTATCCACCGTGGCATTGGCGATGGTGGAATAGGTGGACATGCCGTAAAGGACACTGCCGCCCTCCGAGTTGATCAACACGCGGATACAGGAGGGACGGATGATATTTTCCAAAAAGTCGAACTCGTCATTGAAACGTGAGGTCGTCTCTTCCGTCACGCGACCGAAGAAACGGATAACAGCCGGCTGGCCTGCCTTCGCCTCTCCGACGACATATTGAAGTGTGTTCATATCCATATGCAAGGGTTATTTGAACAAGAGTAGGCGGTGGAAAAAGAAAAGGTTTTGCACTGCTATTTATGGAAGTGGAAATATGAGAATCCATCCATTTATGGAAATGCGATTATCTTTACAGTATAATAGATTGTTCAAATTACAGACCGGTTGCAACTATTTGTATCAAGACCGGCATGCTGAACATTCTAAATTCAGCAAGTACAGAAAATGTATCATGAGTCTTGTATTATCTGCTGATTCATGTCTGTTTATACGCAGTGCGGATAAATCTCCTGCATGGATTTCAATTTTCCGATCCAGTATCCGAAAAACCAGATACTTCGTCATGTTCCGGACGCGGATGGAAGCCGTGTCCGCCGCTGTCATGTTGCGGCGCATCGCTGTGTTGGGTGAACGGGGGCATGACCACATACCTTTTTACCCAGTCCCTGTATTTCCACGCGGAAGATTCCCTGAACCATACCTCGTAGTCTATCCAGTACGCCTGCAACATATTGGTTGAAAGCGGCATGTCGAAATAGGTCAGGTTGCACCGCTCGCTCAGCGCCGGCTCATGGTTCTTGGCATCCTGTATGGCTACATTGAGCCGCTGGAAGACCAGAAAACGCCTCGCATTCCTTGTCTTCGTCCGCATTGTTGAGCGTATTCAGGATAAACCGCACGCGCATGGTGGCGCGTCCCTCACCGATACGCTGTTGCTGTACCAGGTACCTCACGTTGATAAAGTGGATGAACACGGCAGGGAACACAGTCTCATACTCCGTGTTATCGTCACGGACAATGCGGGCGAACTGGCCGTTGTCGATAGCGACGGTTTTGAACAGGGGCGGCGACAACGGGTCGTCCGGATTCTCCCGCAGGGTCAGGACAGCCCGCTTAACGGCCCGGTATATCTCCACGAAAGGGTTCGCGGAAACTTCTTCAGGCAGGCTCTCCGCCGGTGCGACGGTTGTGCGGGCTGTGGTGCTGGGTGTTTGTCTTTTATCATAACGGCTGGTGTGGAAATCCTTTAAAAATCATATCTATGAAATGGGCGGCGATATAGTCGTCCGTCTTCGGTGAGAATCCGATGAACTGCCGGTGTACGGGACGGCGCGTGGAATACTGGTTTACCGTGTACAGCCCGAACTTCGGATCGGTATTGTGTATGGCGGCATAATGCCCGTAACGCTCCTTGCTGCGTCCCCGCTTGCCCTTGACTGGAAAGCTCTTTTCCGTAGTCCACATGCAATACCTGGCGCCTTTCCGGAAGATGCGCGTACGGTCCGAACGCCGTCCCACTATGTCTGTCCGGCCGGCTTCCGACTGTATGCTCCGGGCCAGAGTCCCCGTATCGTTCATGAGAGGATGGGTGAACCTCTTTCCCCATTTGGAGGTACGAGGCGCCCATTTGCTACCGTTGAATCCCCCCGAAGCGAAATGAGGACACGAACTGCTGCCTGGTATAGTCACCGGCAGCAGTTGCGAAGTCGAATACGTTGAACTCCAGCCGGCTGGCCATGACGCGCGTACTGGTCCTGCTTACCCAGTGGCTGCAAAACTCATCAAGCGTTATCTTGGGCATAGGCGAACTTTCCTTTAATGCGTTTCACAATATCATTCATGTAACCCGGAAGCGGGACGGAGAAATAGCGGTGCGCATCGGAAAAGATACGCCCGCCGGTTGCCAGGCTCTCCCGGAAGACCGGATCCACCTTTTCCAGATAGTCTCCCTTATCCGGCAAAGCCGCCCGGACAGCGGCGAACCCCTCCGCGACCAGAAAGCAGCGGCATCCCCATTCGATCGGCGGTATCAGCTCCGGAGGAACTCGGATTTGCGGAAGGAAATCCCTTCCAATGAAAGATGCCAGGCACGTACCCGTTCATCGCCTTGTGTCATGTAGGTAAGCACGGTATCCATATCCACCGCCATCCACCATGCGGCCATCGAGGCCGCGAAGAATACCTGGTTGTTCTCTTCCTCCGCATGGACGAGGTTATACCTGCGGCATATCTTTTCGTATGCTTCCATGTCCTGTTCATCCGCTGTCTCGGGCAGTTCCCCGAGCATGGCATACTCCTCTGCCGCGGCAAAATCCACCAGGTTGTCTATAGCTGCAATCAGGATGTCACGCTGCTGCCGTTCCCTCTCTGTTGTAAAGGAGTTGTGATTTTTCAGTATCTCCAATGCCCGGTCCATATCGATTCGCAGACCTGTCAGCGCACGGTCTATGAGGAAAGAGGCACGCAGGTGATGATGTCCTCTATAATGTCGAGACGTTCCGCGCTGTTCTCCCAATAGAGGATCAGCCTGCGGAATGCATCGAAAATGACACGATACTCCTTTTCCGTATCGGATTCCGTGGTTGCAGATGCCCTGACAGCCCTGAACGGAGCGTTGTCCGGGAGCGGAAGACGGGCTTCTATTCCCGCTCCCCGCAGAAATTTCCCGACCTTCGCCCCCCGGGCGTCCGTAACGCCGGAAATACTCCTCGTCCGACATGATGCCCCGGTCGTTGTGGCTGAGACCGGATGAGCCGCCTTCGGCTCCGAAACCTAATCCCGGGATAACATTGAGCTGCCGGCCCACATTGATACCGAACTCTTTCTCGATCTCATCGGCCGCCACTTCATATTTGTCCGTGATCAGCGAATAGAGCTTGATGCGGTCCTCGTTGCTCATCTCTATCCGGTTCGAATACCGGAACTCCAATCCTCCGGGGATATACCCGATAGCCACCAGGCGGGGGATTATCTCCTCGTTCATGACGTTTTCGATATACCGACGGTAGACTTCGATACGGTCGCGGAAAATGTCCTGGTGTGCTTTCGTGGAACCCACGTACGACTGCATCCCTCCGGCCATCGACTCGGAGCCGAGCACGAGGTTGGCAACTTCCTTGTTCACAAACTCGATAAGCCCGGTATATATCTTTTCCGAGTTGGACATGGTGAATGTCTTGATATCGACCTCGTCCTCAATGCCGGTAACCACCACCTTGTTCTGTGCCGCGTTGGCTATCTCGTTAGCCAGCCTCTTGCGGTCGGCGTTGCTCTCGCTGACCGTCTTTCCGTGGATAATCGGCTGTCCGTAAGTATGGGAAAAGTTCACATAGTTGGCCACCGTGAATTTCTTGGCCAGTATCAAAGGGGTCGTGGCGGAAAAAAGTCCCAAGTCGCCGGAGTTTACCAGTACATAACAACGGTAATATGCCGGGTCATGTAAATCCCAATGCGGCTCCCACAGTCCCTGCCGCTTCAGTACCGTTTTCTGGTCCGGCAACACATTACGCCGTTCGATGATGTTGACTTCCGCCAGCTTGTCCGTTCTGGGGTCAGTATGCGGCATGATTTCAAGCAGGGTGTACCCGTAGAGCTTGGATTCCACTATGCCCTTGATTATCTTGTCGAACTGCGAACCCTGTATCTTCAGGGAGTTCGCCACGTCCTTGATGTATTTTCCCTTTTCGTTTACACGGGCAAGCATATAGCGGTCGCCGAGAATCTGGCTTTCCAGTGTCTCGACAACGGAACGTATATGAGCGTCCTGTTGCAGGCAGGCTTCATACAGGTCAATGAGCCGGGCGCGGTCATCGAGAATATATCCCGAGCCGGTATCCTGACGGCATGAACGGTAGCGTTGTTGCGCTCGATTTCGCGGACATACTCCTGAATTGTCTTTTTGGAGGTCTTAAAAATACTCTCCAAGAGTTCCCCGTTAATGATTTGTCCGATGTAGCCATAATTTTTTGTTTCTTGTTCAAAGAGTAGAGACAATCCTCAAGAGAGGTTTTTACGGCTAAAAGAATATATGGAGAACGGGACTCTTAATGCTTGATTTACAAACCGAAATATACAACTTAAATATATAGATATTTCGGTTTTATTTATGTTGTAAATATCTTATTATCAGTGATTAACAATTTATTAAAAGTGTAATTTATGTATATATTTATAGTGTATTTCATATTAAAAAGATATATCTTTGCACCACGTTAGATACAAATCCAAGAACAATGAAAAAGAGAACATGAAAGAAGAAAAGATTCCCTGCCGGATAATCCGGTACAGGGAGTTCCCCGATCTGCTTTTCGGAACGTTACGGGAAGACGGACCGGTCTATTTCGACGCGACACGCTTCATCCAGGCCAAAGGAGATGCACGCCGGCATAATGTCCGTGATTTCCGTGTCGCTTTCCATCACTGGGGCAACGGCGTTGGCAGACGCCTACGGAATAGACAGGGAAAAGATGATCATCCGTGACGAGGCGTCGGGACACCTGTTAATTGATGAATGTCTGGCTCTATTATTTGTCGTTTACATCGATCCCGCGTTCGGTGTCTACCTTCTGGAGCGCGTGGACGAACTGCTGTCCGGTGGATTTACGGTTTCAGACACTTGGCTGGTACAGGCTGCCGGTCTTAGATTTACAAAGGAGGAATTAACGCAAATTTTAGAACAACATGAGACGCAGCACATTTAAACGACCCAAGATGGTGCTCATCTTCAACGGGGCACAGGTTCTTGTAGCGGTCACGCGCTCGCTGCACAGCGCGGCGGAATTGACAAAAGGCAACTTGCAGGCTATCTCATTCTGTTGCACGGGCAAGTATGTATGCAGCGGCGGATTCTATTTCAGGCATCTGCATCCGGATGTGGAAATCGAGCTGGCCGACCTCGGCACACTGATGCTGAAAGATTATGACGCCCTTTGCGGCGAGAAACGCACGTACTATCCGGTGCGCAAGATGGCACATAAGAGAGCCTTGCTTGAAAACAAACGTAAGTCTGATAACCAAAAGAAAGGAGGAAATACCTATGAGGGAAAATAGGAATGTTCCGTTCCGGGACTGGAACATAAGGGTTTCCCGGAACCATAACGGCCAGCTCCATATCTGCGCCGTGGATATATGCGATATACTCAAGCGGGACGAACTGCTTGAAAACGGCGCCATCGCCCGTGTTTGCCCGACGGCATTGAAAATCAGTTTCCGGAAAAACGGCAGGGAACAGTGGGGTTTCCGTCCCATCGATATGCGTCGGCTTTTACAACTGGTACGCAAGGAGACTATTATACCCCGTGACCTGCTTGATGAATTGGAAGTGTGGGGCAACAAGCTTCTGGAACTGGAAGCCGGGGAGCTGCACGCCGTCCCGCAGGACGACATCGTCATGCACTTCGAGGAAGGGTTCCCCGTCACGTTCCGGCGTGTCGGCGACAAGCTGATGGTCAACGCCACGCAGATCACGATGCACTTCGGGAAAATCCCGTCTGAATGGCTACGCATCGCTTCCACGGATATGCTCCGCAGGGAAATGGCCGGCAACGGACATACCGGGAAATACGAGTCGCAAGTCTTCACCACACGGGGGCGGGGGCACGGTGCGACCTGGTTGGAATCACCGCTTGTCATACCGTTGGCCAGATGGATCGCCCCTGACCTGTCTTTGGCGGAATGGTTGGGCGAGGCTATCGGCAAACTCTCCGTGAAACGAGGGAAGACAATCGTACGCGAACGCCCCAGGGTGGCGGCACCGGTCTGCCCTGTATGGATTGTCCCATGCCGCAGGATATGGAATCGGCGACGAGACTGATTCTGGAACTGCGGAAGGTGGTGAGTGAATCCCTGCCGAAAATCGTATTCTACGAGGAGTTTATCGAGAACAGGGACTGGTTCAAGAGCACGCGCATCGCTGACGAACTCGGCATATCGCCGCGACAGTTGCACCAGTTCCTTGCCGAAGAGGGCATCTGCAAGTACGAGAAGCGGCAATGGGTGGTCTTTCCTTCCTGCCGGGCCTGGCAATGCGATGTGCCTTACACGTGGGAGAACAGCCGGGGCAAGGTATATACTTTCGGATCCACCAAACGATGGACACAGGCCGGACGGGAGTGTATCATAGAACTGTGGCGCAAGAGGAACCCTGAATACTGCCCACCGGGTGCATAGCGATGGAAACGGCATTACAGCGGATCATCCGCAAGACAGGAAGACGGCCGGTAGAGTGCCGTTGCCGTCTGTGCAGGCAGCAATGCCGGATACCGTGCCTCGGTACGCCGGAAGACATCCTCCGGTTGCTGAAAGCCGGATACAGGGAGCGTCTTGCACCCACTCGGTGGGCGGTAGGCCTGCTGTTAGGAAAAATCCCGTATATCGTGCCGATGGTACAGGCGAAACAGGAAGCAGGCGGGTGCACATTCTTTCAGGACGGACTGTGTGAACTGCATGCGGCAGGGTTCAAGCCCACTGAAGGCAGGTTGTCGCACCATACCATCACCATGGAGAACCTGAAGTTCGGAATGTCGCTCTCGTGGAACGTGGCCAAAGAATGGCTGGACGAGCGGAACTTCGACACGATACGGGAGATTGTCCGGATAATGGGAAAATAGATGAGGGACGGTTTCATGAATGAAGTATCAGTATAACCGGTTGATTCCTCCTTTGCCGATTTCATGGAACCGCCTCTTATTAATTCATACCATTTGCAAACAGTTCGTATTAGTCGCGGCTATCCTTTATCAGGAAAACATTTAAACGCGAATGATATGAAACTGAAAAGCAGAATGACCGTCGGGGAGATGTCGGAACACCTGACGGAACATACCGGCAAGTTCGCCAACCGCGTATCCGTGGGGCGTTACGCCAAAAACTGGGATACGCCGTGTATAAACCGATGATAAACGGCAGGATATGCCAGTCTATGTCAATCCGTCGATTAAGGATGACGGGGAAGCGGAAACATTACGGACGAACGAACGCGAAAACGGACATGAAAGGGAATGACGACAAAAGGCAACACGTGATACCGTTTATGAAATGCTTCACCGGGCTGGTCGGCGCGTTCACCCCGGAAGAGGTCATCTTCATGCTGTACATGGCAGACCGTACACGCCTGCGTGAAAAAGGTTACGACACCTTGCGCAGCAAGCGGTACTACATGGAGAACATGGAGATGGGTTCGCGGATTTTCGACAAGTGCGTGGAAAAGACAACGCGTATGGGATTGCTTGAACGGGTGCCGGTCAGCGGGATGTACGATTACCTGTGGCACATGGATTCCTACAACCGGCTTGTAGGGATATTGGCGGAACTGGAAATCCTTTTTCTACCAGGGCATTCTGTCATCGGATGTTCGATGTGGAAAAAAGGACCGTGGCATCCGTCTCTGACGAAGAGGTCAGCCAATGGAAAGAGAGACACCGAAAAGTTTGAGCGTATCTGTCCACGGAACGTAAATGAATAAAACAGACGGCATCGTTGTGATTTGCCGTCTGTTTTTGTGTTTTGCGACATAAAATCCGATAAAACCGGAAGGAGGTGGTAGCCGGGTACAATATTATCCGGGCAAACGACAGAATATGCTAAATATACTTATTCAGTTCTTCCACAAGAAGATGCACCGTTGTCGAAGATTCCGCCTGTGCCGGCGGTATTCCCTCCATTCGGCGCAATACGGCTTTTGCGTTCGTGATGGCCTGAGCCTGTTTACCGCCCAGCTCCCTGAAAACACGACCGCCTGTACCGGCTTCCTTGTTGTAGGAGAAGCCCAACAAGCCGGATAGCTTTGTTTCATATTGATTTCTGTGCATCGGGCCTTGTACCAGGTTATAGTGCAGCAAGAACCAATACTCGAAAGCCTGGTTGCTGTATGCCACCCTCATGCCACCGGCTTCCGCCATACCGATAGCCCGGTTGAAATCCCGATCGGGAAAGTCATCCTTGTCAAATACCACCCAGCACTGGTCATACTCGCGTCCTTTCTTCCGCTCTTCTTCTTTCATCCGTAAAGCCTTTTGGACAAGACCTACCGTATTGAGTCCCTGGCCTACCGCTTTAATATTGGCGGAAGTCAGGCGAAATGCATTGAAATAATCCGGTTCCGTATTTACCCCCTCGCAGATGATCAGGAAGGATTGTTTGACCTCACGGACAAAACTGATACGCCTGAGTGTCCGTGCCGCGCGTGGATCACGCTTGTTCGTCCGTGCTGCCATATTCTTCCTCCCTCAGGTCAAATAACCGTTCAAACTGGCCGATGACAGGGATACCGCCATATTTCCCCATCAGGTACTCCTTTTCGAAAGGTGCACTGTTGCGAACCTTGTATTCCGCCAACGAATAGAGTTCCGAGGCTCCAAACGAATCTTTCTGTGTAAACCAGATCTGATCCCTGCGGAACAGGCTTGCATTAAGCAGGTTGGTGTCATGTGTCGTGAAAATCAACTGTGCATTCCTGGGATTTGTCACTCTGGAATTGAACAGCCCGATGATGCGACTTGTCAACAGAGGGTGCATTTTCGAGTCGAACTCGTCGACAACCAGCCTTTTGCCATGATCCAACGCGTCGATTATAGGATAAGCCAGCGAGAAGTATTTGATCGTACCCTCCGATTCGTTTACGCGGAACGGGAAAGTGACCGTCTTCGTGGCGTTGCCCTCCTCGTCATATTGCTGGTGTGAACTGATGACTGTATTGTCAACCTTGCGTATGTCGTCGATTCCGAAGTCTGCAAACCGGGCAAACTCCACAATACGCCTTTTCATGGACGGATCATCGATCTGGGCTATCGCCATTTCCCAAATCCGCTCGTCGCTGCTGCCAAGAACAATCGTGGTGTTGGCCAACCATCCCATGATTTCCACCGAGACGCTTTCGTTGAACTGTGCTGCCACGGAAAGAAGCAGCGCATTGTCGCGCACCATTTTTTGGCGACAACCTCTTTGCCGACCGAAAATTTGGGATGCAGTTCATACTCATCGCCGTCACGCAGGAACAGTTCCACCTCCTTTGCCTTGCGCTTGTTGCCCTTTTGATAAAGCCACTCCCGGTGTACACGTTTTCATCGACTTCGAACCCATAGCGGTATTGGACCGTTTCGTCG
>ENA-OQAJ01000634-OQAJ01000634.1-human-gut-metagenome-genome-assembly--contig:-NODE-634-length-10905-cov-1.630822_pt1 | contig 10905 bp, 19 predicted proteins | sample MGYA00242736_ERZ504529 | MGnify/ENA primary metagenome ERZ504529 (study PRJEB26092, sample SAMD00036275) | human gut metagenome | host: Homo sapiens | study: EMG produced TPA metagenomics assembly of...
ATTCCGGAAAAAAGACCGCCGCTATACGATTCAAACCCGCGATGTTGTTACCTTCCTGTGCGACCGTGAGGACAATCCCGACAAGTACAAAGCTCCCAAGGGACTGTACATCGGGAACAGCGGCAAGGCAAAACGCCGCAGGTCAACCACCGAAATTATCCGGTTCCATTTTACAGAGCCGGAAAAGACCGGGCTGTACAAAGAGTGGGAACGGCTTGCCGCCGACTATGACGATCTTCTGACTACCTCTGATGTAACCGAACTGACCGGCTACTCCGCACAGAGCATCCAGAGATGGTGCAACCAGAAAATCCTCGTTGGCTTTCAGATTCGAGGGAAGCTCCTTGTCCCAAGATTGTCCATCATCGAGTTTATGGCAGGCAACCGCGCAACGGCTATCGCCAGAAAATCTCCCAAGCATCTTGAACTTCTCCGCACCTATGCGCAGGAATGTCACGAAGGTGCAATGACCATTACATACTAAACAGACAGGACTGCTCCACAATATCTTGTGAGGCAGTCCTGTTCGTTTAGAAAATGTATGATTTTGCCGTAGGAGTCCGGCCTATTTCAACTATTATCCTCTGCTTTCAAGATGTTGAATATGCTTCTTTAGCCAAAATATTAAAATCCCGACGTATTCAACTTTTTGACCTCTAGGTGTTTCCAGCTCTCTTAACTTTCTTCTGCATTCTTCAACATCTTGATCTTTATGCTGCTTTTGCAATACTGACAGCATACCATCAAGAGCACTTTTTCTCTTGGCTTTCAAATCCTTACCATCGTTTAGGTTCAGAATATCATTTAGTTCATAATCGAGTTCTTTTCTGTCCTCCTTATCAGGTATCGTTTCGGCAGCCTGTATCTTACCGCTGAGAGAGTATTGTATCAAATTGATTGCACTCAGGATTTAATGGTGTCAAAAAAGTTTTTTGTTTCCTCTTGATTTATCGCAGCATAAAGCCCCTCGGTTTCATTTCCTGAGCATACTGCAAGGAAGTTACTGTACTCCAATTCCTTCTTCAAGTTTTCAGTGCCCCTCGTCAGGCTCTGAGGTTCAATATGCTCAATCGTACACTTCAATGTACTTCCTGTTTTTTGTCGGTTTCGGGAATTCTGCACATACAGTATGCGCACAGTCCTCCCTGTTCTTCCACCAACTTTGACAAAACATACTCATGCAGGTCGCTACTCATGGAATCATAAGTCGGTCGTACACCAGTGCTTGATTCGCTTTCACGGTATTCCGTTAATTCCCTTGGCTCGTGTTTTTTCACAATGTATATCATATGTTTCCTCACATACGGCTGAAATCCAACTGTGTACGACACTTCACAATTTCAGGGTCATCACCCAGTTTAGAATTCATCTCGTCGAGAACGGTTTCCGCAGCCGTGTAATCATCTTGGTCAAGAGCATGATAAAACCTTTCAAACAATTCTTCAGCTTCGGATGTGCGAACAGTAACATTCATATCCGCACGAAGAATGCTGTCAGAATCCTTACCGTATAGATAACGATCGTGTAGCTCACTTTCGCCAGTTGCATTTTTTTCAAGCATGAACAAGTTATAGCTTCTATCCACTTCTCCAAGAATCTGCGGAGAGTGCGTTGTAATCAAGAACTGAATATTCGGAAAAAAGTTTCCGAAGCACAGACAGTATTTTCCTCTGCCACGCAGGGTGCATATGCAGATCAAGTTCATCAATCAGTACGATGCCCTCTCCCTCCATCGGGTTCTCTCGGCAGGGGTTCGCCATTGCCACGCGGCGAGCAATGTCTCCCAACAAGGCTAGCGTACACTTTTCACCATCTGACAGTTGGTCTACACGATACTCTTTATCATTGCGTATGACAACCATTCGGAGAGGATTCCGACGCACCTTAATTTCTTCAGCATCATCCAGCATTGAGAGGGCAGCTTTTCGCACACACTCCAACGCAGGATCTCGATAATCCCAATTCGCGTTTTATACTTTTTTGCTCATTTTCAAAGTCTTCCTGATTGCGAAACCACTCGAAAAAAGTACGGAAATCAAGTCGGTTTTCCAATGCTCTCTCTAACGCTGTTCTTTTTGAGAAAGAATGCTTTTTGCGTATCCTTAACGGAACGTCCAGAACAAGTCTGTTCGTTCCGTAATTTAGGAACACAGGCATATTCTGCTTCGGACAATCATCTCCGGCAACTGTATCATCGTCCGCCAGATAATGTTCATTAAAAAACTGTGCTAAATCAGCCGTTTGCTTACTTTGCTGACTTGCATTGACCGCATTCACCCGACCAGATGCAGCCTTTTCCATTTCTTTTGTAAGCTCGAATGTTTCTCCTCCAAGCTGTAGCACAATACCGGTACCATATCGTGCATTGCTTCCACTACGCTGACCAATATGCAGTTGTTCCTTATCTAATGTTCGGTATCCCGTTCCTTGAGCGTTGTTTAGTCTATTGATAAAAGGCCATGCAGCATAGCAAACTGCACTGAGGAGAGTCGATTTACCTGAGCCATTGTTGCCATAAAAGACTGTGGATTTACCATTCAAGGCGATTTCAATAAAACCACCATCTGCTTCAGAAGTGAAATTCCTGAAATTTTTTCACTCGAATTGTTTGCAGTTTCACCGTTTGTCCTCCTATCCAACATAGTTTTGGGGTGACTCTTTTACTATCTCCCATTGTAAGCGTTCTCTCTGGCGAATGTCAACCTGTTTTTACATTCATTTCTGAAAGAAGGTGGTTTTCCACATGAACAAGCACTCACAGTTGAAAATCCGAGGACACGCCAAATGACGCTCGACTACTTCTATGGGCAGTCGGGCGAACTGTTTCCTACTTCCGCATCCCAAAGGCGTATTTCAGGACATCCGTTTCCGGCAGCTCTCCACCGATGCCCGGACGCTGTACGGCATCCTGCTCGACCGCATGAGCCTGATCTACGTCAAAAGACTTCACCACAGGGTTGTCAAAAATGCACAATCTGAATTGCGCAAACAGCAATTTCAGGCGTTGACCAAAGCGCAGTTCAGGAGCAGACAAAAACCGCAAGCAAATAAGGACTGATAAGAATAAGACAGAGATGAATAAACCTGATTCTATCCAACTCAGAGGACATTCGTGAACAGCTTGAGGATTATTTTTATCAGGCGTTGGAGGTCGAACTGCTGCTTCGGCTTTTCCCGGATGATGAGGACACCATCTGTCAGATCGTGGATTTGCTGGTAGATACCTGTGCTACCAAGCGCAGGATGCTCCGAATCGCCGGAGATGATAAGCCTGCCGAGGTGGTACGCAGTCGGCTGAAAAAGCTGAATGCCGACCACATCCGCTTCGTGCTGAACAGCCTTGCCGAAAATGCTACCCCCGTGCGGAACATGAAGCAGTATCTGCTTGTCTCGCTCTACAATGCGCCCACGACCATGAATCTACACTATCAAAATCTGACGAACCATGACTTTGCGCACGGTTCCCGGAAAGCGGGGTGATATTATCGCAAAGAAAGCAACGGTTATTGTGGTCACGAACCAGAAAGGTGGTGTCGGAAAAAGCACTACCTGTGAAAAATCTGGGCATCGGGCTGGCAATGGAGGGCAAGAAAGTTCTGCTTGTGGACACTGACCCACAGGGCAGTCTTACCATCAGCATGGGCTGGCAGCAACCGGATGAACTGCCCACCACGCTGTCTACCCTGATGCAAAAAGCTATGAACGACCAGCCCATCCAGCCCGGTGAAGGCATCCTCCACCATGCAGAGGGCGTAGACCTCATCCCTGCCAACATCGAATTGGCGGGGCTGGAAGTGGCTCTTGTAAACAGTATGAACCGGGAAAAGATGCTCAAACAGGTGTTGGAAAGTGCAAAACGGGAGTACGATTATATCCTGCTGGACTGTATGCCCTCTCTGGGGATGCTCACCATCAACGCTTTGGCTGCGGCTGACACCACGCTGATTCCCGTTCAGGCACAATACCTGTCTGCCAAAGGTCTGGAACAGCTTTTGCAGACTGTCGGCAAGGTGCGGCGGCAGATCAACCCGAAATTAAAAAATCGAAGGTATCCTGCTTACCATGACGGACAGCCGCACCAACTACGGAAAGCAAATCGACACACTGATTCGCCAAGCATACGGCAGTAAAATCAAGGTGTTCGACCAGACCATTCCCCGGTCTGTCCGTGCCGCTGAAACCAGTGCCGCCGGCAAAAGCATTTTCCAGCATGACCCCAAGGGCAAGGTGGCAGAAGCCTACCAATCTTTAGCGAGGGAGGTGCTGGTGGATGCCGAAAAGCGGCTTAAAACGTAGCTCTGAAAGGGCTAGATGATCTGTTCAGTTCAGAGGAAACCCGGCAGGAGGAACAGCGTGAACAGGTACAGCAGATTCCTGTGGATGAACTTTTTCCGTTCAAGAACCATCCGTTCAAAGTGCTGGATGATGATGCAATGACCCGGACGGTAGAAAGTATTTCACAATTCGGTGTGCTGGCTCCGCTCATCGCCCGCCCCAGACCAGAGGGCGGCTATGAAATCATCTCCGGGCATCGTCGGAAACACGCCGCCGAACTTGCTCATCTGGACACCGTGCCTGTCATTGTGCGCAACATGGAGGATGATGCCGCCACGATATTGATGGTCGATTCCAACTTGCAGAGAGAACACATCCTGCCCAGTGAGCGGGCGTTCGCGTACAAAATGAAGCTGGATGCGATAAAAAATCAAGGTGCTAGGTCAGATTTAACTTCGTCCCAAGTTGGGACGAAGTTGAGAGCCGATGAAAAAGTAGCAAAAGATTCAGGCGAAAGTCGCAATCAAGTCCAGCGTTTTGTGCGCCTGACGAACCTTGTCCCTGAATTGCTCGACATGGTGGACGAGAAAAAAATCTCTTTTAACCCTGCGGTAGAACTGTCCTATCTGGACGAAAAACCAGCAACAGGATTTTTTAGAAGCAATGGATGCTTCCCAGAACGCACCATCTCTTTCACAAGCCATTCGGATAAAAAAAGCTGGCGCAGCAGGGTGAGTTTGACTATGATGCAGTCTACAACATTATGAATGAGGAAAAGAAAAGCGAACTGGACACCGTGACCATCAAAAACGAAACCCTGCGGAAATACTTTCCACGCAATTACACGCCCCGGCAGATGGAAAGCATCATCATCAAGCTGCTCGACCAGTGGCAACTAAAAAAGCAACAGGCAAAACAGAAGAAGCAGGAAGAAGCGCGTTGAGCGCAGACTGAACCGTAAGACCCAGTTCCGGGTCTTTTATTTTGCAAAAATTTTGGAGGAAACGCCTATGAACTTTACTACCACTCACATTTGTTCCGAGAAAGTCACCGTTGATACTCGCATCTACACCGTTCTGGAGGGCGGCAAGAAGTCCGGCAAGGTCTACCTCGCTGCAATCGCTCCCGACATGGAGCTGACTGTCATTACACTGGACGAAGCTCCCGGCATTCTGCCCTGTTTTGACGAAAGCGATGCCTATCTCAGTGTGCTGGACACCTCGCTGCTGCTCAGCTACAACCCGGCGCAGGTTCTCAAGTTTGCGGGCAAACAGTATTTGACTGGTGCGGTCATTCTGCTCCGCGCAAACATGGACGGCAACTTCATCTCTCTTACCATCGACGAAATCTATCGTTTCCAGAAGTATCTGGAAAGTCACAGCGTCACCCTGATGGTGGACAACCAGAAGTTGACCTGCATCTGCATCGACTGAGGTGTGTCCATGAAAGAATTTGAAGTTGAAATCACGGAAACCCTGCAAAGGACTGTGGTGATTCGTGCAGGGTCACGCGCAGAAGCAGAAGTCCTTGCGGAAGAAATGTGGAATAACGAAGAATTTGTGCTGGGCGCAGAGGACTTTGTCGGCGCAGAATTTTCTGCCGTAAGTGAAAGGAAATCACCCCCAAATGCCGAAAAAGAAAGGATGAGATGGAGCGGTGACAAGTTTTTCATTGGATTCGCATTTTTTGAGTTTGGCGCACTCTGCGGCTTTTTCGTGGCTGCGCTGATGCAGGCGGCAAGGGATGGTGATGAGCGATGCAGGAAGAAATCGAGCAGAAATCATTCAACATTATGATTTCGACCACGAAGCTGTCTGCCCGGACAGTCCTCAATGCGGTAAAAGCGGCGATACGGCTGTATCAGTCCAAGGCATCCCAAGGCAAACAGAGCGTCCGTACACTCCTGCGGCAAAATCGCGGTGTGTCCAGCGTGGAGATCAGCAAGACCGGTATCAAGGGCTTTGAACGGTATGCCAAAAAGTACGGCATTGACTATGCCATCCGAAAGGACAGCTCCGAAGTGCCGCCCAAGTATCTGGTCTTTTCAAGCCCCGGATGCCGAAGCATTTCAATCGGCTTTCAAGGAGTATTCTGCTTCTCTCCTGAGTAAATCGAAGCGTCCTTCCGTTCTTGCCAAGCTGCATGAACTGGTACAGGCTGCGGCAGAACTTCCCGGCAAAGTCCGACACAAGGAACAGGAGCGTGGGCTGTGAACACAAAGAAGCTGACAAAACTGCTGGCTCTGTATCTGCCCTATATCCTGCTTGGGCTGGTGGCAACGAACTTTGGTGAAGCGTGGCGGCTTGCCGAGGGGAAGGAACTGGGCGAACGCATTATGTCCATGATGGGAACACTCCCGGCTGCATTTGCGAACCCGCTTCCCAGTCTGCACCCGCTGGATTTGCTTATTGGCATTTCCTGCGGCGCAGGACTACGGCTTGCCGTATACTTGCGAAGCAAAAAACGCCAAAAAATACCGACACGGCATGGAGTACGGCTCTGCTCGGTGGGGTACTGCCAAGGACATTGAGCCTTTTCAGGCTCCGAAGTTCGAGGACAATATCATTCTGACAAAGACAGAACGCCTGATGATGAGCAACCGCCCAAGTGACCCTAAAAATGCGCGAAACAAAAACGTGCTGATCGTTGGCGGCTCCGGCAGTGGTAAGACCCGGTTTTGGCTTAAACCGAATCTTCTGCAAATGCACAGTTCCTATGTGGTCACTGACCCCAAGGGCTATAATGAACAAGGATAAAACAAAGATGCGTTTACAAAAGGATAAAAATATCGTATCTTTGTTACATATCAAGCAACCAAACTCCAACCAAAAAACAAAGAAGGTGAAACTATGGCAAAATCCAACCAAGGAAAAATCACGGCTCTGTATGAACGGCTTTCCAGAGATGATGAACTGCAAGGTGAATCCAACAGCATCCTGAACCAGAAAAAGTATCTGGAAGACTACGCCCGCAAAAGTGGTTTCAACAATATCAAACATTTTACTGATGATGGCTACAGCGGAACAAACTTCAACCGCCCCGGCTTTCAGTCAATGATTGCCGAAATCGAAGCTGGGCATATTGCAACGGTCATTGTAAAAGACATGAGCCGTTTTGGACGGAACTATCTGGAAGTTGGATTTTACACCGAAATTCAGTTTCCATCAAAAGGTGTTCGGTTCATTGCCATCAATAATAATGTAGACAGTGCCAATCCAACAGACAACGACTTTACGCCCTTTCTGAACATTATGAACGAGTGGTACGCCAAAGATACCAGCAACAAAATTCGTGCGGTGTTCAAGTCCCGGATGCAGGACGGTAAACGGTGCAGTGGCAGTATTCCCTACGGGTACAAACGGATTCCCGGTGATAAGCAGACGCTTTATGTGGACGAAGAAGCCGCTGCCGTTGTCCGTAGAATCTTCGATATGGCAGCCAGCGGTGCCAGTCTTGCACAAATGGCCAGACTCTTCGGTATGAAAAAGTGCTGATCCCGTCTGCATATGAAGAACAGTATCATCCTGAATCTGCTCGGCACCATTCGTACCACGACCCCTATCGATGGAATACGACCACCTTGACCTATGTTCTTGACCGTCAGGAGTATCTTGGGCATACGGTGCTGTGCAAAAGTATTCGTGAAAACTTCAAGCTAAAAAAAGCGCCGCGCTGCAACCCCGGAAGAAAGAATCGTATTCAAAAACACTCATGAAGCTATCATCGACCAAGAAACATGGGATAAGGCACAACGTCTTCGGAAACGTTGCCCGAAAAGACTGCCGGATGGGACATATACACATCGGCTGTCGGGTATGGTTTTCTGTGCTGACTGCGGCTCCCGGATGAGCTTTTCCAGCCCAGAATCCAAACATCGGGATTCTAATGTAGTGTACGATTCGGATTCTTCATGGCAGTGCAGCAAATACCGTAATATGTACGTCTCCTGCACATCCCATTTTATCAAGACATCAACCATTGAAGACGCCATTCTGGAGGCAATAAAAGCAATGGCGCAAAAAGTCCTTGAGGATGAAACAGAATTTGCAGAACAGCTTCGAACTTTATGGGAAAGCCAGAACAGTCAATCTTCTAACGAGTACAAAAAAGAACTGCTCGCTGTGCAAAAGAGAATGGATGAGCTTGATACTTTGATTCGCAGCCTATATGAAAGCAGTGTTATAGGTAAAATCCCGGAACGTCAATTCCAGCGCTGATGGCACAGTACGATGAAGAACAAACGGGCTGTGAAATCCGTATGGCGGAACTGAAAAAAGAACTGGACAACGCTGAAACAACGAAAGTGACCTGAAACGCTTTGTAAAACTGATTCGGAAATATAAGGACTGTGAAACGCTGACAGATGAAATGCTGTACGAGCTGGTAGAAAAAAGTGGTGATTCATTCCGCATCCGGCGGACGGACGATCTACCGTCAACAGCAAATCGACATTTATTTCAACTTCATTGGCGATACTTTTCCCAGCCAAATCGAGATCAACCACGACGATGCGAAAAAGATTACAGAACAGCAGATAGCCAAGCGTAAAAAGTACCAAAAAACATCTGGAGAAAACCGCAAGAAAAAACGAGTGGCTTTGAGAGAAGCTGCTAAAACTGACCCGCAAGCAGCAGCAGAGTACGAAGCACTCTTACAGAAAACCGGGAACGCTGCCGCCAATATGCCCAAAAGAAAAAGCTGGCTCAACAAGAGCTTGCCGAAAAAAATCCCCTTCAACTTGAACCAACCGATGAACTGAAAGGAGAATCCGCATGAACAAACTTGAAAATTCCATCCATGACAACGCTAACGGTCTGGACTACAACCTTGTCAATGACCACTATCTGCCGAACCTGACCGCAGCAGCCCCGGCAGAACAGACCCCATCGGGACGGTGGGGCCGCTTACATAAGAAATATCTGCAAGAACATCATCCTATCCGGTACAATCAACTGCTCCTGTCCGGTGAGCTAAGCGGCTACCTTGCCAAGCTGGACAAGCAGGCCGAGGAACAGCTTGTGTTGACCGTCCGACAGATGCAGAAAGCCGAGGATGTGACCGAAGACCTGAAAGCCGCCGATCAACTGGAATGGGTGCTCCGGATGAACAGCATCCGAAACCGCGCCGAGGAAATCATCAAGTCTGAGCTGATTTTTGTCTGATACAATATTGCATCTCTGACCGCCCTGCACGACTGCAAGGCGGTCTTTTTCGTTACATCGGGTCTGCACACGGCAGCCCCTTTTTTGATACGGAGGTACACGCCTATGAAACTGACTTTTGATGAAAAGAAGCTGCTCTATGCCTACGGCAACCCCGATCTGGCACTGACCCGCAAGCGGCTGTATGAGGTTGCCGGACTGACGGTTGATCCTGATCTGAACAGGCTGGTGTTCGATTTCGTCCGTAAGCTGGAGAATGAATCGCTGCATCTGGAGCGTGGTACGACCAGATGTTCTACTTCATCCGTTCCGAGATGGAGTGTTATGCCGGGATGGAGAAGCTGGCGCAGGACATCGAGGCGTGATGAGGATTGGGGGCCTGAGATGTTTGAGGAAAACGAAGATGACGTAACTCTCTGACGATGTTTAAGCTGGAAACCATGATCTACGCCAGCGAGGACGGAACGAACAGCGTGTTCACGCTGAATTCTGCCTTGCAGAAGCAGCTTGACGCCCTTGCAACGCAGCACCCGGAGGTGTGCCAGCGGAAGGCAAGGGGCGAAGCTGGCGGGGTAACGTATCAGGTCAGGGGTGCCGCACTGGCTATCCAGCCCGTGCGGGGCACCGATCTGCTATGGTAAAATAATCTCCAATCGGCTACCGTATCCCTGCAAGTCATCATTGGTTTGTGTAAACACAAAGAAGCGGCGGCTCTGAAAATTGAGCCGCCGCTTCAAAATGGGCGTGCGGATATGTCTGCTATACGACGGCTTTTTTCTTTTGCCGTCGTCCGGTAGATCATTCCATATTTATGAAACTTGGTGCTTGGCAAATACACGGCGAGAGATACCTGCACCAACTCCCAAAAAGAGTAGTGCTGCCGGGATTGCCCATATCGCATACAGCATACCGTTACTCATTTGTTCCACCGACAGGAGCGAAATAGCCAGTGCATGATAGATAGGAAGAAGTCCAACCAATCGGAACAACGGATTTGCTTCTGTGATTGGCAGCAAAACTGGGAACAGAAAATTGCCATCGCTGCAACCAAAGCTACAATCTGATTTTTACTGATTGCAGATAGGAACAGTGTAATTCCAGTAACGCTGAGGGTACAGGTAAAGGCCAACAGGATTTGATATTTGAGTAATGTTCCACAAGTGATATTGAAAGGAATAAACCCTTCTACATAGTCGCTGGGAGCGAATAGAATACTACAATCTAGCCCTTCCGTTCCGTAAAAGATAAGAGCAAGAAGCAAGTTAAAAGCCGCAACCAGCGCAGTAGTGAGAATGGCGGTAAGAATGCCTGCTGCTACCTTTGCAGTAGCGCATTTGGTTTTGCCGTATTTGCTTGTCAATATGATATTGTCAACGCCTTCATACTCGCCGGAGAAAATCGGAGCAAGCATGATGATAACCGCAAGAGCAAGGGCGATAAAAAACCGCACCATGTTTTTACTTGTTGA
>ENA-OQAJ01000635-OQAJ01000635.1-human-gut-metagenome-genome-assembly--contig:-NODE-635-length-10902-cov-2.556566_pt1 | contig 10902 bp, 15 predicted proteins | sample MGYA00242736_ERZ504529 | MGnify/ENA primary metagenome ERZ504529 (study PRJEB26092, sample SAMD00036275) | human gut metagenome | host: Homo sapiens | study: EMG produced TPA metagenomics assembly of...
CGAATGTTACGCACCAGTCGGCGCCGACGACATCCAGTGCGCAGGTTTCGGGAGGCGAGCACGTAGCGCCGTTCTTCATCTTGCCGAGGGAGAGCGGGCGGAAGCCGTTCGGGTCGAGTGCGCCGATCATGGCGTCTTCGGTCATCAGCAGGTAGGCGAAACCGCCATGCACGGTGTTGAGCGCTTCCTTGAGCTTGTCCATAAAGGTGCGCTGCATCGAACGGCGAATCAAGTGCATCAGCACTTCGGTGTCGGAGTTCGAATGGAAGATGGCGCCTTCGTCTTCAAGCTTGCGGCGCAGTGACGGGCAGTTCGTCAGGTTGCCGTTATGGCACAGAGCCACGTCGCCGTCATGGAAGCGGAAGATGAACGGCTGGATGTTGTCCGTGGTGCCCGAGCCGGCCGTTGCGTAACGCACGTGGCCGATGGCGCAATTGCCCTTCAGTCGTTCGATTTCGCGCTCATCGCCGAACACCTGGGTGAGCAGGCCGAGTCCGCGATGACCGATGAGATGACCGTTATCGTTGGAGACGATGCCGGCACCTTCCTGACCGCGATGCTGCAGCGCGTGCAGGCCAAAATAGGTGAGTCGTGAGGCGTCGGGGTGGCCCCATACGCCGAAGATGCCACATTCCTCGTGAATGTCTTCGAGTTCAGCCGACAAGCCAAAGCTCCTTTTTCAAACAGGGGATTGAACTATCTATCAACCTACCAATCGGCGGCTACATCGCGTGTTGTGGGGTGGTGGAACTTGTTGGGGTTTGCGGACGCGGTTTAAGCACCAGATCAGTCAAGTATGAATAGTGGCTTAGGATTTTGGCCTTTCGCTGTTTGTGGTGGGTGGTTGTGGTGTGGGGTGATGCCGACGGGTAGGTTGGAAGCATGGATACCTCTTACCTGTTCACCGCCGCATTACCTGGTGCTCCACTTTGTGCTCAAGCGTGATACCGAATTGTCGGTGTGACGTGATCGGTTGACTTTCGTCAACGCAATTTGAAAGGCTCCGACGGTATTATCCGTCGGAGCCTTTCGTCGTATGAATCCGGTGCTTGTTTTTCGGCTTCGTCTCAGTGCCTGAAATGGCTGAAGAACTCGATGGTCTCGGGATCCTGCGACTCGTCCATCACCTCAGCGGGTGTGCCGTTCTCGGCGATGACGCCGTGACGGAGCAGTACGATGCGGTCGGCCGCTTCGTGGGCGAAGCTCATTTCGTGCGTGGCCATGAGGATTGTGGTGCCTTGGGCCTTTAACTCGGCAACCATGTTGAGCACTTCGCGACCAGCATCGGATCAAGAGCGGATGTGATCTCGTCAAGCAGCAGCAGTTCCGGGTCGGTCATCAGTGCGCGCGCAATCGCCACGCGCTGCTGCTGGCCGCCAGAGAGCTGATCGGGGTAGGCACTGGCTTTATCGCGCATGCCGATGCGTTCAAGCAGTTCCATAGCGCGGGTTTCGGCGCGATCCTTGCTCCAGTGGTGAACCTTGATTGCGGCAAGGGTCACGTTCCTGAGCACCGACATGTGGGGGAAGAGGTTGAACTGCTGGAACACCACGCCGATACGTGCGCGAATCTTGTCCTGGTCGGCACGCGGGTCGGTGATATCGGTATTGCCCAGCCAAATCTGGCCGTCATCGACCTGTTCAAGCAGGTTGACGCATTTCATCAATGTGGATTTGCCTGAACCGGAAGGCCCCAGCAAAGCCACCACCTCATGTTGGTGAATGTCAAAGGAAATGCCACGCAGCACCTGCGTGTTTCCAAAGGATTTGCGCACGTCATCAAGACGCAGCACCGTCTTGTTGCTCACGGGGGAGTCACTCGCCTCGGTGGTGATATTGGTCATTTCGCTCATACCGTTCCTCCGCTGAGTTCGCGCTTACGCAGACGTTCCGTGTACCAGTCGTTCAGCAGGATGAACGGCACGCTCATCAGGATGAACAGCAGGCTGGCGACCACATACGGCGTGAAGTTGTAGGTGCTGGCCACGTCGATCTGTGCGGCGCGCACGGCATCCACCGCACCCAGCACGGAAATCAGCCGACGTCCTTTTTGCATGGAGATGAAGTCATTCATCAGTGCGGGCGCACTTTGCGCAATGCCTGAGGAATGACGATCAGTCGGGTCGTCTGGCCGGAGGTCAGGCCCAACGAGCGGGCCGAGGCTCGCTGAGAAGGATGTACGTCGTAAAACCGGCACGCAGCACCTCGGAGACGTAGGCGCTGTATCCCATTACCACTGCAATGGTGCCGAGTACCGAGGGATCGATACGGCCGAACAAGCCTAGGCCGGGAATGCCGAAACCGATTAGATACAGCACGACGATAATAGGCACGCCGCGCATCACAGTCGTGTAGATCAATGCCAGGATACGCAGCGGGAACAGAATAGGGGAGCGGCTGGTGCGCACCAGCGCGATCAGCGTGCTCAGAATCGCCACGCCGACCACTGCGACGAGCAGAACGCGGATGTTGAGCCATAGGCCGTCAAGCACATGGGGAAACGATTTGACGAAGTATTCGCCGGAGAAGAAGGTCTCCTTGACTCGTGGCCAGCCGGGGGGAGAGCTTCAAGCCGATGACGATGACCACCACGAACACAATGGTGCTGATCAGACTGGTAATCGTCGATTGAATTTGCTGATGAACACGATATTGGCGTCGTTCGAGCTCGACCTGACTTACCTCGTGTCCGTCAGGGGCATTGTGCTGCCTGGTTTCGGTTGGTGCTGCGGTCATGTGATGAATGTCGCTCGCTTCCTGAATGCCGGGATGGCCGGGTGCCACAGGAAAATTCCCGCAGCGCCCGGCAAGGTGTTGTGACCTTATGATGTAAGCCTACTTCACTTACTTCTTCAGTTCGGTCAGGTCGGTGGTGTACTCGGCCAGCCACTTGTCCTGAAGCTTCTTGATGGTGCCGTCGGCGTTCAGGTCATCCACTGCCTTGGTCACGGCTGCAGTCAGCTTGGAATCCTTCGGCAGCACGATGCCCATGCCGCTCTTGTCTTCGGAGTCAGGCAGACGGCCGAGCACCTTGGCGTCCTTGACCTGCTCGGACTGCACCATGTACACGCATTCCACGGTGCTGGTGACCAGTGCGTCGATCTGACCGGCGTCAAGTGCCTGAGCCAGTGCGGCATCATCATTGAACGTCTGGATGTCGTCCTTGATGTTCGCCTTGGCGTAGTCGTAGGCAAGGGTGCCGACCATGACGCCCACGGTCGCATCCTTCAGATCGGATACCTTGGTGGCGTTGGCGAACTTGCTGTCTTTCTTGACCACGACGGACTGGCTGTCGTTGTAGTAGCTGGACGAGAAGTCAACGGCCTTCTTGCGCTCGTCGGTGATGCCGAACTGCTGGATGTTGAAATCCCAGTCCTTGCGCCGGGAGCGATGGCGGTGTCGAATGCGGTGCGGGTCCACACCACGTCGCTCTTCTTGAAACCGAGCTTGTCGGCCACTGCGTAGGCGACGGCCGCCTCGTAGCCCTCACCGCTTTCCGGCTTGTCGTTCATAACCCACGGCTCGTAGGCCGGCTGTCCGGTGGCGATGGTCAGCTTGCCCGGCTTGTACGTCTGCTGGGTGATGTCGTCCGAATCGGTGGAATTGGATGCGGTGGACTGGCCGGAACCGCAGGCTGCGGTGAACGACAGAGCCAGGATGCTGACGGTGGCCGCAATGGTACGGACGATGTGTCGCTTATTGAACATGGGTTTCCTCTCCTCAAGTGTTCGTCATGCACACGGTTCAAACCGTGCTTGATGCATTCGCGCCAATTGTATGGCTATTGGGTTACAAAACATCGATATTTTCGGATGCTGGCTATCGCCATTGCTTATGGCCGACTAGAGCCGCGCAATCTGGCGCGTAAGCGGACGGATATCTCATATTGGCGCAGAGCGAAATGGCGTTCACTGTTCGAGTGTGAAGCCGTCGAATACGAATCCCGGACTGACCACACAGGAGACCAGCGCATCGCCCTGGCCTGGCACTGTGCGCTGCCAGACGCCAGCCGGTACGACCGCATGTCCCGATACGGTTACGTCGGCCTGATCGGTGGTGATGCCGGAACCCAAGGTGATTACGGTTCGCTTGGATTCGTCGGATTCCGGAGTCTCGTCGCTGCCGCCGAGCTCCAGTTTGACCGATGCCGGGCCATGCCACAGCCAGACCTCATCCGCATCGACCTTATGCCAGGCGCTGGCATCTCCCTCGGGCAGCAGGAAGTAAATCAGTGACGATAGCGGTCGGCTTGAGGCTCATCCGTGTGCGGGGATTGCCAGTCACGCGTGTACCAGCCGCCCTCGGGGTGGGTTTCCAGTCCAAGCGTTCCACTATGGACCGGGCGTATGGACTCATGTCTTGCAAAGCGACGCTCATAATGAGATCTCCTGTTCTTGGCGGGTTTGCTGGTTTTTGGCTTCTTGATATCAGGTCAGGTCAGCGGTGTCACCAGGCGTTGTTGTAGGCTTCGCGCCCGGATATCACCGTGGCTCGGTTCGTGCCTGCGCCGTGCCTCACCAGTGTTTCCAGCGTTTCTTCGATGCCGGCCGGAGATGATGTGTCGACGGGGATGTCGAAGAACGCGAAATCAGCCAATGCGCCCGCGTTGATTTGTCCAATGCGGTTGCGGCCCACGTGCATGCCCATGGAGGCGGCGCCGCCCAGCGTCATCATACGAATCAGGCGATGTGTCAGATCGTCGCTGGCATAGCCTTGTTCGCGGGCCAGGTCGTAAAGCATCGACACATCATCAAGCAGATCGAGGGTCGGCGTGCTGGAGAGCGAATCGGTGCCCACGCTTACCAGATTGCCTTCCTCGAGGTATTCGCGCACCGGTGCATCTTTGCCGGTGTTGGTAATGCGATTCGATCGGGGGCACAAGGCCACGCCCACGCCGCGCTGACGTAGAATACGCCGATCCTCGCCATTGGCCCACACGCCGTGTGCAATGTGCACATCCGGTCCAAGCGAGCCAAGCTGATCGACGAACTGGATGGCGGAGGCGCCTTTGCCCACTTCCTTGAGCTGCCGGTAGCTTTCCCAATCGTGGTCACTCCAGTCGGCCGCCGAATAAGTGGTGAGCACCGGCGGATAAGTGCCGGCCTCGAGCGGGGTCTCCGCCAGATGGATATGCAGTCGCATGTTCAGCTGACGAGCAATGTCTGGAAGATCAACGAACGGTTCGGACTCCAGCGTATACGGAGCATGCGGCTGATGCCGAGGTTTGGCAGCTGCTCCTCGTTCATCCGGGCGCAACTGCCGGATGAGCTCAGTGCGGCCCTTTTCCATCCATTCGGCGTTGTGCCAGCCCATTACCTCCCAATAAGCGATGCCGTGCATGCCCTGCGAAGCCAGCGCGCCGGCGGCGTCCAAATCGGTGACGATGTCTGCGGCGGCCGTCGTTCCCGATTCGACCATCTGGCGAGCGCCGTCCTCGGCCCACTGCTTCCATGGCTGGGTCTTCTGCGCCTCGGCGTACACCTCGTTGAATGCCAGTTCCCAGGCGCGGAACCGATCGTAGGTGCCTTGCCCGACCTGCACCATGCCGCTGTACTGCAGATGAGTGTGCGCGTTGATCAATCCGGGGGTGAGCACCCCATCCCAATGCCGTTCATGGATGGTGCCGTGAGCCGTCATTTCCTGCTTCAGCGCCTTCAGCACCCAGCGGCGTTACCTACATGAACCACGCGGTCGCCATGTATGGCAACTGCGCCATCGATGATGACGGGGCCCGTCACGGGGATGATGAGTTTGGCGGAATACAGTGTCACATCATCGATAAGCTCGGTATCGACGGTCGGCCAGGTGTTGTCGGTCATATTCTCCTCGCTGCGTTGTGTTCGGTGCCGTGTCTATGGCTATCGGTCGGCGTTCTCTCGGTCGTTTTCCGCGAATCTGGTCAGTCGCCAATTGTAGCCGTTGTCCTCCACGGCATGGCTGGCTCGGTATCCGCGCGCCTTGAGCGCGCTGGCGGCGATGCGCTGGTCGGTCGCTGCGTCAAGTCTGATAAGCGTGTGATCCAGTGTGCCTCGATGTTCCAGAAGATATGCGACGGCGCTGGCCTGTACGGCGAAGCTCAGATCCATGATCTCGATTGGATTGCCGCCTCCCACCGTGTAGTTCACGCCATCGCCGTCGGCGATTAGCGTGAGCGTTGGTCCGTCGGGAACATTGAGTTGCACGGTGTCCCTGTTGACCTGTGGGGTGAAGTCGCTTACCTCGTCCAAGGCGATTTCGTTGGCGATGCCGCCGATCACTGCGAGCGCCGCGCCCTCGTGCATTGCGCGCATGTGCTCAAGTGTGACCGTATGTCTCACGCCAGTGGCGGACACCACCATATCCGCGCAAGGGAGTGCCTCGTCAATGTCTTGTGCGGCGAAGCCGTCGAACACCGCTTTGAGTGAAGCCACTGGATCGATATCGCAGATGGTGACTTCGGCGCCAAGCGCGCGAATGCGCCGTGCGAAGCCTTGGCCGACCGGGCCGTAGCCGATGACGGTGACGTTCTTACCGTCGAATGCATGCTCGCCGAGAATGCGCTGCATGGTGGTCACGCATGTCTCCCCAGTGCCGTGGGCGTTGTCGAATCCGGTTTTCAGCACACTGTCGTTAACGGCTACGACCGGGTAGGTGAGGGCTCCCGCTTCCTGCATCTGCTGGAACGCGCGTACGCCGCTGGTCGTTTCCTCGGCCACTCCAATGAGGTTCGCCGTGAGTTCGGGGCGTTCGAGCGAAGCGAGACGGGCGAAGCTGGCACCATCGTCGATGATGATGTCCGGCTGTATTTCGTCCAGCAGGTGCAGGGCCGCCTCGTGCGCCTGTTCCGCGGTCCAGTCTCGGCTGGATTCGACCGTGATTCCTTCCCGGCGCAGCTGTTCCGCCACTCGGGGATCCGTGGAATCCGGGCCGCAATATACGCCGACGATTGCGCCGGCGGCCTTAAGCTTGCGCAGCAGAATCGCGGTCTTTGGCTCCAGTATCAGACAGACGGCAATACGAATGCCTGAGAAATCGACGCGAGTGGTGAGGCTATCCATGGTGTCGCGTAATACCGGCATGTGCTGTTCCGCGTACTCCATTGCCTCCAGTCCGCTTGCCTTGCGCATATCGGTGATGGAATCGATGCTTTGTGTGCCGTCGCATAGGAATTCCTCGTTGTGCTCGTCGGTCATCGTGGCATCTTCGACGGTCATGCCCCATTGCTGGGCCTGAGACTTGATTTCGGCATGCTTCTGTGCTCCGGAATCGCGAGTCGGGCTCCTGCCAGTGATCGATTCGTCTTCTGGGATCGGGCTGCCGCCCACGCTGCAAAATCGCTGTCTGCTGTAATGCTTTTCTTCATATTCCCCATGGTACGCATGCATGCCGCTGCTCCGCCGCTGCGCGTGTGGCGTGGGTGAAGAGCGTGCTTGGGCGCGTTGCGTGCGTCGACTTCGGCAGCTTCGAACAGGCATGTTGCATCGAACAAATGTTCGACTGTGTTGATATGCTGGTCGGGCCAGCGGTGGTAAGGAGGTGATGGCGATGGGCAGCGGAACGGTATCGACGCAACGCGAGCATACCTATATTGCCATTGATCTCAAGTCCTTCTATGCCTCGGTGGAGTGCGTGGCTCGTGGGCTCGACCCGTTGCACGCATCTGGTGGTGGCCGATGAAACCCGCACCGATAAGACAATATGTTTGGCGGTCTCACCCTCGCTGAAGAACTATGGCATTCCTGGCCGTGCGCGGCTGTTTGAGGTAAAACAGCGCCTGAATGGAGTCAACATCGAGCGCGCGGTCCATGCTCCCGGCGGCCGATTAATCGGGGAGTCCTGCGATGCGTGCGACCTGGAACGCTCGCCGGGGCTCAAAGCTCGATGGTCATCGCCAAGCCGCGCATGGCGCACTATCTGGAAATCAGCGGGCAAATATATGGCATCTACCTCAAATACGCCGCACCCGAGCACATCCATGTCTACTCGATTGACGAGGTGTTCATCGACGCCACGCCATATCTGCGCTCGCTGGGTATGGGGCCGCATGCGATGGCGCGAACCATCGTGCGCGAAATCCTCACCAAAACCGGCATCACCGCCACTGCCGGCATCGGCTCCAACATGTATCTGGCCAAAGTCGCCATGGATATCGTCGCCAAGCACATGCCCGCCGACAAGGACGGCGTGCGCGTGGCCGAACTGAATGAAATGTCATATCGTCGGCTGCTTTGGGATCATCGTCCGCTCACCGATTTTTGGCGGGTTGGGCGCGGCTATGCCAAGAAGCTCGAGCATGCCGGACTGATGACCATGGGCGATATCGCCCGATGCTCGGTGGGTCGTGCTTCGGATTACTACAACGAAGACCTGCTGTATCGCATGTTCGGTGTCAATGCCGAACTGCTCATCGACCATGCGTGGGGCTGGGAGCCGTGCGAAATCGCGGATATCCGATCCTATGAGCCAGGTGCGCACAGCATTAGCAGTGGGCAGGTGCTCACCGGCCCCGCCGACTATGCCACGGCCCGGCTGATCACCAAGGAGATGGCCGATGCGCTGGCCCTCGATCTGGTCGATAAAAGCGTGCTGACGAACCGACTGACGCTCGCCGTCGGCTATGACATCGGCAGTCTTGATTCGTCAAAGCTCGATTCGTGCGCTGATTATGCGATGAAACGTGCCGCTGAGCGGGCGGCGAAAAGCTATCAAGGGCCGGTGACCATCGACCGATTTGGGCGCAAGGTGCCCAAGAGCGCGGTCGGGTCGATTGGTTTGGGTGATTTCACCTCGTCGTCGGCACGTATTCGTGAGGCTATGACGATGTTGTACGAGCGCATTGTGGATTCACGCTTGCTTGTGAGGCGGTTGACCGTCATCGCCGATGATGTGGCCACTCCGGAGGAGCTGCGCCGGCAAACGCTATGAACAGCTCGACTTGTTCGGTGATGACGGGGCCCAATCGTATGGATCCGATTCCACCAGCGAAAAAGATGGAGAGCATGATATCCAGCGTGCGCTGCTGGATGTGAAACGTAAATTCGGCCGCAACGCCGTCATCAAAGCCATGGACATGGAAGACGGTGCCACCGGTCAGGACCGCAACCGTCAGATCGGAGGCCATCGCGCATGACCCTGCAAGAGACCCATGCATACGACGACATCATCAACCTGCCACACCATCAGTCGCGCAAGCATCCGCACATGTCCCGCCACCAGCGGGCCGCGCAGTTCATGCCGTTCGCGGCCCTGACCGGCTACAACCAAGTCATCGAGCAAACAGCAAAAAACGCCGAAACCGCCATCGCTCAGGCCGAAGCCCAAGGCGATACCGATTTCGCGCTTGACAATCGCTCTCGTTGGAGGAAGTCTCAGATTCGTCAGCCTACGTGACGTTCGAAGCGGTGGAAGCCGGTGATCTTGTCGATTTCGGCCATCGCGTCAGCCGGAATCACAAAGCCCGCGGCCTTCATGTTGTTCTCCAGTTGGCTGGGCTTGGAGGCGCCGGCGATCACACAGCTGATCTCCGGGTGCTGCAGGATCCATGCCATGGAAAGCACCGGCAGGTTCGTGCCGAGCTCGTCGGCCACCTTGCGCAGCTGCTCGACCTTGTCGAGGTTCTCATCGGTCAGCAGATCGTTGATCTGGTGGTCGGACTGCCAGGTGGCGCGCGAGCGGCCGGCAGCGGCTGGCCCTTGCGGTACTTGCCGGTCAGCAGACCCTGCGCGAGCGGGGAGAACGTGGTGATGCCGATGCCGAGCTTGCGGCAGGTGCCCATGATCTCATGCTCGATGTAACGGTCGTTTAGGTTGTACTGCGGCTGAACCACGGTGATCGGGTACAGGTTGTAGCGGTCGATGATGCGCTGGGCCTCTTCAAGGCGAGCCGAACCCCACTCCTCGGAAACGCCATAGTACAGCACCTTGCCTTGGGCGACCAGGTCGCTCATCGCGCGCAAGGTCTCGGTAAGGTCGGTGGTCTCGTCAAAACGGTGGCAGAAGTACATGTCCAGATAATCGGTCTGCATGTTCTTCAGCGTCTGGTCGATGCTCTCGAAAATGTGCTTGCGGGACAGGCCGCGGTCGTTCACGCCTTCGCCGGTGGGGAAGTAGACCTTGCTGGAAATGACCAGTTCCTTACGCGGGTACTGCTTCAGCGTCTTGCCGAGGAAGCGTTCGGCCGCGCCGCCAGAATAGGCGTCCGCGCAGTCGAAGAAGTTGACGCCGGAATCGTAGGCGAGCTTCACGGTCTCCTTGGCCACGTCCTCAGCCGCCGTGCCCTTGAGATCCGTGACCCAGCTGCCCAGTGCGACCTCGCTGATCTTCAGTCCCGACTTGCCAACGCTGCGATACTTCATGTGTGCTCCTTGATAATCAATCGTCACCGTCGTCTCTTCATGCCGGCCGTGAACGCTAACAATTCTTATTGAAACAGTTCAACCCCACTTGAACGCAAGTTGGCGGCTATTGCGACACGCCGGTGGTGACTTCGCGGGCGCAACGAATGAAATCATCAATGACGCTCCACCGATACGATGTGGCCGGAACGCCGAACTGAATGGCATATGCGGTATCCGGGCCGCAATCCAGCACGCGCAAAGTACGCAACCGTTCGCCGTCAAGCAGCGCTGGCAGGAACCGCTCCGGGCATAGGCAGGCACCCATGCCGTAATGGCACAGTTCCAGCAGAGTCAGTACGTTATCCGAACGGGCTGTGACTTTCGGCTCAAAACCGGCACGGCGGAACAGCAGATCGGCAATGCGTCCGTCAATATCTTGTGGGCTGCCTAGGAGAAACGGGCAATGCTCCAGTGGAGGAAAGGTCACCTGCGGCAATGGCGCGCTCGTCCGGCGCGGTTCTGACGGCATCGACTTGGCCATTCGCCGCGCCACCGGTAGCGGCCAAATCCATCCACAGTGATTGTGCG
>ENA-OQAJ01000636-OQAJ01000636.1-human-gut-metagenome-genome-assembly--contig:-NODE-636-length-10896-cov-2.326214_pt1 | contig 10896 bp, 16 predicted proteins | sample MGYA00242736_ERZ504529 | MGnify/ENA primary metagenome ERZ504529 (study PRJEB26092, sample SAMD00036275) | human gut metagenome | host: Homo sapiens | study: EMG produced TPA metagenomics assembly of...
CCTTCTCCGTTCTTTCTCATTGAGAATCTCGTGCGCATTCCCCGGATATAATTTCCCCCCGGACATCCCGGTATCCCGCTCGACGCATGGCACGAACAGCCTTCGCAAACTGCCGTACATTTCCCATACAGGGTCCTCCGCTCCGCTGATAAACAATACCGGCATCTCCGGTTTCGTACACTTCCAGTGTTTCACATCGTACGCTCTTTTCATCAGGTCAAAAAGTGCCAGATATGCATCATCTGTAAAGTAAATCGCAAGTAACTCGGAATCGGAATAATCCTTAACAACCTGTGGATCAGAACAGATCCATGAAAAACTGTTTTCTCTTTTTAAACCGCATCGCATAGCTTCCAAAAGACATCATCTCGATCAGGCCGGCACTGTGTTTGGGTCCGAAAACAGTTTTTTCCGCTTTTGCCAGAGCCACTCCAACCGGTCGAAGCACATTATAACTGGGCGAGCCGCAGACGATCAGCATATCCATACAGCCATCATGGTGAGCCGCATAAGCACGAACAGCCAGAGAGCCCATGCTATGGCCAAAAAGAATCAGCGGAAGCTCCGGGAAATGATCCCTGATCAGACAATTTACTGTATGAATATCCTGCAGCATGGCATCTGCCCCGCCGCCATACATATATCCAAGATCTTCTTTACTCCGCACACTTTTTCCGTGGCCGCGGTGATCGTGAATCACACTTACATATTTCCGTTCTGCCATATATTCCATAAAAGGAAGATAACGTTCCTTATATTCACTCATCCCATGAACAATCTGAATAATGCCTTTGTATTTCTCATCACGTCCCAGTTCCGGCACCACCGCCAGACAGGAAATTTCCAGTCCGTCTGCTTTTGAAGGGAATGAGTACTGAATTGTTCGCATCATATTTCACCTCATCTTTTTCTGCTGCTTTTTCCGCAGCCACAACCATTTTTTTGTATCTTAGAGTATATCATAACACAGGGGGTTTCTCAAACAGTAAACCTATGTTATAATCGTTACGGTAAACCAGATGTGTTACGGTTCACTCCATATCCGGCAACTCTGTATCTGGTTTATCTTACCCGAAAACCAGAATGACTTATTATAAGGAGGAATAATGAATACAGAAGACAATAATGATTTTTATGATGATGAGCTCTCCAGATCATTGATCTCCAATGATTTCGAAGAGGATACACCACGCAGAAAGAAAAAAAGCAAAAAACCACTTATGATATGCCTGATCATTCTTCTGATCGCTGCAGTGGCCGGCGGAACTGCCTGGTATATGGTTCAGCGCCATAAACCGGTAACAGCCACAGAAGAATTTCTCACAGGTATGCAGAACATGGATTTTACCACCATGGAGAACCTTCTCCAGAGTCACGATCTCAGTGCTCTGGATGATGCGGATATCCGTGATTCCGCCTACACAGATTTCTTCACTACCGTCAACAAAAAAAATGACTTACAAGATCACCAAAAACAAATTTGAACATCCAGAATGCACCGCAAAAGTAACCGTCCATATGAAATATATCGATGGAACCAACATCTACGCAGCTACCATTCAGGAGTATACCCGCAAAGTCGCAGTTGCCGCCTATGCCGGGAAAGAAATGACACAGGATGATATTCAGGAGATGCTTGCCTCTCTTCTTGCAGAAAATGCCTCCACCGCTGACGAGAAATACAGCGAAATCGATATCACTTACCCGCTGATCAAGATTGGAAATGACTGGAAGATCGTTTCTCTGGATGATACTACTGTCAAAGTTATGTGTGCAAACTTCAAAAGCGTAAAAAGACGAAATTTCATCTCAACTTACAGATGACAGCACAGCAGACAGTTCCGGTACGGACGCCGAATCCACAGGTGCCGCTTCTGATTCCACACAGGCTACAGGCGCATCCATTGATATTACAACAGACAAATTCTCCGTCCGGTTCAAGCAGTTTGCAATCTCCAATGATTACGGCGGAAATCCATGTCTGATGATCTACTACGATTACACAAACTCTGGCGATTCCCAGTCCAGCGCATTTGTGGACTTCACTCTCCAGGCTTCCCAGAACGGAGAATCTCTGGAAGGAACTTATCCGGAAGCCACCGATGACGCTGTAGACAATTACATGAACACCATTGATCCCGGAAAGACTGTCACTGTATGCCAGGTATTTCTTCTGAAAGATACCACCAGTGATGTGACCCTTCAGGGAAAAGAAACTCTCAACGTAAGCGGCGGACAGACAACTTCCCAGGTTCTGAAACTGAAGTAAAGCACCCGCATTGTCAGGCAGATATTTTGATCTGAATTCAATAAAACGAAATTTCTCTTTCATGATTTTTCATGACTGTCAGAAATTTCCGTTTTTCTTTTTCTTCATTCCCGTGTATATTTTTTTCGATTCCGTGAAAAACTATCTCCTGTATAACGAAAGGATGGTGACTTATGGCAAATAAATGTCTGCAGTATTTCGCTCTGACCATTGCCGTGGTCGGCGCCATAAACTGGGGTCTGATCGGCTTCTTTAATTTTAATCTGGTAGCGTTTCTGTTCGGAAGCATGAGCTGGCTTTCCCGGATCATCTACGGGCTTGTTGGCTTATGTGGGCTTTATCTTCTGACTTTCTACACACTGATCGATCAGGAAAAAGCAACCGAATAAGATACTACGCTACACATAACGTAAAAATCCTCTGCCACCTATAGCAGTTCCGGAAATGAATGCATCAAAAGGAAGTTGTTCAGAGTATGAATTTCTGAACCTGCTGCAGTAATTTATGAAAATGCTGTAAAATAAAGCGGAGGATTTTTTATGTTTAACCACTGCATTCTTTGTTTATACAAAAAAAGCTCTGAGATTACTCAGAGCTTCAAAGAGCGATAGACGGGGCTCGAACCCGCGGTCTCGACCTTGGCAAGGTCGCGCGTTACCAACTACGCCACTATCGCATAAGCGGGTGATGGGAATCGAACCCACGTATCCAGCTTGGAAGGCTGGTGTTCTACCATTGAACTACACCCGCGCATCGTCGCTTCGGTGATTACCGATCGCTTGACCGCTGCAACGATGATTAGTATATAGTAAACCGTTTTATTTGTCAACAGGTTTTTTGAAATTTTTAAGTTTTTTATTTTTCCTTTTCTATTATCAATAATCCCATACATTTGTGGCGGAAACCTGACTCTTCGGTTTCTTGATCACAAGCTCCGGACTTTTGGCACTGACCTTGGTATTTGCAGGGATCGACTCTGTAATAAAAGTATTACCACCAATAATCGTATTCTCTCCCACAACGGTCTCTCCGCCAAGGACTGTAGAATTGGAATAAATAGTTACATTGTCGCGGATCGTTGGATGACGCTTCACATTGGCAAGCTGCTGTCCCATTCTTGTGGAAAGTGCTCCAAGGGTTACACCCTGATACAGCTTCACATTATTTCCGATTTCTGTTGTCTCACCTACAACCACTCCGGTTCCATGGTCAATAAAGAAATACTCCCCGATAGTCGCACCTGGGTTGATATCAATTCCTGTACGGCCGTGTGCATATTCTGACATCACACGTGGGATAAACGGAATTTCTTCTTTATAGAGAACATGTGCCAGACGGTATACATAGATTGCAAACAGTCCCGGATAGGAAAAAATAATCTCTTCCTTGCTCTTGGCTGCAGGGTCACCGTCAAAGCCGGCCTGCACATCTGTCAGAAGCAGTCTCTGGATCTCCGGAAGCTGCTCAAAAATCCACATGTGGTTCTGTCTGCATGAGTTGCTGCCTCTTCCGGTTCCTCACCGTGATAAAGAAGTGCGATCTCAATCTGGTTTTTCAGTCTGTCATAAATATCGTTCAGTCTGTGTCCCGCATAATACTCCGGAAATACAGTGGCACTGGTATCCGTACTGAAATATCCCGGAAATATAATGGATTTCAGATCTCTTACTATATCAATGATCACCGAACGTTCGGCAGACGTCTGCCGCTCTTCGGCATAAAAAGTTCTTCTGAAGCGTAATTCTCAGTAAGTCCCTTCGCAACCTTAAGAATCGCTGATTTCTTGTCGCTCATAATTCCCTCCATTTCTGCACATCCACTTCTGTCTGTACACTTTACCCATTATCTTATTATAGTATGGAAGATTCGTCAATAATGCAGAAAGAAAAGTTTCAAAAAAGATTGACCTTTCCCCGGATACCTTATATAATAATAAAGGTTTGCACACGGAGATGTACCCAAGTGGCTGAAGGGTCCGCACTCGAAATGCGGTAGGCCGGGCAACCGGTGCGAGGGTTCAAATCCCTCCATCTCCGCTTTTCTGTCCGGCTGTGACAGAAGAAAGTTTTATTTATATTTTATGTATAAAAAACACTTTCATCTCTTGACAATTGTATGTTTTATATGTATAATTTCAACAGTGATGAAAACACAACCGAATATAGGGGATTGGTCAAATGGTATGATAGGGGTCTCCAAAACCTTTGGTGGGAGTTCGATTCTCTCATCCCCTGCTATTATAAGTGTTGAAAGTTCTTGTATTTCAAGGGTTTTCGGCATTTTTTTATTTTTGTCATTCATTGCAGGTAACCAAACAGGTAACCAAAAAAGTAATCACCCGAACTGTAATATCATCATCCAGGTGATTACTTTTCAATCCTTTAATGCTTTGCCTCTCTCTGCATTATAGCATCAGAGATTTTTTCCCATCTGATACGCCTCTTCTACATACGGACTTCTTTTCGTCATATCCGGGCTTCCGCAACCGTATCCCAGCACCATTCCCTGATCTTTAAATCCACAATAACGTACCACGTCTTATAATGAGCTTCCAATGCCTCAAACGTCCAGTCATCCGCATTCCATGCCACAGTGAGAAGTGCGGATTTCATATGTTTTCCATGGAGACTGCTGTTGTATGCACAAAATCTGTCCACAACGATCTTAAGCTGTGCGGACATTCCATAATAGTACAGCGGTGTCGCAAACACCACCATATCCGCTCCCAGGATTGCCTCCCGGATCTGCTGATTATCATCCTTCTGAACACATGGACCTTCATAACCACATGCAACACATCCGATACATGGATGAATATTCATCTTCGCAAGGTCAAACCGTTCCACTTTATGTCCAGCCTCCAAGGCTCCCTTGGTAAAACTCTCTGCAAGGATACTGGTAGAACCTTTTTTATTGGGACTTCCCTGTAAAATTATAATCTTCATAAATTCCACGTTCCTTTGACTCTTGTTTATTTTTGCTGACAGATCAAGACTTCCTATCCAGTTCCGGATTTCTTCTTCCGCTGCACCGGAAGAAAATCTTTTACCTTCCTGCCATTCTCCGGTCCCTGCCATTTCTGCAAGATTTTCTCCGCTGTCACCAAGGCTGGAAGATGCAGAAGTACAGAATGGGATCACTGTTTTTCCTGTGAAATCATTTTCTTTTACAAATTCATTTACCGGCCAGGCCGCTTCGCCCCACCAGATCGGGTACCCAAGGAAGACAACATCTGCATTCGAGAAAGATTCCGGTGTAACTTCCTCAAGCTTCACATCCTGAAGATCCGGATCCTCATGTTCTTTGCAGACACGGCTTTCCGGATCATTATAATCCAGGTCTTCTGTAGTGTATGCCTCTGCCGGCTGCAGCTCAAACAGTTCTCCGCCGGCTGCATCTGCAATTGTTTCAGCTGCTGCTTTCGTATTTCCGGTTGCTGAGTAGTATGCAACCAGAACTTTCGATGATTTTTCTGTGTTTTCGTTATCCTGCAAAGCCTCTTCTGTTACATCTGCTTCTGCTGTATCTGTACGATCTCCATCTGTCTGTTTCTGATCTGTATTCTCACTTTGTGCAGCTGTACCCGATCCACTAGCTGTGTCCTGAGTCTGTGATTCCGCAGTTGCTGCATGATCCTGGTTCTGGCTTCCGCACCCGGCGGTCATTGTCAGTGCAAACAAGACTCCAGCCATTACAATTGCTTTTTTCATAAACAATGCCCTCCTGTTTTGCAAAGCAGACATTCCCATTCTGCTCTTCCCAATTCAGTTCTTCTTATTTCCCGGAAAATCTTTTTACACATTTATTTTAGCTTTCACACAGGATTCTGTCTAATACCTATTTTCGCTTGTAAATCATGCCTGCAAAGCATAGTTTATTTTTATCAATGCCTGTTCTTTATTCCATATCCGTCTTTTCCGAAATCAGCGCCTTCATTTCTTCATACTGCTGTTTTCCCACCAGGAGCTTTTTCCCCTGTTTTTCGATCAGTCCCTGTTCAGAAAGCCTCTTTACTGCGCGGCTTATGCTTTTCAGACACATTCCTGTTTTATCTGCCAGACTTTTCTGTCCTTCTTTTACACAGAGCACTCCTTTTTTCTGATATTGCTCATAGTGATTGACAAGCAGCAGGCACAAGCGATCCGTCCCGTTCATCAAAAGAAAGATACGCTCTTCATTTTTTCCACAACAAATGCATCAATAAGCCAGTCAGGAGCAGTTCGAAAATATGTTTCAAACTGCTCCCTTCTTTCCTGGCCTACTTCTTTTAAAAAGGGACATTTCTGATATAAATACCGTTCTCCCATATTCATTTCTCTGCCAGTATATTATTTTTTTATTTCTAGCTTCTCCAGGATTGATTTCCCGATGGTGCCCTCGGGCATTTTTTACCCCGAAGTTCTCTGCAACAGAGGCGCCGATCACAGCAAATGTATCCTGGTCCTCAATAGCTCCCGTCTCTTTCATTTTCTTTGAATATGCAAGAAACGGAACATATTCTCTGGTATGATCCGTTCCTGTATAGGTGGGATCATTTCCGTGATCTGCAGTCAGGATCAAAAGATCATCCTCCCGCATTTCATTCATAAGATTACCAAGTCCTTTATCAAACTTCTCGATCTCATGTCCATATCCTTCCGGATTTCTTCTGTGTCCCCACAGAGCATCGAAATCCACCAGGTTTACAAAACAAAGTCCATGAAAATCTTCTTTGCAGATCTCCACGGTCTGCTGCATGCCGTGTACAGAGCTGTCCGAGTGATAAGTCTTTGTGATTCCCTCGCCACAGAAAATATCGTTGATCTTCCCAACACCGATCACATCAAGGCCTGCATCTTTCAATGCATTGAGCGCTGTTCTTCCTGTGGGCTTCAGTGCATAATCATGGCGGTTGCTGGTTCTTTTAAACTCACCCTTTTTCTTTCCCACATAAGGCCTTGCAATAACTCTTCCAACTCTCCACTCGTCTTTCATGGTCAGTTCTCTGGCAATCTCACAGCAACGATACAGATTTGCAAGATCAAACGTCTCCTCATTTCCGCAGATCTGCATTACAGAATCTGCAGATGTATAGACGATCATGGCGCCTGTATTTATCTCTTCCTCACCGAGTTCTTCTATGATCTCTGTACCGCTGGCACTCTTGTTTCCTATCACACGCTTACCGCATCTTTTCTCCAGCTCCTGGATCAGTTCCTTTGGAAATCCTGTCTCTGTAAAAGTAATAAACGGCTTTTTTGTATTAATTCCCATCATTTCCCAGTGTCCGGTCATGGTATCCTTGCCATTGCTGGTTTCCGCAATCCGCATATAACGCCCCATCGGTTTCTCCACGCCTTCCATCCTGCCGCCTTTATGCAGGTTCAGCATCCCCAGCTTCTGAAGATTTGGAATATCCAGAGTTCCCATCTTATCCAGGATATGTCCAAATGTATCCACACCTTTGTCACCAAATTTTTTCGGAATCCGGCATTGCCCCGATTCCAAGTGAATCCAGAACGATCACAAATACTCTCTTATAAGTTTCCATAAGCACATTCCTTTCTGTCAGGCCAGATTAGCCGGTCCAAATCCAAAGTGGTAAAAGTTCCTTTAAAGTAAAAATATCATATTTATCTTTGCTGACTGCCAGTATGATCTGAAAGGTTTCCGGATCACAGAATTCCATCATAACCTGTCTGCACACCCCACACGGTGCCGCATATTCTGTAAGAACGCCATCCTTGCCGCCCACAATGCAGATTGCCTGAAATTCCCTCACGCCCTCACTGACCGCTTTGAAAAAAGCAGTTCTCTCTGCACAGTTCGTTGGGGTATAGGCAGCATTTTCTATATTACACCCGGTATAATAGGTACCATTTTTTGCAAGAAGTGCCGCGCCTACATGAAAATGCGAATATGGCACATACGAATAATCCAGCTGTCTGATCGCCAGATCGATCATTTCTTCAATCTGTTTCTTTTCCATGATTTTCCCACCTTTCCCGAATAAAGTGAATGTTTCCATTTCACTGTGTTATAGCTTCATACTCCGCAGTCCAAAATCAGATAATATTTATCCTCTTTAATATCCTGCCCCTTCTTCTTTCTTCACGATCTTCACAATTCTGCTGGTTCCAAGACGGTCTGCTCCAAGAGTAAGGAATTTCTCCGCATCGTCCATGCTTGAAATACCACCTGCCGCTTTGATCTTCACACCTTCTCCTACGTGTTTTTGCAAACAGCTGGATATCATCAAAAGTTGCACCTCCTGTAGAAAATCCGGTAGAAGTTTTGATATAATCTGCCCCTGCATTTGTCACAAGCTCACACATTTTAATCTTTTCTTCTTCTGTCAGCAGGCAGGTTTCGATGATCACTTTCAGGATTTTATCCCCGCATGCCTCTTTCAGAGTACGGATCTCCTGTTCAACATCCTGATATTTTTTATCTTTAAGCCATCCGATATTCATCACCATATCAATTTCATCCGCCCCGTTTTCGATGGCGTCTTTTTGTTTCAAATTCCTTTCGTTTTTGTGGTCATATTTCCATTTGGAAAACCGATCACTGTACAAAATTGCCACCTTCCCCCTGCACATATTCGCTGGCCTGTTTTTACATAGCACGGCGGAATACATACAGAAGCAGTCTGGTATTTGATCCCGTCATCACAGATCTGTCGGATCTCCTCCCAGGTTGCACCCTGCAGAAGCAGGGTGTGATCTACATGTTTTAAAATTTCATTTACATTCATCTTTATTCTCCTTTTTTCTGTGACTGGTCCGCACGGATCAGTTCCCGGATCGCCTGTACTGCAATCTGGATCGCCTTATCAGTATCATGCACAACAGGATTATCCAGTCCCAGTTTTTCTCTTTCCTGGTTTGCAAGCACCAGGAAGCAGGAACCTGCACGTACTCTTAAATGGCTTGCTACTACAAAAAGAGCAGCAGATTCCATCTCAGAAGCAAGGCATCCGAGGCGCTTCCACGCTTCCCATTTATTCATCAGTTCATAGCTGACCGGCTTGGTCTCCGGCTCATGCTGACCGTAGAATGCATCTTTACACTGTACCACACCTGTGTGGAATTCACAGCCTTCTTTTTTGGCTCCTTCCACAAGTGCATTGATCACTTCCAGATTTGCCACAGCAGGAAACTCGATAGGTGCATACTCTTTGCTGGTACCTTCCATACGGATCGCACCGGTTGCAACAACAATGTCTCCGCTCTTTACCTCCGGCTGCATTCCACCACAGGTTCCGATCCGGACAAAAGTATCTGCTCCGCATCGATAAAGTTCTTCCATTGCAATGGAAGCAGACGGTCCTCCGATTCCGGTGGATGTTACACTTACCTTCACTCCATCCAGTGTTCCGGTATAGGTTACATATTCCCGGTTATCTGCCACAAAAACCGGATCATCAAAATACTGTGCGATCTTTTTGCAGCGTTTCGGGTCTCCCGGTAAAATAACGTAACGTCCCACTTCTCCTTTTGCTACCTGAATATGATACTGTCTGCTTGCGTCTTCTGAATAATTTTTCATATCTGTCATCCTCTCTTTTTTTGTTTTATATATCCTCTTTTAATTTTTTACCTGGTCTCATTTTATCTTTGTCCTTTATCATAAGGAATTCCTTCCGCTTTCGGTGCCCTTGATTTCTGGGAAATAAAGGCAAGAACAACGAGAGAAATAATGTATGGCAGCATATTATACAAACTGCTTGGAAGTTTTAATGCCACAAGCGGCGCAAATCCGGTATACACGTTTGACAGCGCACGGAAAAATCCAAATAACAATGCTGCAGTCCGATATTCACCGGTCTCCACTGTCCAAAATCATAACCGCCAGTGCCAGGAATCCAAAACCTGCCACCCCATTCTCAAATTTCCACTCACTTACACCCGCCGTGATGTAGACCAGACCCCCAAGGCCCCCAAGTGCTCCGGAGATCAGCACTCCTGCATAACGCATTCGGTAAACAGAAATACCTACGGAATCCGCTGCCTGCGGGTGCTCTCCACATGCACACAGCCGAAGACCAAACTTTGTTCTATATAATACAATGTGTGAAGCAATGATTGCCAGTACAATGATCAGCATAAACCAGTTAAACTCAAAATCTCCGATCTTTACCAGAAACACCTGCTTTGCCTGACGATATACAACAGTAGAAGATACATTATCCGGATTTTCCGCTACATTGATCGCTCTTACAATAACAACTGCCGCCGCAGTTCCCATTAAGTTTAATGCAGTTCCCACCAGTGTCTGATCAGCATTAAAGTGGATCGCCGCAAATCCCAGAAGCAGTGAAAATGCCATTCCAACTAAAACACTTGCCAGTACGATCAGAATAAACAAAACGATTCCCGGAGTGGTTGCCGGAAGAAATTTCATTGCCAGGGCACCGCCAAGGGCTCCCATGACCATGATGCCTTCCAGGCCAATATTGATTACTCCACTGTGCTCCGAAAAACAGCCCCCAAGAGCAACCAGTGCCAGAACCGATGCAAAGATTAATGTATACTGAACTAATAATACCATATTATTTCCGGCCTCCTTTCTTTACCTTTACACTTTTTCTTCTTTTTTATCCAGGTAACGGTTAAACCAGATCTTGAAGAAAAATACAAACGCAC
>ENA-OQAJ01000637-OQAJ01000637.1-human-gut-metagenome-genome-assembly--contig:-NODE-637-length-10879-cov-2.226842_pt1 | contig 10879 bp, 10 predicted proteins | sample MGYA00242736_ERZ504529 | MGnify/ENA primary metagenome ERZ504529 (study PRJEB26092, sample SAMD00036275) | human gut metagenome | host: Homo sapiens | study: EMG produced TPA metagenomics assembly of...
GGTGGTGACCAGCAGGTCGGCGGCGACCGGGGTGAGCAGTCGGCCGGCTGCGGCGACGTGGCCGCGCAGGGCCTCGTCAAGGCTGGGATCGGTGGTCTGGTCTGCCAGGGCTACCGGCCACGGGGTGGATTGGCCGGCGAAGGCGAGCGCATGGGGCTCGGTGGCTAGGCGATTGAGGAAGAAGGTGGTCATTGCTTTCCTTACTTGTGTTTGGTTGACGTCTTCAAAAATCAGAGGGGCTGGTTGCCGTGGTGTTTGGTGGTGCGCTTGACGCGCCGCTTGGTGGCGAGCGTGGCCAGCGATTCGACAATCACCTCACGGGTCTGTTCGGGGTCGATCATGCCGTCGATCTGCCCGATTTCCAGTGACAGGTTCGCGTTGACGGTGCTGGTCTCGTACTCCTTGATGTACTTGGCCCGCAGCGCATCGACGTCCTGTCCGGAGGCCTTGGCCTTGGCCAGGTCGTGGCGGTGGATGATGTTCACCGCGCCGGCCGCGCCGAGCACCGCGATCTGGGAGGAGGGCCACGCGAAGTTCAGGTCCGCGCCGATGGCCTTGGATCCCATCACGATGTACGCGCCGCCGAACGCCTTGCGCAACACCACGGTCACCATCGGTACCTGTGCGTTGGCGTAGGCGTAGATCACCTTGGCGCCGCGGCGGATGATGCCGGCGTGTTCCTGGTCGGAGCCGGGCTTGTAGCCGGGCACATCCACGAGGGTGACCACGGGCAGGTTGAACGCGTCGCACAGGCGTACGAATCGGGCGACTTTCTCGGACGAGTCGACGTCCAGGATGCCGGCGAGCACGTTCGGCTGGTTCGCCACGATGCCAACCGGCTTGCCGTCGATGCAGGCGAAGCCGACGAGCGCGGAGGCGCCGAACAGTTCCTGCACCTGCACGAATTCGCCGTAATCGACGATGCAACGAATCACTTCGAGCATGTCGTAAGGCTGACGTTCGTTGGTGGGCACGATGGTGGCAAGTCGCTTGGCGGTCTCGCGTTCGGCGCGGGTGACGGCGTATGCGTAGACCGGCGGCTTGCTTTCGCTGTTGGACGGCAGGTAGGCGAGCACGGTGCGCGCATAGTCGATGGCGTCGGATTCGTCCTCGCCGGAGGTAGTGGGCCACGCCGGACACCCGGTTGTGCACTTCGCCGCCGCGAGGTCGGCCATGGAGATGGTCTCGCCGGTCGAGGCCTTGACCACGTCCGGTCCGGTGACGAACATGTTCGAGTTCTCACGGGTCATGATGATGAGGTCCGTCAGGGCCGGGCAGTAGACGGCACCGCCGGCGCAGGGGCCGAGAATCAGGCTCAGCTGGGGCACGAAGCCGCTGGCCTCGCAAGTCTTGCGGAAGATGCGACCGTACTGGGTCAGGGCGGCCACGCCCTCCTGGATGCGGGCGCCGCCGGAGTCCACGATGGCCACGATCGGCACTTTGAGGTCGATGGCCATGTCCATCAGTCGGCAGATCTTCTCGCCTTCGGCGGTGCCGAGGGTGCCGCCCTTGACGGAGAAGTCCTGCGCGTAGACGGCCACTTTGCGGCCGTAGACCTGGCCGAAGCCGGTGATGACGGCCGCACCGGCGTTGCCGCCGGCGATATTGCCGCCCTGGAAGCGGCCGATCTCCTCGAACGTGCCGGTGTCGAAGAGCAGGTCGAGGCGTTCGCGCGCGGTTTTCTTGCCTTTGGCGTGCTGCTTGTCGCGGGCGCGCTCTTCGGCGGCGCGGGCCAGTTCGGCGGCCTTGACCACAGCGGTGCGCAGCGGCTGGTGGGCCGAAGGCTGTGCGGCGTTGGCGGCCGAGGCCGCAGCCGCGGCCTTCACGGCCTGCGAATCCATGATGTCAGTCATTGCCACCCTCCTTCTTGGCGTCGGTGGCCTTATCGGCTCCTTCTGACGAGGGAGCTGTCGACGCAGCCGCCTGAGGGAGAGATCCCGGCGCAGCCGCAGCAGCCTTGGCCTTGCCGGCGTTCACGTCCAGCGTGACCAGCGTGTCGCCGGCCTCCACGCCGTCGGCCGGGCCAACGAAAATCTTCTTCACTTCGCCGGCGGCCGGCGCGTACACGTAGTTCTCCATCTTCATGGATTCGAGCACCACCAGAAGGTCGCCCTTGGCCACTTGCTGGCCTTCGGACACGTTGATGCGCGTGACCACGGCCTGCATCGGGGAGGCGATGACACCGGATTTGGCGCCGTCGTTGGCCGCAGCGGCACTGGAGGCCACGTTGTGCAGTCCCGCACCGCGCAACGGCTGGGTGGGTCGCTTGGCACCGCGGGCGCGGGCCGAGCCGGTGATGTTCTCCACGATGTCGAGTGGCACGGTGAGCTTGACGCGGCGGTTGTTCATCTCGATGACGAACGTCTCCGACTTGGACTTGTCGGGCGCGGCCGGGGCAGCGGCACCCGGGGCGGCGGCCAAGGAGGCCGGCTGGCCGGAGGCGGCGGAAGCCGGTGTGCGGTTCAGGTACGTGCGCTCCGGCACTTGGTGGACACAGCGAACGGGTGCCATGCTCGGCGGTGAAGTCGTCGTTGCGGAAGATTTCCTTGAACAGCGGAATCGGCGTGGGCACGCCTTCGATCACAAGCTCATCGAGCACGCGGCGCACACGGGCCACGGCGTCGAGACGGTTCTGGGCGGTGACGATGACCTTGCCCATCATCGAATCGGACTTCGGGGAGATGGTGTCGCCCTGTTCCACACCGGTATCGATGCGCACGCCGGGGCCGGCCGGCCACTGGATCTTCTCCAAGGTGCCGGAGCCGGGGGTCAGGTTGGTGGCCGGGTCTTCGCTGGTGATGCGCAGTTCGAAGCTGTGGCCGCGCAGTTCGGGGGCGCGGGTGAGCTCGCCACCGGCGGCGATATTGAGCTGTTCGCGCACCAGGTCGAGGCCGCTGACCTCTTCGGAGACGGTGTGCTCCACCTGCAAGCGCGGGTTGACTTCCAGGAAGTACACCTTGCCGTTCGGGGTCACCATGAATTCGCAGGTGCCCAGGCCCACGTAGCCGACCGTGGTGAACAGGCGGCGGGAGTATTCCTCGAGCGTGCTGATGATTTCCTCGGACAGGAAGGGCGCGGGTGCCTCTTCCACGAGTTTCTGGTTGCGGCGCTGCAGCGAGCAGTCACGGGTGGAGTACACGGTGAAGTTGCCGTGCGAGTCGCGCCCGGACTGGGTCTCGACGTGGCGTGCCTTGTCCACGAACTTCTCGATGAAGTATTCCTTCAGATCGCCGCCTTGCAGCGCGTCGTGGTTCATGTAGAAGCGGCGCAGCTCCTCGTCGTCATGCACACGGTGATGCCGTGGCCGCCACCGCCATCAGTGCGCTTCATCATGATCGGGTAGCCGTGGGTGTGTGCGAAGTCGAGCAGCGTGCGCACGTCGGTCACCGGTTCGGACAGGCCGGGCACTGGCGGTACTTTGGCGCGTAGGGCCACGCGGCGGGCGGTAATCTTGTCGCCCAAATCCACCAGCGCGGTGTGGTGCGGGCCCACCCAGATGGCACCGGCATCCTCGACCTTCTGCGCGAAGCTCGGCACTTCGGAAAGGAATCCGTAGCCGGGGTGCACGGCATCCGCACCGGTCTTGTGCAGGATGTCAATCAGCAGATCTTCGTTGAGGTACGTGTCCTTGTAGGTGTCGCCGGAGAGCAGGTATGCCTCGTCGGCCATGTCCACATAGCGGCTATTGCGATCCTGTTCGGAGTAGACGGCCACGGTGGAGATACCCATCTCCTTGGCCGTGCGCACCACGCGAAGCGCAATCTCGCCTCGGTTCGCAATCAGCAGTTTTTTGACGATAGAAGCCATAGTGTCAAATTGTGCTCTCTATATAGAGGAGAGGGCAAGCCGCGTTCACACAAAAGCTTTCACGCCCTTTTGTAGGCTACGAACAAACGCGCGCGTAGGTTCCGGCAACGTAACCGTTGGCGCCTGCTATCAAAAACGTTGCAAATCCGCCGATTGCACATCCTTGCGCGCCGGCTCAAGAAGTTGACGTTACGGTTGTGTTCGTCAACTTATGACAAATCGAAATCGACAATTTTGTAAATTGGTACGAAACCGCACGAAATCGAACACCTCTACGATGGCAACCGTAAGTTCGGGGGAAGGCTCATCTGCGGGCGAACGGAAGGTGACCGGACCGGCATCGGTCCATCGCCGCACGATTCGCCCGCACAGGGTCGGATTCATTTGGGACCGTCCACCATATGGACGGTTCGGACTGTCGGGGATACCGCACGACCCGCCGGAACCTCCCCTCATCCATCGCATACCGCCCGCCGTTCACGGCGATATCACGCAACATAGGGGTCATTGATATGCAGACTTCACACACCACCGCATCCGCTGCGGCCACCACATCGCTCGCCCGTCGTATCGTCGCCGCATCCTGGAAGCCGGTGCTGTTCGCCGTGCTGATGTGGCTGTCCGCGGCCGCGGCGAGATTCCGATTCCGGGCACGCCGGTGCCGATCACGCTGCAAACGTTCGTGGTGATGCTCGCCGGTCTTATGCTGCCGTGGCGTCAGGCCGGTGCCGCCGTCGCCACCTATCTGGCGGCCGGTGCGGTCGGCCTGCCGGTGTTTGCCGGCGGCACCTCCACGCTGGCCCTGGTCGGCCCGAGCGCCGGCTTCCTCTTCGGCTTCCTGCCGGGTGTGGTGGTCATCGCCCTGCTGCGCGGCAAGTCCGACACTTCGTCCTTCGCGGCCGCCGCGCGCACCGCGGGCCGCTACCTGCTGGCCGCGCTGGTCGGCGGCGTCGTGGTGGTGTACGCCTTCGGCTTCGTCATCCAGTCCGCGCTGACCGGTGCGCCGCTCGCCGCCGTGGCCCTGGTCTCCATGGGCTTCGTGGTTGGCGACGCCATCAAGGCCGTGGTGGCCTCTCTGGCCGCCGCCGGCCTGTCCAAGCTCGGTCGCTGACCTGAGCTACTAGCTAGCTACTGGCCGGCTATTACAGCACTCCCACATCGGCGGTGCGGACCGTATGGTCCGTGCCGTCTTGTGTTCTCAGGATCAGTGAGGCGTCTTCGTTGAGGCCGATGGCTTCGCCGGTCAGCGTGGTGCCGTCCGTGAAGTGCGCCTCGACCTGACGGCCGCGCGCCCAGCACACCGCCTTCACCTCCTCGCGCAACGACTCGGCCTGGCCCTTCGGGTCGGCGATGAACTTCACCAACCGCTCGCGGAAGCCCTCGACCTGACGTTCGGCCACCGCATCGCGCATCTCGCCGAACGACGGCAGCCCGGAGACATGCAGCTGCAGCGAGGTCGATTGCGGCGTGGGCAGCCGACAGGCGCCCAAGGCCAGGTTCAGGCCGACGCCGAACACGATGACGACGTCGTCATCGGCATCAGCATCAGTACCGGTACCGGACGACGGCGGAATCACCAGTTCCGAGAGCAGCCCGCCCAGCTTGAGCCCGTGGCAGAACACGTCGTTCGGCCATTTGAGTTCCAGCGAGCAGTCCGGCTGGTTCGGCGCGGCACCGTATTCCTCGATCATGCCGTTCAGGCGTCCAGCGTGACCAGTCCGGCGATCATCTGCAGCCAGCCATTGACGGATTCGTCGGTGGCGATCGCGCGCGGAATGCGCACGGCATAGGACATCGTCGAGCAACGGCCGGGCTGACTGACCCACTTGTGACCATTGCGCCCACGGCCGGCGGTCTGCCGGTCGCGGCCACCACGGCCACCGCCAGTTCGCCATCCTGGTGGTCGGGCAACGTCAACGACCCGTCGCCAATCATCTGTACGGCCAGCGCGTTGGTCGAATCGGTTTCGTCCACGGCGACCACATGATCTGCGACGGCTGTAGTTCTGGGTAGCTGCGGCGTTGCAGCTTTCAACGCAATCATCATGGGCACTACGTTACCTCATTTTGGCGCGATATGCCCGCGTTATTCCATGGAAAAGCGCACAAAATCAACTATTTTCACCCACATAGCCCATGTTAACGTTCACAACTTCGGAAATTCCGCATTCGCCGACCCCACGCATGCACCCGGCCGTCATATTGGCTTGCGAACAACGGCGATGCCCGGCAGACATCGAATATCAACCGTTGACCTGTGCGGCTACCATATATTGTCATGACGTCACCAGCCACCGCGAAGCTTGCCGCCGTATCCAGCCGCCAGTCCCACCCGCATCTTGCGCGCGCGGGCGCTGCCGCGCGCTGGACACTGGCCGTGCTGGCCGGCTGTGGCTTGCACTGTGCACGGCGGTCGCCCGCTGTACTGGGACGAGGAGAACGGCACCCTCGCCCATTGGAACTGGGCCAATACCGCAATATTCGTCGTGTCATTCCTGATATATCTCGGAATCATCACGCTGATGGTGCGATTCGCAGCAGGCCAGCGCATACTGCCGAGGGCTATCGGCGAGCGACTACGTCAACATCAGCGGAATAGCGAAACATCACGGCCCGCCGCCGATCAGCAGGCCAGCCAACCAGCCAAGACCCGTCGTACCGTTCGCGCTATCGTCACGTCCACCGTCACTGTTCTGGACCGCTGGATCACACGCGGCACGAACCGGTTCTGGAAGCTTATGCTGGTGTTTTTTGTCGGCTGGCTCTGGGTGCCGACCACTCTGCTGGCCGCATTCGGTGCGGACCTCCGCTCACAGATCCGTGAATTCAGCTGGGCCTGGAACCAGTGGACCGGCCTGAAACAGCCCTATATCGGCTTCTTCTCCTTCGTGCCGATGGACATCTACCCCACTGCGCACTACATGTGGCCGTCCGATCCCACGTATCTGACCGACCAGCACAATGTGGTACTCACTGTGTTCTATGGCGCGATGGTCACGTTTGCGAGGCATCTGACCGGCTCAAACGATGCCGGTATCGTGACGTTGGCTGCCCTGCAGACGCTGTTCGCCGTGTTCTGCTGCGCTGCCGCCGCCAATCGATTCCTGAACCGGCCTTGGATAGGAAAAACGGCAACGGATTCCGCCGCTCCCCCACAGGCCGGAGGATTGGCTCGATTCCTGATTCTGCTGTTCTTTATGGTCTGCCCGCTGGCCGTGTTTTCCACTATCTCCATCACCAAATCGCCGCTGTTCGCGTTCTCGTTCGTCTGGTGGTTCAGCGTCTGGTATGAACTCGTCCAGACCTGGCACCCCGCCGGCACCCGCAAACATCCTCAGACCCTGCCATCGCCACGCCCGTCCACTTGCCGTGCCACAGCTTCATCGCCTTCATCCTGCCACGTCTGATGCTGATTTCCGCGTAATATGCGTGGTACATCATCGCTCTGCAAATCGTGCTGGCTCTGATCGCCGACCGCAAACGCTGGGCGACTTACGTCGTGGCGCTGCTCATCCCCACCGTACTGATTCACGGCGGCATCTCCTTCGCCATCTCCTCTGGTGCGATCATCGGCGGCGATCCAATCGAAAGCCGCGGCGTACAGCTGCAAATGATCGCCCGCGTGGCTCAGCGCAATCCGGACGGTATTTCAGACGAAGCCAAAAAGAACCTCGCGCCCGTCTTCAATCTCGATCAGATGGCCGACGCTTACTCCCAGCAGGATGCCGACCCGGTGAAATCCTCCGGTATTCAGGCCAAGAAGGTCAGCTACAAGTGGCGCACGGTGACGCCCGAGGATATGACCAATTTCAACAAGGCATGGTTCGAAATCGTCAAGGACAATCCGATCATCGCGCTGGATGCGTTGCTGGCCAAATGCTTCGGATACTTCAATGTGAACGATCAGCCGTACGTATCGATGGATTATTACGTGGCCAGCGATTACGTGCAGAAAAACTCCACATGGATCAAGGATTACAACCATGACTGGCGTGAGCACATCGCCGGCTTCACTCGCGTATGGGGCAGTATTCCCGTGCTCGGCTGGCCTACGCACGGCAATTTCTACGTGGTGATGACATTGCTGATCGCGCGGCCGAGGTGATTCGCCGACGTTGGCTCACCCTCATGACCCATATTCCGCTGCTACTGCTGATGGGCGTGATGATTACCGCGCCGGCCAATAATTTCGAGCGGCACATGTTGCCGGTTGCGTTTGTATTCGGATTCGTGGTGCTGACGTATTGGCGAGAGTCTTTGGCTGAAAGGCAACGCCAATCAGCGACGCTACACTAGTGACTATGTCAGATTTTCTCGAACTTCTTGCTGCCGACGTTGCCGATTCGTCCGGTGCATCCGGTATGCCGGGTGCGCCCGATTCATCCGATTCGGCCGCACCCGGCATCACCGCGACCAACCGCGTACGCACCGTGCTGTTCGAGTGCCTGTTCAATCATCTGGCCGACGAACGAGTGGAGTCCCTGTTCACCATCCTCGGCTTCGAGCATGACTTCGATTGTTACGCCATCGCCGGATACCCTGCCCGGTCCGCCGCACGTACGGCCAAGGAAATCGAGAAAATCGTGGCCGATTTCGGCGGTGTGTGTCTGACCGCCAAGCGCCCGATCGGCAACAGCACTGCCGTAGTGGCGTTGATTCGTCCGGTCGGTGCGGCCACGCCGGAAATCATCTGCAATACCATCGACCCGTCGTTCGCCGCAGATCGGCCAATCGCCTTGGGTCCGCAGCGCACCGGTGCCGATGGCGCGATGCGTTCGATTCAGGCCACGCTCTACTGTCTTCAGGCCGCGCCGGCTCTGGCCGCCACCGTGCAGCCATCGCCGCGCCCGTTACGCACCGACGACGCTCTGCCCGAACGTGCGTTGATCGGCGACGCGGACGCCCGTGACGAACTGGTCCGCGTGGTCTACGGAAGCCTGACAGCAGCAGGCCCGGATGATCCGACGCTGCTCACCGTCTCCACATTCCTGAAGTTCGGCGGTTCGCTCGAGACCACGGCCAAGGAGCTCAACGTACATCCCAATACGATCCGCTACCGTTTGAAGCGTGCCGCCGAATCCACCGGCTGGGATGCCACCGACCCGCGCGAGGCGTACGTGCTGATCACCGCCATCGCGCTGGGTCGTGTGGCCGAAGCGCAGCGGACCGCAGCGTAGTCGGGCAGAAGCATGACCAGCAGAACCGTAGCCGGCAAAGGCCATAGCTGACCGGGCATAACCGTCCAGCCCGACAGCCTAGCGGGCCGAATCAGGCTGCCTGAATCTCGTGTACGCCATCGTGCAGTAACGCGGCCAAGGATTCTTGAGTGGCTAACACTTCGTCCACGAATCCACCGGCGGACAGGCTGGCGATCACGCGACCGGACTCGTTGTCCACAATCGGTACACCAACGGCACCGACACCCACGTCACATCCTCATCCGACAGTGCATATCCACGTTCGCGAGTCAAGCGAATATCCTCGCGCAACTGTTCCACACTGACCAGCGTGTTCTCGTTATATGCCGGGAACGGCGCTCCTGCAAGATAGCGTTCGGCATCGGCATCCTCGAAATACGCCAAGGCCACGCGGCCGGCCGCGCCAGCATGTAGAGGCAGCACGCGGCCCGGGCGCAGGATCAGCGAATCGATGGCATGACCTTGCGCGCATTCCACGCATACCAATTCAGTGCCGGAGACCACACTGAGGAATGAGGTCATGCCGGTTTGCGCGGTGATGGCATGCATGACCGCAATCGCAGGCTGCCATTCGGTACGAGACGTGCGAGCGGCATCAGCCAATCGCAGCCAGTCCAGCGATAATGAGTAGTTGCCATCCGTATCTGTTACGGCCCACCCCACATCGACCAGTCCATCCAGCACACGGTATACGGAGGATCGCGGGATATCACAGCGTCGGCGATATCTGCCGGAGACAGGCCATTCTCCGCCGCCAATGCGTCCATCACACGACTCGCCTTGTCTAAAGCGCGGGTCGGTTCACGTTTGTCTTCCGCCATCGCCGACGTTCCTTCCCCCTGACTTATCCCTGACTCATCGTATTCAACTGTTCAGGCCAAGATGATCACCACTGTATCCAAGGCCTCGCGACACCTCGCGGCCGGTAGTCTGCACCAATTGCACCATGTCTTGAGCCGATGCCGTTGCCGGTTTCCCATCTACCAGACAGGCCAGCTCAGGTTCCAAGGAGCGGGAAAGGCCACTCAGGGCGATTGCCGCTTGAATCTCTCCGGCGTGATTGAATACCGGTACGCTGATAGTCACGGAGCCGGCCATGGTCTGGCCGACGTCATAGGTGAAGCCGCATTCGCGTATATGACGAGCCTGTCCCATTGCTGTGGCACGCATCGTGGAGAATGTGCCGCCGAGCTCGTTGGTATAGGCATAGTGTTCCAACAGCTGCTCGTAGCGAGCCGGGGGAAGCCAGGCCGTCAGTACATGAGAGGGAGCGCTCATGCTCAGAGGCAAGCTATTGCCCACCAGCTGTGCATAGCTTTGCAATGTCTCACGGGTGCGTGTCTCGATGCACACCGTGCGCAATCGCCTCCGAACGAACAGACCCCAGATACCGAACTGGCCGCGATGGGCGCGGAAGATACGGCGAGCGATCTGCTGAATGTCCAGTCTGCTTTCGATTTGGCCGCCGATACGTACGCAATCGATGCCAAGCCGATACTCGCCACGATTGATGCCGCGTTCCACCCAACCGACTGCGGCGAGATTATCCAGCAAACGATACGTTGAGCTTACGGGTTCACCAGTACGTTCGCTTATGGTTTTTGCAGTGCTTGGTCCCAGTTCCGCCAATACATCAAGTACTGCCTTGGATTTCACCAATGCATCTACGCTACGGTCATCACGCTTGGCGCCACCATGCGCGTCACCTCCTGACCTGTTTGTTGATACCTCAGACATCTTACCGGGTATTCAGCGGGTTGCCGCCCAAAACGCACTGGGCCCCGACGGGAGTATCCCGTCGGGCCCAAGAGGTTTCTGGCTCCCCTCTGGAGGGGAGCTGTCTCGCGGCGGACCGGGGGGGCCCGGGCGTCGGGC
>ENA-OQAJ01000638-OQAJ01000638.1-human-gut-metagenome-genome-assembly--contig:-NODE-638-length-10868-cov-5.558980_pt1 | contig 10868 bp, 14 predicted proteins | sample MGYA00242736_ERZ504529 | MGnify/ENA primary metagenome ERZ504529 (study PRJEB26092, sample SAMD00036275) | human gut metagenome | host: Homo sapiens | study: EMG produced TPA metagenomics assembly of...
CTGCTTCGGTTCGCTGTTTCCGCCACTGGCGGCGCTCACCTTTGCAGCATCCAGTATTATCTGCGCTTTTGGCTTGGCAGCTGCCGCACCTCGCTCGCCGTATCGGCACTTAGAATTATGCGGTATTACCTGTATCTTAAAAATCAAGGTCTTCCATTGCGGCGGTAAAATCTTCATCGCTTTCCGCCTGGCGGGCTTCCCAATCCTGGGTGTTCCAGATCTCCGCAAAGTTGCGGTTGCCGATCACGCTCACATCGTGGTCCAGGTTGGCGTATTCCCGCAGTTTTGCGGGCAGCTGAATGCGGCCCTGCTTATCCGGTGTTACTTCCACCGCAGAGGAATACAGCATACGGCTGACATTGCGGCCCTTTACCATACCTTTTTCGGCAATGCGCTGGGCCACTTTTTCAAACTCCTCCGGCGGGAACGCGGCAAGGCAATGGTCCAGCCAGCGGGTCACGATAAAGGTTTCGCCCATTCCATCCCGGAACTTTGCGGGGAAATTCAGACGGCCCTTTGCGTCCACTGCGTAGTCATACTGACCCATGAACATTGTCGAACCCGCCCCCTTCCCGGTTGGAACTGTCGCTTTTTTAGCGTTTCAGCGGAATTTCGCGGTTAACAACCTTGTGGAATGTGTGGATAACTCACCACTTAACCCCAAACTGCCCACTTTTACCCACTGGAACACTTATATAGTACCAAATCGCGGGACAAAAAGCAAGCCCACAGCGCCAAAAAGCGCTGCGGGCCATAAAGTTTTCACAAATGCTGTCTTATTTGTTGTTTGCGGGGCAGGAACCGTGCAGATCTCTTTCACAAAGCCCGCACAGGGGGCCGATTTTACAGATTCGGTTTCTGTGGGCCATGGGGGCCGCGGCTGGCCAGGTTGCGCAGGTTCATGCGGGTATTTTTGATATCCGCCACACTGCGGGCCAGAACTTCCTCCGAGTTTTTGAGGATATTCTCACAATAAGCCGCGGAGGCATTGTTGATCTTTTTCGCCTGTGCCTGTGCGGCGTTCACCAGCTCCACGGCCATCTTCTGTGCGCGCTTGGTGATCTCTTTGTCCGATACCAGTACCCGTGCGCGTTCCTCTGCCTGCTTGATGATGTTATCCGCATCGGTCTGGGCGTTCTTTAAAATCTGCTCGCGGTCTGCCACAATCTTTTTGCTGTCGCGCAGTTCATCGGGCAGGTTATTGCGCACCTCATCCACGATATCGCGGCAGCGGTCCACATCTACCACACGCTTGGCGGCGGCAAACGGCACAGCGGTACCCTCCTCCAGCGTTTCCTCCAGCATATCCAGCAGTTCCTCAACATTCATAGCTGTTCCTCTTTCTCATAGCGGCTTACCAAAATCTTGCCGTACTTATATTGTTTTGCCAAAACAAGCCCCTCAACCTGTTCCGGCAGCTCGGCGTCCAGTTCTGTTTCACACAGCACCACACCGCCAGGGGCCATGTGCGCTGCCAGCTGCGGCAGTGCTTTGGCTACCGTGCCGTGGTGGTACGGCGGGTCCAGCAGGGCAAGATCAAACTCTTCCTGCGTGGTGGCCAAAAAATGGAACGCATCATCCGGGATGACCCGGCTCTGCGCAAACACGCCCGCCGTTTTGCAGTTGGCCAGCACGATCTGGATCGCCTCGCGGGAAGCATCCAGAAAAACACAGCGCTTGGCCCCGCGGGATAATGCCTCAATGCCAAGCTGGCCGCTGCCTGCAAACAAGTCCAGCACGCGCGCGCCGGGCACAGAGAACTGTACGCTGGAGAACATTGCCTCCTTTACGCGGTTAATGGTGGGGCGGGTAACATCCTCCCCCGGTAGCGCAGCAAGATTTTTGCCGCGGGCTGTACCTGCAATCACACGCATCATGTTAGGCCGCCTGCCTTTCATTTGTTATATGGCAGCCACCCATCCCGCTGGGAAGCTCAAGCCAGAGCACTCCTATTCGGGATAAACAGTTGCACTTATGGCAATACCGCATAATTCTAAGTGCCGATACGGCGAGCGAGGTGCGGCAGCTGCTAAGCCAAAAGCGCAGATAATACTTTGTGTATTATCGAGCATTTTGGCAACGCAGATGCCGTGCCGCAGCCGCCGAAGCGGTGCTTAAGCCGTAAGGCGGGAATTGTGCGGTGTTGCCTTATACATTATGGATGGTTCAAATCCGCTTGTCAAGGGAGTTTACCGTCATTCATTCTTATTTTACAACCCGGCCTGCAATCCAGCCGTTTTTTCCCCTCTCCTGCCGTTGCCGGCGTTGAGTTTATTGGCGCAGAGCATTATAAATGTTCTCCGCCTTGGCGTGGCTGATGCCCTTGACCTCTTCCAGATCCGAAATAGACGCCTGCTTGACTGCCGTTACGGTTTTGAAATGTGCCAGCAGTGCCGCGCTGGTCTTGGGGCCAACGCCGGGCAGCTCTGTCAGGGTTGCCGCATAGGACTTTTTTGTGCATCATCCGCTTGCGGTAATCGTTGGCATAGCGGTGGGTTTCATCCTGGATATTGGTCACAAAGGTAAAGATATTGCGGTGCCGGTTGATGGCGATTTCCCCGCCCGCATCATCCACAATGGCGCGGGTGCGGTGGTGGTCATCCTTGACCATGCCAAAGGTGGGCACATGTTCCAGTGCCGTGCCGCGCAGTGCCTGTTTAACGGCGCTCACCTGCCCGCGGCCGCCATCGATCAGCAGCAGATCCGGCATGGTGGCAAACTGGTTGGTTTCATTATCCGGCTTTTCGCCGCGCCGGGCCGCCTCGTACTCCGCAGCCCGGCGGGAAAGCGTTTCCGCCATAGAGGCATAGTCGTCCGTGCCGGCAACGGTGCGCATCTTAAAGCGGCGGTAGCCGGCGCGGTAAGGCTTGCCATCCTTGAACACCACCATACCGCACACGCTGGAGCCATCGCCCCAGTTGGAAATATCATAGCTTTCAATCACCCTCGGCGGGGTTTTCAGGCCCAGCACCTGGGCGGCTTCTTCCAGCAGCTTTTCCTCGCGGGTATAGCGGCCGCTCTCGCGCCCCAGGCGCTCCACAGCGTTGGTGTAGGCCATTGTTACCAGCTTGGCCACATCGCCGCGCTGGGGCACATACAGCTCCACCTTGCTGCCGCGTGCTTCGTTCAGCGCCTGGTTCAGCGCTTCGGCGTCCGGCGGCAGGGTATCCACCGCAATGGTTTTGGGGATCGTCTCGCCATCCAGATAATACTGGGGCAGGAATTCCTCCCGCACGGCTTCGATATCGGTCGTATCATGAAAGACGAACTCCCGCTTATCGGTCAGGCGGCCATCCCGGTAGCGCAGCACCGCTGCGCATACCGCGCGGGTGGTGCCCGCCAGCGCGATGACGTCCATCTCTGTCCCGGCATCCATAACCACCTTCTGGCCCGCCGCCACGCGGTCAATGGCCGCGATCTGATCCCGCAGCAGGGCGGCTGTTTCAAAATCCAGCCGGTCAGACGCCGCCTGCATCTTCTCTTTCAGCTGCTTGACGATATCTTTTTTGCCATACCGGATCATGCGCAGAGCCCCCTGCACGGCCTCATTGTAAGCTTCGCAGGTGATTTTGCCGCCGCACACGGCCATGCACTTGCCGATATGGGCATTCAGGCAGGGGCGGCCCTTGCCGATATCACGCGGGAACTCTTTATTGCAGCGGGGCAGCAAAAAACAGTTCTGGGCAGTTTCCACCATCTCCCGCACCGCAAAAGCCGAGGTGAACGGGCCGATATAATCGGCGTTCTCATCGTCCTTTTGCAGGGCAGCAGAAATACGCGGCCAGGGGCCGTGGGTGATCTTTACATAGCTGTAGCCCTTATCATCTTTGAGCAAGATATTATACTTTGGCGTATGGGCCTTAATCTGGCTGGCTTCCAGCACCAGGGCCTCAAATTCGCTTTGGCAGACGATGACATCGAACGCAAATGCGTGGTTGATCATTTGGGTGACCTTCGCGTCATGGGGCACGCCCTCGCGGAAATACTGTGAAACACGGATGCGCAGGCGCTTGGCTTTGCCAATATAGATGATGGTATCCGTTTTATCGCGGATGATATACACCCCCGGCAGCAGCGGGAGCATACAGGCTTTTTTGTAGAGTTCTTGTTTTGTCATGGTTTTTGAATAAGGGTGGTGAGTGATTTTTTGTCTGCGCGGCATGGCCGCACAGACAAAAAAAAGGCGGGTGACCAGTCACCCGCCGCAAAAACAAAAGATCTGATTATTCAGAGAAGCCGGAGTTGACCATCTTGACCAGACCATCCACAGCAGCCTGTTCATCGGTGCCGTCAGCAATGATACGGATGGTGGTGCCGCCAACGATGCCGAGGCTCAGAACACCCAGCAGGGACTTAGCGTTGACGCGGCGCTCTTCCTTTTCGACCCAAATGGAAGACTTATACTCGTTTGCCTTCTGGATGAAGAAGGTGGCCGGACGAGCGTGCAGACCTACCTGATTCTCAACGGTAACTTCTTTAACGTACATAATTATTCTCTCCTACTTATATGAAAAGATACGCCCAAGTTCTCTACCGCGGGCTCCTTTCAGGCGGTATTGCACAATCAGTGCCGCCTTGATTGTTTATATTTTATCCCATTTGTTCGACTTTGTACAGTGTAAATTTGCAATTTTGGCAGGATTCCGCATTTGGCACAAATCGCGCCGGGCCCGCTTGTGCAACTTTACCAGTTTATTTTCAACCGGATTGTAGATAGACTACAAAACCTGTACGAAAAACCGACAGAATACCGCAGGTTCAGCCTTGATCCTGGGGCTGATAGCGCATAACAAGCTCTTTGCAGGGCTTGCAGAATGCTACATCCACCCCCGGCTGGTACATGTTCCGCACGCCATCCGGCAGGTAGCCCATGCGCCGGTAAAGGCCGATGGCCGCCGTGTTTACATCCAGCACGGCCAGCCAGGGCCGGGCGTGCTCCGCAAGTTTTTTGCGCGCAAAATCCAGCAGCTTTGTGCCAATGCCGCTGCCGCGGGCGGACTGTGTGACAAACAGGTGGCCGATCTCCCCCGTTTTATGGCAGACACCCACCATGCCGTCCGGCGTATCCGAAGTGGTGTGCAGGTAGAATGCCCAGCCCGCCTTGCGCTCTTCTTCCAGGCGCTGGCGCATGGCTTCCGGCGTATATTCTGCAAGGCCTGCTTCGGTGCATACATCCCGGCAGACGGTGCGGCAGCCTTCGGCAAACAGTTTTGCGGCTGCATCCAGCTGGGCATCCGTCTTGATCAGCTGGGCACGCTCGGTGCGCTTCCAGCGCGGGATCTGGGTGATCGGGTGGGTGGCGCACCACTGGGCATACAGGTCCGGGCGGCGCTGGCGGGTGCGTTCCCGGCTCTGGCGGCCGCGCCAGGCATCAATTTTATTGTGGTCCCCGGTCAGCAGCACCGGCGGGATAGCCTGGCCCTCCCACACTTCCGGGCGGGTGAACTGGGGGTATTCCAGCAGGCCGTCCCAGTAGCTTTCGTCCTGATAGCCCTTTTCCTCGGCCAGAACGCCGGGCTGCAGGCGCAGCACACTGTCTGCCACCACCAGGCTGGCCAGCTCGCCGCCGGTCAGCACATAGTCGCCGATAGAAATTTCCTCATCGCCAAAGGTATCGATCACGCGCTGGTCAATGCCCTCATAGTGGCCGCACACCAGCGCAAGGCTTTCATAGCTGGAAAGCGGCGGGCGGTCTCCTCGTTATAGGGCTGCCCGGCGGCGGTCAAAAACACCACATGGGGCTTGGCGCGGCCCTGCTGGGCGCACTGGTCTGCCACAGCGCGCAGGCAATCTGCAATGGGCTGAGCATACAGCACCATGCCGCAGCCGCCGCCATAGGGGTAATCGTCCGTCTGGCGCTGTTTGTTTTTGGTATAATCCCGGATCTGGTGGCAGTGCGCCTCAAACAGGTTTTTGGCGCGGGCGCGCCCCAGGATGCTGGTGCTCAAAAAGCCATCGCACAGTTCCGGGAACAGGGTGACAATATCAATGCGCATCAATTACTCCTCATCGCCGTTGACCGGCTCATCAAACATACCCGCAATAGGGCGCATTTTTACCGTGCGGGCCGCAATATCCACATCCACCACAAACTCCGGCACGGCAGGGATCCAGTGCTCCTCCCCCGCTGCATCGCGCACGATATAGATATCCTGTACGCCGGGGTGGTCCACCTTTGCAACGATGCCAAGGGTGCGGCCATCGTCCGCATGCAGCACAGTGCAGCCGATCAGATCATCAATAAAATAGCGGCCCTCCGGCAGTTTGGCATCCGCCTTGGCAAAATAGTAGGTTTTGCCCACCTGGGCGCGGGCGGCATCCATATCCTCCACCCCGGCCAACTTGACCAGCAGCATATTGCCCTGGGCGCGCACCCCGCGCAGCGCAACTTCGCCGCTTCCGTTTGCGGCAGCGTACAGGCGCTTGAACTTGGCCAGGAACTGTGCGCCGTCGCACAGCGGCAGGGCTTTCATTTCGCCGCGGACACCGTGGGTGGAAACAATTTTGCAGGCGGGCAGATAGTTTTGCATAGGGGGAACCTCCTAGAATAAATCACACAAAAGCGGCGGCAAATAAAAAGCACCCTGCGCGCAAAGCGGCAGAGTGCTGGGTGGCAAAAATCAGCCGATTTCCACCACGACTTTTTCGTTCTGGCGGACGGCGGCGGCACGCATGACAACACGGATTGCCTTGGCAATGCGGCCCTGTTTGCCAATCACGCGGCCCATGTCGCCTTCTGCCACCGTGAGATGGTACACAACCGTGCCGTCCTCACGCGCGGGGTCAACCGTTACCTGCACCGCGTCCTTATCTTCCACAAGGCCACGGGCAACGGCAATCAGCAGTTCCTGCATGTGGCGTTCCTCCGTTTAATTACAGGATGTTCTCTTTCTTCAGCAGAACACGAACAGTATCGGTAGCCTGGGCGCCGTTGGCCAGCCACTGCTTAGCCTTGTCGGCGTCGATCTTGACAACGCTGGGTTCCTTGGTCGGATCGTAGTAGCCGATCTCTTCGATGAAGCGGCCGTCACGAGCAAAGCGGCTGTCAGCAACAACAATGCGGTAGAAAGGAGCTTTCTTGGCGCCGATGCGGCGCAGACGAATCTTAACCATGGTAAATATCCTCCAAAATTTTGTTTTTACGGCCCCGTGGTTTTCCCTCGTGGGCTTGCAATTTATATATCACCCTGGGGCCAGAGAGGCTTACGGGTCATATCAAATTCATAACAGGCTGCTCAGCGCAGGCCTCTCATTCCGCCAAGGCGCGCATAAAGCCCTTGGGGTTGCGCTTGACCTTTTTCATCATCTTCTGCATGGCTTCAAACTGGCGCAGCAGCTTGTTCACGTCCTCAACCGTCTGGCCGCTGCCCGCCGCAATGCGGCGCTTGCGCTTGGGGTTGATGATGGAAGGATGCGCACGCTCTTCCGGCGTCATGGAGTAGATGATGGCTTCAATATGGGGCAGCGCCTTTTCATCGATCTGGTCCATCTGTTCGGAGCTGATCTGGTTGGCGCCGGGCATCATGGCCAGCAGCGCGGATGCACCGCCCATCTTGCGGATCTGGGCGAACTGGGTCAACATATCATTCATATCGAACTTGTTGGCCATCATTCGCTTGGCGGCTTCTTCAGCTTCCTTGTCATTCTGCAAGGTCTGGGCCTTTTCGATCAGGCTCAGCACATCGCCCATGCCAAGGATCCGGCTGGACATACGCGCCGGGTAAAACGGCTCCAACGCATCCAGCTTCTCGCCGGTGCCCTGGAAGTAGATCGGCTTGCCGGTAACGGCCAGAACCGAAAGCGCCGCACCGCCGCGGGTGTCACCGTCCGTCTTGGTCAGGACCACGCCGCTGATGCCAACCTTTTCGTTAAAGGTCTTGGCAACGTTGACGGCTTCCTGACCGGACATGGCATCCACAACCAGCAGGGTCTCATCCACCTCAACAGCCTGCTTGATGCGCACCAGCTCGTCCATCAGCTGGTCGTCGATCTGCAAACGGCCTGCGGTATCAATGATAACGATATCATAGCCGTGGTCTTTGGCGTACTCAACTGCCTGCTTGGCAATCTTTTCCGGCTTTTCGGTGCCCATCTCATAGACGGGAACGCCTGCCTGCTCGCCTACAATGCGCAGCTGGTCAATTGCTGCGGGGCGGTAGATATCACAGGCTACCAGCAGTGGGCGGCGGCCCTGGGCTTTATAATAGCGGCCCAGCTTTGCCGCATGGGTGGTTTTACCGTTACCCTGCAGGCCGCACATCATCATAACGGTCTGGCCCTTATTTTTGATGTGCAGGGTCTGGGGTTCCTCGCCGCCATCAGCTTGGTCAGTTCCTCGTTGACGATCTTGACAACCTGCTGGGCGGGGGTCAGGCTTTCCATCACTTCCTGGCCCATGGCGCGCTCCGAAACCTGCGCGCAGAAATCCTTTGCGACTTTGTAGTTGACGTCCGCTTCAAGCAGCGCCATGCGGACTTCCCGCATCGCAGCCTTGATATCCGCTTCACTCAGCTTGCCTTTGCCGCGCAGTTTTTTGAAAAACGCCGTTCAGACGCTCGCTTAAAGATTCAAATGCCATCGGGCAGTTCCTCCTGCGTATCAAGGCGGTGAATAATGGTCAGCATCTCCTCGGTAGCCCGCTGAACGCGGGTATCCGGTTCAAACAACCCAGTATTGCACACGCGCACCTCGCTGACAAGCTCTTCCAGCCGGGCAAGATCTGCCCGAATGGCTTCGGTCCGGCGGGCAGTGCCCAACTTTTCCTCCATCTCCATCAGGGTCGCTTCGCCATGCTTGATGGCATCCCGTACTCCCTGGCGGGTTATGCCATAATTTTCGGCAATTTCGGCCAGCGAAAGGTCATCGTTATAATATTCTGTCAGAATATTGCGCTGTTTTTCCGTCAGGACCATGCCGTAATAATCCAGCAGGATGGAAAACCCAAGGTCCTTACCTGCTTTGGCTGCCACGGCCGTGCCCCCTTTGTGTTGTCTGTTCCTCTGACTGCTGTAAAGTGTTTTTCTTTACAGCTTTTGAATTATAACACTCTAAAGTCATACTGTCAAGGCCCAAAGGTGCGGTATCCGGCTGTTTTTTGTGTTTTTTTCAGCTTTTTTGTGCCCGCCCAGCATTTTTGCCGTAAAAACTGCGGACAAAATATGTTTTTTCATATACAAAGCCGCGCCGGATATGATATAATATGTTGTATATTGGGTAAAATTTACAGAACGGGGCGGATTTTACGGACTGCGTGTTCTCCCCTGCCTGATTTTTGCAAGGAGGTCTGCCAGGCTATGGCAATATTGCAGAGCTATTATCAGGACGTGTACCGTTCCCCGGTGGTGCGGCTTTCGGGGTATTCCGGGCGGCACGAACTTGCTTCCAGCATATTGGCATATCTGGATTTTGGCGGCGCTACCGGCACTTGTAAGGACGGCGTGGCCGAAACCATGCTGGCTTTTGCCACCGAGCGCGGCACATTGCAGCCCGGTATGCCGGTGGTGGAAGCCAGTTCCGGCAGTTTTGGCGCCGCCCTTGCGGTAAGCTGCGCCACCACAGGCCACCCCTGCATTCTGGTGGTGCCCAGCAGCCTGCCGCTTTCCCGCAGGCAGCATCTGCAAAACCTGGGGGCGCGCATTGTGGTATGCGGCAGCGGCGGCCGCCGTGCGCTGGAACAGGTTGCCAAAGACACCGCCGCCCGCTATAACGGTTACTTTACCAACTACTTTGCCAATGATGATAACCCCGAATACCACCGCCGCGTGACCGGTCCCCAGATTTTAAAAGCCGCCGGGGATGCGATCGATGCTGTGGTGATCGGCGTGGGCAGCGGCGGCACCATTACCGGCGTGGCGGAATACCTGAAAGCCTGGAACAGCATGATCCGCATTGTGGCCGTGGAGCCCAGCGAATGCGCCGCCATTTCCGGCGGGTTCATTGGCCACCACAGCATTGCCGGCATCGGACCCGGTTTGTGCCGGAAACTATAACCCCTATGTAGTGGATACCGTGCTGACGGTCTCTTCGGCCGATGCCGAGCGCGCCGCACGGGAGGTGCTGTTCTATGACGGCATCCCCGCCTGTTCCAGCGCCGGCGCAACCCTGTGTGCCGCCACCCAGCTGATGGGCACCGGCAAGTGTAACCGCCCTCTGTGCATTTTTGCCGGACGCCGCACCTACGAATGATTCAAATAGACCAGGCCGCACGGCTGCCGCCACCAAAGTGGCGCAGGTTGTGCGGCCTTTTGCTTGTTCCATGTACGTTGTGAGAGGCTTTGTTGAAAGAATGGGTACTGATAAACCAAAAGAGCACTGAATCTCAACGATTCAGCGCTTCTTTTGTTGGTGCGGAAGATGGGACTTGAACCCACACGTCATAGACACACGCACCTCAAACGTGCCTGTCTGCCGATTCCAGCACTTCCGCATAAGGCAATGCCTTGGCATTGCAAAATGTATTTTAGCATACCCGCCGCAAAAAAGCAAGGGCTTTTTGGGCTTTTCTTCAAATTATTAGCCACTGTGCCTTCTCGCGCGAAAATTGTTCGATATACAGCATCTTTTACCCCATTTTCCCGCATTGCAGCAAAAAACTTCAATTTTTTTCAAAATAGGGCTTGCATTTTTGCGCAAGCTCTGATATACTAATCAAGCACTGTTAAGGCAGGCGCACAAATGAATATGGGAGCTTTCCCGAGTGGCCAATGGGGACAGACTGTAAATCTGCTGCTTAATGCTTCGGTGGTTCGAATCCACCAGCTCCCACCAAAAGAGATCCACAACTGAGGTTGCGGGTCTTTTTTTGTGCTGGAACTGGGTAGGGTTCGGAACAGGTCGGCCGCCCGAAGGCCGGCAAGCAACATGCCTGC
>ENA-OQAJ01000639-OQAJ01000639.1-human-gut-metagenome-genome-assembly--contig:-NODE-639-length-10859-cov-2.902441_pt1 | contig 10859 bp, 17 predicted proteins | sample MGYA00242736_ERZ504529 | MGnify/ENA primary metagenome ERZ504529 (study PRJEB26092, sample SAMD00036275) | human gut metagenome | host: Homo sapiens | study: EMG produced TPA metagenomics assembly of...
CCGGCATGGAGGCCTTCTTGGCCTTGTAGATGGCGTCATACAGGGGACGGGTTGCCGTCAGGATCGCCACCACCCATACGTGCTGCGATCTCGATGTTCTTGATCAGCTTGGCGAACAGCTTGCCGCGCTTCGCGTCGATGGCGGCCTTCTTGTGCTTGGTGGTCGCCCACTTGGAATGACCTGACATAATGCTCCTAGGCAGGTTGCGGATGTTTCAAACGAAATGATTCTAAAGCGGTTCGCCGACAAAATGCCGAATACGAACCTGTGGCATTTCGCTTTTCGAACTTTTGGATGGGGTCTGCCCCCGCTGTGACTACCGCCGATATGTTTTCTCCCCTATGACCATTTGGCGCTTGGCTTCGAAGATGCGTTGGAATACGGTGACTAATCCCAATCCGGCCAACAGTATCATGGCGATGGCGAGCCACAATCCCTGACGCGTCAATCCGGTGATGGCCATGCCCACCAGAATGATGGTCAAGCGATCGGCACGAGTGGCGATGCCGTTTTTCACCTCATAGCCGACTGATTCGGCACGAGCACGGGCATATGAAGTGACGAACGATGTCATCACGGCCACCGCGGCGGCGGCGATACCGATCATGCTCGTATAGTCAGGCGTGTTGTCGATGGCCGTATGCCACCAGTCACGATGCATAAGAAAAGAAGATGATCACGCCTACGAGCATCGCCCAATCAGCGATGCGATCGAGCGTGGAGTCGAGAAAAGCCCCGAATTCGGTCCCACCCGTGGTAAGCGCGGCGATCGAGCCATCCAACGAATCGGCAAGCACAAGCAGAGTCAGAACAACCGCTCCCCCAAATAGCCATCCGGTCACACCGGTGGCGATGGCCACGACGATGGTGCCGACAGCACCAATCACCGTCACCGCATTGGCGGTCAGTCCTATGGCGATCAACGCTTTGGCTATTGGCTCGATGAGTTTTTTGAACGGCGCACGAAGATGCTCAAGCATGTGTTACTTCCTTCTCGATGAGAAAATGAGAAACGGCGCACAAACCTCTTGTCGAGATTCGTGCGCCGTTTCACGGTTCATGGTCGCGTGCGACTTGTTGCCATCGGTCTCGCTCAGTCGGCGAGGGCGGCCTTGAAGTCGTCTGCGGTGTTGACCTGGACGCGCTTCTTGATTACGGTCAGAATGTTCGCCTTCGCCTCATCGACCGGCACGCCGTTCAACTGGCTGCCGTCGCGGAAGCGGAAGCTGACCGCGTTGTTGTTCATATCCTCTTCGCCGACGATGAGGATGAACGGCGCCTTGGACTTGGATGCGTTGCGGATCTTCTTGCCCGAAGCGATCGTCGGACAGGTCGATCTCGCAACGGACGGTCTCCTCTTCCAAGCTGGCGTGAACTCTGCAGGTGCGGGGCGAACTCGTCCGCGACCGGCACGCCAAGCACCTGGACCGGGGCGAGCCACGCCGGGAGGCGCCCGCGTAATGCTCAAGCAGCACCGCGAAGAAGCGTTCGATGGAGCCGAACAGCGCGCGGTGGATCATCACCGGACGCTGGTGCGTGCCATCGGCGGCGATGTATTCGAGCTTGAAACGTTCCGGAAGGTTGAGTCGAGCTGGATGGTGGACACCTGCCAGGTACGTCCGATGGCGTCACGGGCCTGCACGGAGATCTTCGGACCGTAGAAGCTGCGCCGCACGGATCGTCGACCAAGTCCAAACCGGATTCCTTGGCGACCTCGGCCAGCGTGTTGGTGGCTTCCTCCCAAATCTCGTCGGAACCGACGTACTTGTGCGGATCCTTGGTGGACAGCTCCAGATAGAAGTCATCCAGACCGAAGTCCTTCAACAGGCCGAGCACGAAGGTAAGCAGGCTCTTAAGCTCGTCCTTCATCTGCTCGCGGGTGCAGTAGATGTGGGAATCATCCTGAGTCAAGCCGCGCACGCGGGTCAGGCCATGCACTTCGCCGGACTTCTCATAACGGTACACGGTGCCGAATTCGAACAGGCGCAGCGGCAGCTCACGGTAGGAACGCTGGCGGGACTTGAAGATCAGGTTGTGCATCGGGCAGTTCATCGGTTTCAGGTAGTAATCGAAGCCTTGCTTGATGACGTTGCCGTTCTCGTCCTTCTCCTCGTCCAGACGCATCGGCGGATACATGCTGTCCTTGTACCACTGCAGGTGGCCGGAGGTCTCGTACAGGCCGCCCTTGGTGATGTGCGGGGTCTGCACGAAGCTGTAGTGGTGCTTGCGGTGCATCTCACGGGAGTAGTCCTCCATGGCGTTGATGACGGCCGCGCCCTTCGGATGGAAGACGGCAAGGCCCGGACCGATCTCATCCGGGAAGGAGAACAGGTCCATTTCCGCGCCGAGCTTGCGGTGGTCGCGCTTGGCGGCCTCCTCCAGACGGGTCTGGTATGCCTTCAGGTCCTCCTTGGTGGCGAAGGCGGCGCCGTAAATGCGCTGCAGCATCGGATTGGCCTCGCTGCCGCGCCAGTATGCGGCGGCGGAACGCTCGATCTTGAACGCCTTGATGTAACGGGTGTTCGGCAGGTGCGGACCACGGCACAGGTCCTTCCAAACCACATTGCCTTCACGGTCGACGTTATCGTAGAAGCTCAGTTCCTTGCCGCTGATTTCGGTGGCGGCTTCCGGGTCAAGATGCGCTTCCTTATCCTTGATAAGTTCAAGCTTGTAGGGCTGGTCGGCTTCCTCGGCAAGAGCCTCTTCCTCGGTCACCACGCGGCGGCGGAAGGACTGGGAGGACTTGATAATGCGCTGCATGCGCTTTTCGATTTCCTTGAGGTCCTCCGGAGTGAAAGGAGTCTCGACATCGAATCGTAGTAGAAGCCGTCTTTGATGACCGGTCCAACACCAAGCTTGGCGTCAGGGCGAATCTCCTGCACGGCCTGGGCCATGACATGGGTTGCGGAATGGCGCATGATGGCCACACCGTCCTCGCTATCGAGCGCGATGGGTTCCACAACGTCGCCGTCGTGCAGCTCGGTATAGAGATCGCGGGGTTCGCCGTTCAAACGCACCGCGATGATGTTCTTGTCGTCGGAGAAGAGCTGGACGCCGGTCTGGCCTGCCGCCACCTCCTTCTTTTCGCCGTTGAGTGTGATGGAGATGGTCTGTTCAGCCATGAGTTGTCCTTTGCTATCGGGGTCCGCGTTACCAATGTGCAGGCCTGGACTATATATCAACGATGAACAAGATAGGGTCAAGCGCAGACAACGGCACGCCATTTCGGTGAACGGAAGAACAACGCTGATTGAATGTCGCGAAAGGAAAGGTCCTTTACTGTTTACTGTCCGATGACGTGCGCATATGTATACTGCGGAGCCTGACGTGTGGACTTGATCATCACTTTGTCAGAGGGGCTGACCGATACCGTAGCGCCATACTTCACTTTGAGCCGCGACCCGACGCCACCGGCCAGATTGACCGCGTTCTGCAGATTGTCGCTGTCGCCGATCGCGCGAATGGTGAATGGGGATTTCAGTTTGGTGCCGTCGCAGACGAGACTGCCGGCCGTGCCACTGATGTAAGTGCTGGTTACCACGCGGACATTGTTGATCTCAATGACCTCGGCACCACTGTTGCGCAATTCCTCAAGCAACGTGAACAATATCGCGGAGTCAATCTTCTGTTTGGAACCCTGCGATATGCGGATGACCACGCCTTCTCCCGTAGCCGCGAGACGGCCAGATAGGATGCCGTTGGTCTGCGCGTTCTGCTTGGCGATTTCCGCGGCTTTCTCATTTTTGTCCGCGGTGTCTTTCAAAGCGTTCAGCTGGCTGGAGAGTTCGTTCTTACGCTGTTCGAGCTTTTGGACCTGAGCATTGGTCTCGCTGATGAGCTTGGTTAATTCATCTTCGCTCATCGTCTCATAGGTGGATGTCGTGTTGTTTATCTGGATCACATAGCCGAAGCCAAGCAAGGCGCACAGTATCGTGACCAGAATGCTGGAATACAGTCGGGTTCGTGTGACCTTCGCATCAAGTGAGATTCGCTTCTTGGCCTTGACCATGGGGAACGCACCGGTTTGGGTGCTGTCATTGTTCTGGTCCTTGACCCTCTGCTCATGAATTCTGGACAGCATGTCCTTGCTGTTCGCGTCTTGTCCGCTCATACCGCATCAACCTTTAAAGATGAAGCGTCGGATGGAGGACACATTGGTAAAGATTCGTATGCCGAGCACTACGATCACTGCGGTCTGCAGCTGGGAGCCGACTCCCAACTGGTTGCCGAGGAACACCAGCAGCGTCGCGGTGATGACATTCGAGAAGAAGGAGATCACGAACACTTTATCGGAAAAGCTGCGTTGGAAATACGCGCGTGCGGCGCCTAGCAACGCATCCAACGCGGCCAATACCATAATCGGCAGATACGGTTGGAGCTCGATGGGGATGTCCGGACGAACGAATACACCGATTACCACGCCGATGATAAGTCCCAAGACAGCTGCCATTACTTGTCCTTCCTCACATGCGTCGTGTCGCCAGCCACTGCAGCATCAAGTGTAATCGATTTGCTTTTGCTTATCTGCGGATAGATGCCGGCCTTTTTTGAAATCGTCATACAGTTGTTTCTGCGTTGTCTTGCTTACCGATTTCGCCAAGGTTGCTGATTGCCTATCGCCTCGATTCGATATGGGCTTTGCACCGAATTGACTCCGATGAGAATCGTCGATCCGGGCGGTTCGAATCGAGGTTTGCACGCCAAGGCGGTTGCCGTTGATCGCGATCGCCTCCGCTCCGGATTGCCATAGCAAGGAGACAAGCAGCTGCAAATCGGAATCGGTGACGACTCGAACCTGGCTGCCATTTTCTCTTGGCAGTGAGGAGTCGGCATTGTCGCCGCTGACGGAAAGCGGGTTGGCTACGGTCAGGACAATGCCTTCCCCTTGCACCGGAAGCGTTCCATTGACCATTTCATCATCCTGCATCGTCTGGTTTAGGGACCAGCTTGCCAAGGATTCCGATTCAGATTCGATTTGCGACCGCAAGTCGTTGACGCCCTTGGTGAGGTCGCCGACCCGCTTCGTTTGTTCGGTCAGCTGGCTTGCCAACTGCTTGCGTACTTCTTTGCGTGGGTCAGTGCTCAGCTGGCGCACGAAAAACGCTTCCCGCGGCACCCACAGCGATGCAGATGAGGAACACCAGAATCCTGGTGGCCCAAATCGAAACCGCCGAACGTTTTTTAGTGGCCAGGCGGGAGTCCGAATACAGGACGTCCATCGGACGATTGGTCAAATCGTCAATAAGCCGAAGCGAATCGTCATCGACATGTCTATGGCGTTGCGGCATGGCGGGCATGGAGGCCGGTTGCACATGATGGGATGACAGGCCGGCGAAGGATGACGAAAAAATGGCACGATGCTTTGTGGGTACGTTCTCCGGGGAAACGGGGAAGACGCGAACGTGGAGCATCGGACTTCATATATGCGTCAATCCTTACTGTTTGTATCGTTCTTCAACAGTTGGATGCCTTGGCGCATGTAGATGTACCCTGCAAGCCAATACAGTCCAACGCCCCAGATTCCGGTGGCAAGACCGCATAGATGCAGTGTATCCGCAGCGGAGTTGGACCAGATGTCGGCGAAGATCAACGCGACGATGGCGATAAGCAGCATCGCGGTACCGGCCTTGCCTACGAAATGAACAGGCAATGGGCCATAATCGTGCTGCGCCAAAACCAGTATCAGAACAGCCATGATCAAATCTCGCAGGCCGACGACGATCAGCATCCACCATGGAATGATGTTCGCCACACCCAAAGCAAGAATGCTGCAGAAGATCAGCAGACGATCGGCAATCGGATCGAGAATTTGCCCGATTTTGCTCACCTGATTGAATGATCTGGCGATCATTCCGTCCAAACCATCGGATATCGCCGATAGCGCAAGCACGACCAAGGCGGTCACCATCCTGTGATGAGAGACCAGCATCGCGATAAAAGGAATCGAAATGATTCTCAGCAGGCTGATGAAGTTCGGAACCGTGAAATAGATGTCTCGCGGTTCCGGACTGTATTGCTTCTTAATAATCAGTTTACTCATATTACGAGCAACACTACATTCTTGAAGCCTGCAACGCGGTGACTATTATGCCACGGGCACCAACTTCATACAACTGGTCCATAAGCTGGTTCACCTTCGCCTTCGGAACCACCACACGCACGGCCGCCCACTGCTTATCATGCAGAGGCGAAATCGTCGGGCTTTCGAAACCCGGAGTGATATCCACTGCGGCGGACACCTTCTCGACCGGAATGTCGTAGTCCATAAGCACATTACGCTGGGCAGTGAGCACGCCTTGCAGACGCCTGCTCAGAATCGTCAGACGCTCGTCATCCGCCTCAAGACGAGGGGAACGAATCAATACGGCTTCAGAGTGCATCAGCGGTTCAGCGAAAATGCGCAGTCCCGCATTGCGCAGAGTGGTCCCTGTGGAAACCACATCGGCGATCAGATCGGCGACGCCAAGCTGGACGGACGATTCGACGGCGCCGTCAAGGTGCACGGTTTCCGCGTTGATGCCATGCTCGACCAGATAGTCGTGTACGAGCTTGTCGAATGTGGTGGCGACTCGCTTGCCTTCAATATCCTCAAGCTTGGTAATCGGCGAATCGTTCGGGGCTGCGAAACGGAACGTGGAGGCTCCGAAGCCAAGCTGCATATGCTCCTCCGCATCGGTGCCGGAGTTCACGAGCAAATCATGCCCGGTGATTCCAACGTCGATGGTGCCGCGACCGACATAGACCGCAATGTCGAGGGGACGCAGGTAGAACAACTCAACATCATTGTCGGGATCCTCCACGACCAACTGGCGAGGGTTGCTCCTCAAACGGTAGCCAGCTTCCGCCAGCATGTTCCAGGCGGGTTCGGACAGCATGCCCTTATTAGGCACAGCGATTCTTAGCATGTTTCTCCTCTAAAAAAGGCCACACCTTCAACTGGCATGGCCCCGGGTTTCTCACAGGTTCTTGTAGATGTCCTCGAGTGTGATGCCACGATCGATCATCATGACCTGCAGATGGTAGATGAGCTGGCTCATTTCTTCGGCCGTGCGATCAGCACCCTCATATTCGGCGGCGATCCAAGTCTCTCCAGCCTCTTCGACGATCTTCTTGCCGATGAAGTGCGTGCCTTTGGCAAGCTCGTCGACGGTCAGGGAACCGGCCTGCTTGGTGGCGGCTTTCTCGCTCAATTCCGCGAACAGCGATTCAAAAGTCTTCATATTCGTATGCTTCCTTGTATGGTGGGCGTTCACGCCTTGAAGGCTGCTTCGGCCTTCTCGCGGATGGAGTCGATAGCCTCGGCCGGATTCTCGGCACCGTACACGGCGGAACCGGCGACCAGCACATCGGCACCGGCTTCGGCAACGATATGGGCGGTCTTGGGGCTCACGCCACCATCGACCTGGATCTTCGTCTTCAGGCCACGGCGGGTGATTTCGTCACGCAGACGACGAACCTTGGCCATCTGGTTGTCAAGGAACTTCTGACCGCCGAAGCCCGGTTCGACCGTCATGATAAGCACCATGTCGAATTCGTCAAGGATGTCGAAGATCGGCTCGACCGGTTCGGCCGGACGGACCGCGAAGCAAGCCTTGCAGCCCATGTCGCGCAGCTGACGCGCAAGACGAACCGGAGCATGCGTCGCTCCCATATGGAAGCTGACGGAAGCCGCACCAAGCTTGGCGTATTCCGGAGCCCAACGGTCCGGATCCTCGATCATCAGATGCACGTCGACCGGAAGGTCAGTGACTTGGCAGATGCGAGCCACAATCGGCTCACCCAACGTCAGATTCGGAACGAAATGATGGTCCATCACGTCCACGTGAACGAGATCGGCGTTGGAAATGGCCTTAAGGTCACGTTCCAGATTGCAGAAGTCAGCGGACAGGATGCTAGGTGCGATTTGAATAGTCATGGTTCTCATTCTATGGAAGGTAATCGACTTGATGTTACTTGTTGTCGGACTGGTCATCGGCATATGAGACGGATGAGCCATCGTTTGCCGTGATTTCATCCTTGGTTTTCGTAAGGTTGGCCTTCGCGGTCGGGAGACCGGTTTCTCCATCCTCGACGAGGCTTAGCTCAATCTCGGTGACGGTGCGCAACTTCTCGGCAAGCAGCTCGGTGGACTTTCCCATCTGCTGAATAACGATGAAAGCCACCACGCCAAGCACGAACACCGCCATGGACACCCATACGTTGATGCGCACGCCAAGGAACTCGTGCGCGAAATCAATGCGCAGAGCCTCGATCCAAGTGCGTCCCGCCGTGTACCACATGATGTATATGGCGAACAAGGACCCGGCCTTGAGTTTTTTCATGATTTTGGAACCAAGGAAAACGATGAGCGCAGCACCGATGAGATTCCAAATCATCTCATACAGGAAGGTGGGGTGGAACAGCGTGCCTGTCGGGCAGGTCGCTCCGTCATAGCATTGTTCGCTGTGACCGATGGCGCTTCCCTCCATATTCAACTTCAAACCCCAAGGCAAGGTCGTCGCGCGCCGTAGAGCTCTTGGTTAAACCAGTTGCCCAGACGTCCCACGCCTGCGCCACGAGCAATCCTGGCGCGACGGCGTCACCGAGCAGAGCCATTGGATAATGCTTGTGACGACACCATGCCCAAGCGGCAAGCGCTCCAAGCAGGACGCCGCCCCAGATGCCCAGTCCGCCATTCCAGATGCGGAACATCTCCACCCAATCGCCGGTCGGTCCGAAGAAACGTTCCGGAGTGGTGATGATGTGGTATATACGCGCACCGATGATGCCGCTCGGCACCGCGACAAGCGTGATGTCGAGAATCTGATCGAAATTACCGCCATATCGTTTCCAATGAACGGTTGTCATCCATACCGCCAGCACGATGCCGAGCAGAATGCACAGCGCGTAGAAATGGATGGTCACCGGCCCGATGGAAAACTGCGAAATGGTGGGTGACGGAATGTAAGCAAGTGTCATGGTTTCCTGATGGTAGTCCACGTATACGATATGGTACGTGGACTACCAGTATGTTGTCTTTGGACTGGTTCAGTTGCGGGCGTTGTGGATGCCTTCGGCAAGCTCCTCAGTCTTCGCCGCCAAGGCCTTGAGACCGGTGGCTTCGTCGACTGCATGCTTGCCGGATTCGTCAAGCATGGTATGCACCAGAGCCGAGCCTACGATGACACCGTCCGCATACGATCCGACACGAGCCCCCTGTTCCGCGGTGGACACACCGATGCCTACGCACACGTTTTTTCGCACCGGCCTTGCGGGTACGGGCGACCAGTTCCTTCGGGGACGCATCGATGGTGGAGCGTTCTCCGGTGACGCCCATGCGGGCGGCAGCATAGACGAAACCCCGCGCATTGTCCGCAACGACTTTCAGACGGTCTTCGGTGGAATCCGGAGATACCAGGAAGATGCGGTCGAGTCCGTGACGGTCGGAGGCTTCGATCCACTCGCCGGCCTCGTCCGGAATGAGATCCGGGGTGATGAGACCGGCTCCACCGGCGTTTTCGAAATCACGTGCGAATCGTTCGACGCCGTAATGGAAGATGAGGTTCCAATAGCTCATGACCAATGGCACTCCCCCCGGCGTTCGCCACTGTTTCCACCGCTTTGAATACGTTGGCGATTTTTTCACCATTGTCGATGGCGATTTGCGATGCCGCCTGGATGACGGGACCGTCCATGACGGGGTCGGAATACGGAGCCCGATTTCGACCGCGTTCACGCCGTGTTCGACCATGGTGCGGAAAGCTTTGAGCGAATAATCCGGATCAGGGAATCCGTATGGCAGATATCCGATGAATGCCGGCTTGTCGGCGGCTTTGAATTCATCGAACATGGTTTCCGTCGGGCTTGGCTTGTGGCTGATGCCGAGTGGCTGGCCGGACGGCGTGGATGATGTTGCGTTCGTCATGATGGTTGCTCCTTTTCTCACTCGCCGTCCGCGTTGTTGCCTTGCGCGCGTTGGATTCCAAGGCTTTGGCCTGCTCGTCGGTCAGGTATCCGAACCATTTGCCGGCGGTGTTCATGTCCTTGTCTCCACGGCCAGAGATGTTGATGATCATGACCGGATGCTCATACCCTTTGGCCTTGAGGTCTGCAGCTGCCTTGTACGCGCCGGCCACTGCGTGGGAGCTTTCGATGGCAGGGATGATGCCTTCGGTTTCGCACAGATCCTTGAACGCGCTCATGGCTTCCTGATCAGTGGCCCAGGAATAGTTGACGCGGCCGATATCCTTGAGCCATGCATGTTCGGGGCCGACGGAGGCGTAATCCAAGCCTGCGGAGATGGAGTACGTGTCAAGGGTCTGGCCTCGGGGTTTTCCAACAGATAGCTCTTGGCTCCTTGGAACATGCCCAGTTCACCGGTACCTGGCGCGAATCGAATGGCATGGCGACCGGATTCGGGCCCGTTACCGCCGGCCTCGTAACCGTACAGGTTCACTCGTTCGTCATCGAAGAAGGCGTTCATGATGCCGATGGCGTTGGAGCCGCCGCCGACGCATGCGCAGATAGCATCGGGATGGTCGATGCCATACCAATCCTGCAGCTGCTGTTTCGCTTCCTCTCCAATGATCTTTTGGAAGTCGCGCACCATGGATGGGAACGGATGAGGTCCTGCGACCGTGCCGAGCAGATAATGGGTGTCTTTGACGTTGGTGACCCAGTCGCGCAGCGCCTCGTTGATGGCGTCCTTGAGGATGCGATCACCCCAAGGTGACTTCGACGACCTCCGCGCAACATGCGCCATGCGGGCAACGTTCAGCGCCTGACGGCGGGCACGATTTGTCCCATGTAGATGCGGCACTTGAGTCCCAGCATGGCACAGACCGTGGCCAGTGGCCACACCATGGCTGGCCTGCACCGG
>ENA-OQAJ01000640-OQAJ01000640.1-human-gut-metagenome-genome-assembly--contig:-NODE-640-length-10840-cov-1.602912_pt1 | contig 10840 bp, 19 predicted proteins | sample MGYA00242736_ERZ504529 | MGnify/ENA primary metagenome ERZ504529 (study PRJEB26092, sample SAMD00036275) | human gut metagenome | host: Homo sapiens | study: EMG produced TPA metagenomics assembly of...
CGGGATCGGAAAATTTTCCGAATATTCAGCGGCAGTTTTTGAGTTACTGCGAGCTATGGCAGCGCAAGGTTGGACGCTTTGGAGGAGGAGCTGACTGCTGAAGACCCGCAGGACCGGCGGGGAAATGGCCGCGCGGGAGCTTCTGAGGTTTGAGCGCCCCGGCAGGACAACGATCCAGGCTCTGGTAAAAAAGATCGTGGTATGCGGGGATAAATCCCTGGAGCTTTACTTTTCATTCCCGGATCCCAGAATAACGCCCTGAGTCTATATGGAAAGCAATCGGGCGGGTAAGGCAAAGCTTACTTGCATTTTAAACAGGGAGACGGAGGTGATTGCCGGCAGGCTGAGAGGCGTCTCTCAATAGGCCTACGGGAAAGATGGGGAAACGGGTCCGGCTTCGTCCTCGCCCAAATAGTTTTTGCCGTCTTGGCCGCGCCGGGCGCTGGAATGCCTGAAAAGTCTCTCGTTGCGGGAAGTAAAAATAAGTGGTATGATGATCTCCAAGGGAGAGATTGTATGAAGGAAGCACAGTATCAAAAGATGACGGCGTTCTGCCGGAAAACAAAACAAGAGAAAAGATTACTGCCGGAATCACCAAATATCTGCCGGATCTATTGGCGGCGGCTTATCCCGCCTCTATTGTTGTTCTGCTGGTCCAAGGGCCTCCCTGGATCAGGCTTCTCAAATTCATTTTGGTGCCGCTGGCAGCCCTGATTTTAGTAACGGTACTGCGGCACGTATTCCACGCGCCCAGACCCTATGACCAGATGAATTATTATCCCTTAATTTCTCACAAGCCCGGAAATTCGTTCCCCAGCAGGCATACCGCCAGCTCGGTGATTATCGCCATGGCTTTTTGGTATGTCTGCCAGCCGTTAGGAATCACCGCCGCGGCGCTGGCTGTGCTTGTGGGAATTTCCCGAGTCGTCGCCGGGCTGCATTATCCCGGGATGTGCTGGCCGGAGCGGCAGTCAGCCTAGCGTGGGCGGGTTGGGCTTTGGTGGTTTAGAGAACCGGCCTTCAGGGGATGATTTTGCTGAATGATGTCAATCCCGGCTTTTGAGGAGAACGAGCTGTTTTCTCAAGAGCGGGATTTTTTATCAGACGGCAGGAAGCCTGCAAAAGCGCAAGAATGCTGGAGCGGTTTTCCGGGCGGCTTTTCGTCAGCTTTGAGCGACGCGCCGCTGCGCGAAACTATTTTACCCCCGACATAAGCGGCGTCTCTCCCTATCACCAAGCAATCAGCTTCTCCCGCCGATGCTTTATAAGGCGGAGCGTAAAATGGCGGGCAGGTTCCCGGCGCTTATGAGGCGTTTGGTTTCTTGTTCTATTCTCCGATCCGGGGGGGTGGACTTTGAGGCAGCCGGCCGCCTGGGCATCAACGCCCAAAGAGCGCTGTCCCTTCCCGGAAGGGTAGCGCCGCAGGCGGCGGGAGAAATCATCAAAACCACCATTTACCATATGATTGAGGAGGGAGCAGAATGACACTGAGTGATTTAACCGTCGGTTACGCGCTGTGCGGCTCCTTTTGCACCTTTGAGAAAGCGATTGCCCAAATGCGGGCGAAAGGAGCAAGGGGCCACAGTGCTGCCGATTATGTCGGAAAACGCTTGCAATACTGATACCCGTTTTGGCCGTGCCAGCGATATTGTCTGGGAAATAGAGGATATTTGCGGCCGAAAAATTATCAAATCCATCGTTGAGGCGGAGCCCATAGGCCCGAAAAAAATGTGCGATATCATCGTAGTGGCCCCGTGTACCGGCAATACCCTTGCAAAATTGGCTAACGCCATTACAGATACCTCGGTGACAATGGCCTGCAAAAGCCATTTGCGCATTGGGAGGCCGGTGCTTTTGTGTTTAGCCACCAACGATGGACTCGGCGCCACCGCTAAAAATATCGGCGCCATGATCAACACAAAGAATATTTATTTTGTCCCCTTCTCTCAGGATGATTATGATAAAAAGCCGAAATCCCTGGTGGCGCATTTTGAGATGATTCCTGAATCAGTACTGGCGGCCATGGAAGGGAAACAATTAAAATTATGAAATAAATTGCCCAAACATCCCTCTGGAATAAACTGTATAACCATTAAAAAATGCCCTGCTTCGTTTAGAATCAGGGCATTTTTAGATTTAGATTGGATTCGGACAGGTCCTTTATTGGGGAAGCTGAAGCTCGGCGCGGTTGACTACTAGATATTGACCCTCTTGAACGGTCACATAAACATCGCCGCTGAAATTCTCATTGGTAATAATGCTGTCAAAGCCCTCAGAGGCCAGACTGCTGCTTCTCACCTCATAATAACCGTCGTATTCAGCGTTATTGCGGAGCTTATATTCCCCGGCGGGGATATCAACGCCTACCCGGTACATTCCTTCCGGAACTACGCCGGAGGAGATATCCACCTTGGGAGCTTTATCCAGAGGCACCATCATGCAGCGCTGAATGGTCAAATACTGTCCATCCTCCACGGTGAGATAGCGGCGGCCGTCAAAATTATCGTTGTCGATAATGTCCTCCAGTTCCCCGGTGGAAGAGGAGTTCACCTCGTAATAGGCGGAGAACTCAGAAGCCGGCAGCAGGACATATTCCCCCGCAGGAAGATCGGCGCCGATTTTTATACATTCCCTCTCCGTAAGCATCCTGAATAGCAGCAGAACCGCCGTTAGAGGAAGCAGAGGAGCTTGCGGAACCGGCGCCTTCGGCAATCTGCAAGGTCGCCAGGACATCCTCCAAGGGCTGAATCCCATCAGAAGAGGAAAGCAGCGGCCGGAAATAATCCACCGACATGAGATCGTCGCCGATGGTGTAATAGAAGCTGTTAATCTCGTAGTCAATATCGGATACATAAGCGTAATAGGTATGGAGCTTGCCGGAGATCCCGCCGACAGAGGTTTCCTCCAGGCTGATGTATTGGTAATCATCGTAGCCCTGAGCGTAGGTTTCAAGATAATCGTTTTCGGAATAATACTGTGCTTCGCCAGCGAAGCAGTAAATGACGATGACTTCGTCAGCAGATGGATACAAGAAGATAGTCCCATCCTCATCAACGTCCCTTTCCCATTCGGAAGGAACAGTAAAGGAAGCGCTGCCAATGGTAAGGGTAACTGTCTCGCCGGAAGGAGCGGAGGAAGCGCCGTCAGACGCTTGGCTGGAAACGCTGCTGGAGGCCGCGCCGAGGGGGGAGCGGGCTCCGTGGATTTATTGTTGTTCAGCAGCAGCACCACCAACACAACGATCAATACAATGATCAAGGCGGCGATTCCTAATACAATGCCTAAAACAAGCTTGCTGGATTTTTATGAGCGGCGTAGGACCCTGAGGATATCCGGGCTGAGTGTAGTAGGGCTGATTTGGGTAAACAGGCGGGGTGCCGCCGTTATTGCTCTGGGGATAAGCGGGAGGAATGTTCCCGGCGTAATTTTGGGGATAAGCGGGCGGCGGGCCGCCGGCCTGGCCATAAGGGGCGGAGGGCATTCCCTCCGCTTGTGCCTGGTGACCGGCAGGAGGCACAGCGCTTGGAATATCCCCACATTCAGAGGGTGCTTCCTGCGCCGCGGAGCCGGAGGCAGAGAAACTATCTTGGGAGATACTCTCTTGATAAACAGGCGCGGACTGCGACGCGGACGGATCTGATCCGCCTGCGGCGAAATTTCCTCTGCAACGCTGTCAGGGGAGCTGTTTTCCGGCGGCGCAGTAAAATCAGAGGCGGGCAATTGCCCATTGGATCCTGAGAAGAGCCGGTATTGGGAGATGGGACAGGGGTCACAGGTTCGGAAACCGGAGTGCCGCAGTTTGTACAGAATTTGGAGCCGGGCATCAACTCGTTACCGCAATGAACACATTTCATAAGATCACTCTACCTTTCTTGCGGCCTATCCGCATTTATACAGCGTTTTCATGCGCCTTTAAAGACGGCCGCAAACCTTGATTTCAGTATAATATAGAAAGTATGTTTTGTAAATGGTTTGACACATTTTGTCGCTTTTTCCGGTATAATTTCATTCCTGACGCGCGTTTCCCGCCGTTTTATGATATAATATTCTCAACCTATCATGGTTGGAAGGGCTGCCGATGCTTAGAGAAGATCTTAGCCTGTGTTTAGACCGTGCGCCGAAACACATAACGCCTCCCCGGGCGGAGCTGGATTTAAACGGCCTTCCGCGCTGACAACCATGATCTGGTAAGCTTAGCATAGCGCCGTATGAAGGTAGGAGAAAACTATGAAATACTGTCCGAAATGCCGTTTAGTGTATCCTGACAGCCGAGAGCAGTGCAGCTGCGGAAGAATCTTAAAACATTACGAGGTCTTGCGGGGAGATACGCCTGTGCGCGTGGCCGGACGCAGGGCTTGAAAAGGATAGAATTACGGGGGCCCTGGCAGACGCCGGGATTCCGTACAGCGAAACCCTGTTCGGGAAAGAAATATGAGTGAGGCCGTCGCTGGACAGGGAAGCGTGGAATGGGAGCTCTGCGTTCCCTATGAGGCTTTAGAGCAGGCCAGGGAAGCGCTGTACGGTATTGGCGCCGACGCGGAGGAAGAACCTGGGGAAGAGGCCTCCCAGCTGCGGGAAAAGCCGGCCGAGACGCCTTCCGCCAAGGGGAAGGCTGAGGAAAAGAAGTCGGGACAGTGGGAAGAGATGAGCAATCAAAAGCGCTGGTTCTGGCGTATTCTTTCCATGATCCTGTTTTTCCTGCTGGTGTGGGGCGTGGTAAGCGCTACCGACTGGGTGATGGCTCTTATTATGGGAAACAAGTAATGCTGCGGGAAAATTGTTATCTTTACCTAAAGGACGGAAGGCGTTTGGGCTATTTGGAATGCGGTGATCCCAAAGGGAAGCCGGTGCTCTGCTTTCACGGCTATCCCGGCAGCGGCTGGATTTTCGCTGGCTGGAGCAGGAGGCCGGGAATCGCGGGTTAAAGCTGATTGCGGTGGACCGGCCGGGAATCGGGCTTTCCGACCCGGTGGAGCCAAGGAGCCTTACTGATTTCGGCGGAGACATAGAGGAGCTGATGGAGCGGCTCCGGCTGAAAAGGCCGGTGGTGATGGGAGTATCCGGCGGGGGGCCTTATGTTCTGGCCTGCTTGAGCAGGCTGGGAAAGAAAATTCGGGCCGGCGTGGTGGTGTGCGGCCTAGGGCCGATGGATACGGAGGACAGCGCCAAGGGGATGAACGCCTCTAATGCCAGTTTATTTTACTGCGCCAGAAATTATCCCGGTACTGTCAGGTTCATTTTGAGAATCACCAAGTATATGATGACGAAGAAGGTGGATACCTATTACCGGCTGATGGGAAAAGTGCTGCCGGACAGCGACCAAAAGCGTATGGGGAAGATCACACGGGAAAACCGTCAGAAAGTTCTTTCCGCCAACCGGGAAATATTCCGTCAGGGGAGCAGGTACCTGGCCCAGGAAGCGGTGCTTTACACCAAGCCCTGGGAGTTTTCCCTGAAGGAGCTGCGGCCTCCCATCCATTTTTGGCACGGATACCTGGATAAGAACGCCCCGATTCGCTCGGCCATGCGCCTGTGCCGCCAGGCGCCTCAAAGCGTGAGTCATTGGCTGGTGGGCGAGGGGCATTTGATCCTGAACCGGCATGCTGCCGAAATTTTAGACAGCATTTGCTCTATGTTTGGAATGGGGACGATTGACAGAGAAAAAAAAAAAGTGGGGTACTATAAAAAAGATAAAAAAATTCTGCTGAAAAAAGAATTCACACAGACAAATCGGGAGGTACTATGAGCGAATATAAAATCAATACAAAATGCGTACAAGCCGGCTATGAGCCGAAAAACGGCGAGTCCCGGGTGGTTCCGATTGTTCAGAGCACCACCTTCAAGTACGATTCGGCGGATACACTGGGCAGGCTTTTTGACCTGGAGGAATCCGGCTATTTTTACACCCGTCTCGCCAACCCCACTGTGGACACAGTGGCGAAAAAATTGCCGCCCTGGAAGGCGGCGTGGGAGCGGTGCTGACCTCCTCCGGCCAGGCGGCCTCCATGATGTCTGTGACCAATATCTGCCACAGCGGCGACCATGTGGTGTGCGCCAGCGCGATTTACGGCGGCACCTTTAATCTGTTCAACAAAACCTTGCGGGAGCTGGGAATCGACTTCACTTTTCTGCCGCCGGAGGCCGCGGAGGAGCAGATCAACGCCGCGTTCCAGGAGAATACCCGCTGTGTGTTTATCGAGAGCCTTTCCAATCCCGCTTTGGTGGTGGCGGATATCAGCCTTTATGCTAAGCTGGCTCACAGCCACGGCGTGCCGCTGATCGTGGACAATACCTTTCCCACTCCCATCAACTGCCGGCCTTTTGAGTTTGGGGCCGATATTGTGGTTCACTCCACCTCAAAATACATGGACGGCCATGCGGTAGCCTTAGGCGGCGTGGTGGTCGACAGCGGGAACTTTGACTGGAAAAACGGGAAATTTCCGGAATTTACGAGCCGGATGAGTCTTACCACGGCGTGGTGTACGCCGATACCTTTGGCAGGGCGGCCTATATAACCAAGTGCACCACGCACATCATGCGGGATATGGGCATGATGCTCAGCCCGGAAAACGCCTTTTTGCTGAATCTTGGCCTGGAAACCCTGTTCCTGAGGGTGGAGCGCCACTGTCAAAAACGCCATGGAGGTGGCAAAATTTCTGGAGGCTCAGGAGCAGGTGGAGTGGATCAACTATCCCGGCCTGCCCAGCAGCAGGTATTACCAGCTGGCACAGAAATATATGCCGAAGGGCACCTGCGGCGTCATTGCCTTTGGCGTGAAGGGCGGCAGAGAAGCCGCCGCCAAGCTGATGGAGGCTCTGAAGCTGGCGTCTATTGTGATCCATGTGGCGGACTGCCGTACCTGCGTGCTCCATCCCGCCAGCACCACCCACCGCCAGTTAAACGAGCAGCAGCTGAAAGAATGCGGCGTAGAGCCGAACATGATCCGGATGTCTGTGGGCATTGAGGATGTAGAAGATATTATCGCCGATTTAAAGCAGGCGTTTGAAAAGCTTTCTTGACAGAAGCCGGGGCATACTTCGGGTGTGCCCTTCTTTTGTAGAAGCTGGTTTTCATTGTATTCCGGTTTGATCCTGTTAAAAGCCTTTGTCAACCCGAACGAGGGCCGCGAGGGGCTTTTCCGCTTTCCACGGGGGAGCGGCCTCCTTTTGAAAGGGTATGGGCGGCCTTCTTAGGAGAAGTTTCCAACATCCTGCTTTTGGAGGGCCGCCGGAAGCCTCCAGCCGTGCAATAATGGAGGAACCGGCGGTTCCCACGGCAGAGGGATTGTGCCGATTTTTAGAGAAGAGGGAAAGCCTCTGGTTTGCCGGCGGTTCCGGAGACGCGGCGGAAAAGGGGAGGGAGAGCCATGGAGGAGTCTATTCGGGAAAAGCTGAAGCATTGGCTGGAGCATGGAATGATTTTCCTAAAATGGGTGGCTTGCGCCCTGCTGATGGGCTTGGTGCTGGGGGCCGCCGGCACTCTGTTTCACTACTGTGTGGACGGAGCCAACCGTTACAGCGGCCAGTATCCTTACCTAATCTGGTTTCTGCCCTTGGGCGGCCTGCTGATCGTGTTTCTTTATAAAATTACGAAAATGGAGCGGGATCAGGGAACAGATCTGGTGATTCGGTCGGTCCGCTCCACAGAACCGATTTCTATTAAGACAGCGCCGCTGATTTTTGTCAGCACGGTCCTCACCCACCTGCTGGGGCGGCTCCGCCGGGGCGGGAGGGCGCCGCTCTTCAGCTGGGAGGCAGCATGGCGGCTCAGGTTGGACGATGGTTCCGGTTCGACGAGAAAGATGAACGGATCATGGTTACGTGCGGCATGAGCGCCGCTTTTTCCGCACTTTTCGGCGCCCGCTGACGGCGGCGGTGTTTTCCCTGGAGGTGATCAGCGTAGGCGTCATGTACTACTCCGCCTTGGTGCCTTCGTGCTGTCTGCCGTGGTGGGCTGCGGTGTGGCGGTCTATTTCGGCGTGATCCCCGTCAGGTTTCATTTGACCGGGATTCCGGAGATGGGAGCGCTTCCGTTAGGAAGGGTAATCCTGCTGGCGGCATTGTGCGCTGTGCTCAGCGTGGTGTTTTGCCTAGTGATGCATCTTTCCGGCAAGGCCTATGGCAGGCTGCTGAAAAACAGATACCTTCGCATTTTAGCCGGCGGCCTGCTGGTAATCGGCCTTACCTATATTCCAGACCCGGGACATAACGGTGCGGGTATGGAGGTGATCCGCCGAGCCATCGACGGCGGAGAGGCCCGGCCGGAGGCTTTCGCCCTAAAGCTGGCGCTGACAGCGGTGACCCTGGGAGCAGGCTACCGGGGCGGCGAAATCGTCCCCGCTTTCTTTGTGGGAGCCACCTTTGGCTGCGTCATGGGCCCTCTGATTGGGCTGGATCCCTCCTTCGCGGCGGGGATTGGTTTGATTGCCCTGTTCTGCGGCGTGGTCAATTGTCCGCTGACCTCTCTGCTGCTGGGAGTGGAGCTGTTCGGCGCGGAGGGAATCCTATATTACGCCGTAGCCGCGGCGGTCAGCTATATGCTTTCCGGTTATCACGGCCTATACCGGGGCCAGAAGATTTTGTATTACAAAAACAGAGCCGACCTTTATCAATACGTCGTCTACATAGAGAGCTTTTTTAGATTAAATAAATGGCGGGCGCTGAAAAGGAAAGCGTCTTACTGCGCCCGTTAGGCCTGGCGATAGCTTTGCTGTGGAAACAACGTCAGACGGCTTTTTTCGAGAAAGAAAAGCTTATCCGAGAAAAGTTGTCTGCTTTTTGTATAAATTATCACGAAATGGTCAGTTAGTTGTAAGAAATCTGTGGGATTTGAGACAACTTGCATAAGGAATGTTAAACTAAGAATTGTAACAGGGAGGACAACCAATGAGACATCTGATCGATCCGCTGGATTTTTCTGTGGAAGAGATCGACGCCCTGCTGGATCTGGCAGGGGAAATCGAGCGCAACAGGGAGAAATACAGCCATCTGTGCGATGGCAGGACCCTGGCCACCTTGTTTTACGAACCCAGTACCAGAACCCGCTTAAGCTTTGAAGCCGCGATGCTGAATTTAGGAGGCCGGGTGTTGGGCTTTGCCTCTGCCGACAGCAGCTCCGCTGCCAAGGGGGAAAGCATTTCCGATACGATTCGGGTGGTTTCCTGCTACGCGGATATCTGCGCCATACGCCACCCGAAGGAAGGCGCCCCAAAGGTGGCGTCCCAGTTTCCGGGATTCCGGTGATCACGCCGGAGACGGCGGACACCAGCATCCTACCCAGACACTGACCGACCTGCTGACCATTCGGTCTCTGAAAGGCCGCTTGGGTGATCTGACCATCGGGCTGTGCGGAGACTTGAAGTTCGGCAGGACGGTACACTCTCTTATTAAATCCTTGTCCCGCTATCAGGGCATCCGCTTCGCTCTGATTTCCCCTGACGAGCTGCGTCTGCCGGACTACATCCGCAAAGAAGTGCTGGACCGGGAGGAAATCCCATATGAGGAGGTCAGCGACCTGGAGGACGTCATGGGCAAGCTGGATATTTTTGTACATGACCCGGGTGCAGCGGGAACGGTTCTTTAACGAAGAGGATTATGTGCGCTTGAAAGACTGTTACATCCTGACCAGTAAAAAGATGGCGGCGGCAAAGCCCGATATGGCAGTCTTACATCCTCTGCCCCGGGTAAATGAGATCGCCACCGAGGTGGACAGCGATCCCCCGGGCGCCTATTTCAAACAGGCCCAATACGGGGTTTACGTTAGAATGGCGCTGATCGCAACCTTATTAAATCTTGCTGGGAGGGAACCGGAATGCTGAATATCGACAGCTTAGACTCTGGCATTGTGATCGACCACATCAAGCGGGCTCAGCATGGAGATTTACCGTTATCTCCGCCTGGATCAGCTGGATTGCTGCGTGGCCATCATCAAAAACGCCAAAAGCAATAAATACGGAAAAAAGGACATTATCAAAATTGAGGGCATCACCGAGATCAACACGGATATTTTAGGCTTTATCGACCATAATATCACGGTGAACGTCATCAAGGATGGAGTCATTGCGGAGAAAAAGGCCATCGGCCTGCCCAATGAGATCCATAATGTGATCAAATGCAAAAATCCCAGATGCATTACGTCAGTGGAGGAGGGCATCGAGCAGGTGTTCCGCCTCAGTGACCGGGAACGGCATTTGTACCGCTGTATTTACTGCGAGCAGGAATTTAAGCGCTGATTTGGTCTGCGAACAAAGAGTGCGAATAAGGATGTGAGCCTGTCGGGGCTTGCATCCTTTCTTTTTTCGACAGAATAGGGAAAGGCTTCCGGGGTATCATACCAAATAAGGAGGCGCTTACCATATGAATCAGGAACCAAGAAGATATACCAGAGCCGACTACCGCAGGGCGGTACGGCGCCGCAGAATAAAAGCACGGGTGGGAATTGTCAAGCGCGGCGGCCGCCGTGCTGCTGCTGGTGATCGCGCGGGCGTTTTGATTGTCAACCGCCTGCTTCCGGGCATTACCGTCAATACGGCGGGAAAGCCGGAAAGTGCCCAGACGTCGGCTGTTCAGGAGCCGGGCGGGAAGAGCAGCGGAGAAGGCGGCGGATCTCCCAAAACCGGCGGAACGGATTTTACTCAGTGGAACCAGGAATGCCCCTGGAATTTAATCGTTGTGAATGTTGACAATCCCGTTCCCACGGGTTACGATGTAATTACGGAAAAATACGACGGAACCATGGAGGTGGATTCCAGGATCATGGAGCCGCTGTGCGATATGATCCGGGCAGCCCGGGCGGATGGAGTGTCCCTGTGGATTTCCTCCGGTTACCGGTCCAACCAGCT
>ENA-OQAJ01000641-OQAJ01000641.1-human-gut-metagenome-genome-assembly--contig:-NODE-641-length-10828-cov-2.342304_pt1 | contig 10828 bp, 13 predicted proteins | sample MGYA00242736_ERZ504529 | MGnify/ENA primary metagenome ERZ504529 (study PRJEB26092, sample SAMD00036275) | human gut metagenome | host: Homo sapiens | study: EMG produced TPA metagenomics assembly of...
GTCCACCGGTCCCGCGGCCACCCCCAGTCCGCGCCGCCTGGACCAACCCCCCGGCATCACCGTACGCGATGTGCACGTCGTGCACTGCTACCGTGCCGTCCGCCGGGCTACCCGTCCAGCCGGAAGCCGTAACCGGGCAAGACGTAGCAGTATCGATACATGTCATAACGTAAGGAAGTAGCCCATGCCATCACACGCACGCACGGTCACCAGGACAACCCATCGCGTTCGCAACGCGCTGCTCGTCGTACTGCTGTTGCTGGTCGTGTGCGCCGCGGCGGCCGGCTTCAGCGGATTCAAACTGTACAAGTCGGCGATGAGCGCCAAAGCGCACCTCAACAATGTCGTTAACGCGGCCAAGGTCATCAAGGACGGTTCCACCGACGACATGGTCAAGGCGCTGTCCGACGTGAGCTACATCCAGAAGGAGGCGGCCGCCGCCAAGCAGGATGTCAGCGGCGGTCTGTGGACGCTGGCGGAGAAGATGCCCGTGGTCGGCGGTGACGTGAAGACGGCGCGCACCGCCATCGGTACCATCGATGACTTCGCGCAGACCACGCTGCCCCAGCTGGGCAAGGTCGTCACCACACTGACCGGTGCCAGCCTCTCCAGTGGCGATGGGCAGCTCAACATGGAGCCGATCATCGCCGCGGCGCAGCAGCTTGCCACGGTCGACCAGTCCGTGCAATCACAGGCCAGGACGATCCAGGATCTTCCCGACGCCAAACTCGGCGTGGTGAACAACGCGCTGCAGAACGGCAAGACGCAGATGGCCGCCCTGGCGCAGGTGACCGAAAACCTGAGCGGCATGCTCAACATGCTGCCGAACTTCCTCGGCGCGAACGGCGCCCGCAACTACGTGCTGCTTGCCCAGACGAATTCCGAGATCCGCGGCACCGGCGGCCTGATCGGTTCGGCCGGTTCCTTCAGCGCGGACAACGGCAAGATCGCGGTGGGGGAGTTCCACGCGGATGCCGAGTTCCCCTCCAACGCCGCGTTGGATGACGTCAACCAGGACGGTGACGGCACGCTGTACAGCGGACTGTACTTCGGTCAAGTCATCCATAATCTTTCGTCCACGCCGGACTTCCCGCGCGTCGCGTCCATGGCCCAGAAGTTCTGGCAGGCGGCTCCGTTCGGCGGATCGTCCGACGGCGTGATGTCGCTCGACCCCGTCGCGCTGCAGGCGATGATCGGCGCCACCGGCGACGTGACCCTGTCCGACGGGCGCGTGCTCAACGGGTCGAACACCGCCGAATTCCTGCTCAACGGCGCCTACAAGGAACTGACGCCCTCCGCTCAGGACCAGTACTTCAGCGAGACCGCCGCCCAGACGGTCGCCCACCTGTTCAGCGACATGAACACGCAGAAGCTCATGACCGTCGCCAAGACGATGCTCCGGATGGCCGAGCAGCGGCACCTGTACTTCTGGTCGTTCCACGAGGAGGATCAGGCGGTGCTGCGCAGCGCCGGCGTCACCGGCGAGATCACCAACGACGCGAAGAACCCGGTGACCGGCGTCTACCTCAACGAGATGCAGGCCTCGAAGATGGACTGGTACATCCAGCGCAAGTCGACGGTGAAGAGGACCGGCGACAACACCTACCACGTTACGTATTCGTTCACCAACACCCTGCAGCCGGGCGAGGCCGGATCCCTGCCGGAATACATCACGCGAACGCCAAGGGAGGCGTGGCGGTGAACCGCGTGGTCATCTACACGCCGGCCGGAGGCGAGGTCAGCAACGTGTCGGCGTCGAACGGCAGTTCCTTCGCACAGGTGCAGGCCAAGGACCATATGACCTACATGGACGACATCTCCCTGGCGCCTCAGGACACGGTGACCATCGAATACGACGTGACCACCGCGGCCGGCTCGGCCAACCTCAAACTGGATCAGACGCCGACCATCGGCGACCCCGCGATCACGTACGAGTATTGATCGGTATTGATCTGTGGGTGTGATCTTGGGATTGTGTGCCCTTATGAAAGCGCGCCGCCGACTCCTCTCGGAACAGGTGACGTGCTTCCGGACGACGATGTCCATTACGATCACGGCAGATCGATAGCCGACAATATCGTCACGCTGGTTCAGCTAGTTCGAATTGCAGGTGGCGGACGGTGCCCAAGACGAAAGATTCTCGTCCGTCGTTCGGCCGCCGTCGTTGGCCGTGATGATACTGGAGACCATGAAGCTCAGGCGGCGGCAGCCAAGGGCGAAGTCGAGAAAGAGGTGACGGCGTGACACTTGAACAGAGGTCAGATAGCGCGGCGGCGGAGCGGTGCCGAGCATGACCAACAATCAACGGCCGCAGGCGATCGAAGTGCGCGGGGCGCGCGTGCATAACCTGAAGAACATCGACATCGACATTCCGCTGGGCGAACTGGTGGGCGTGGCCGGCGTCTCCGGTTCGGGAAAGAGCTCGCTGGCGCTCGGCGTGCTGTATGCGGAAGGTTCGCGGCGCTACTTGGAGGCGCTGTCCACGTACACGCGACGCCGCCTGACCCAGGCCAGTCGCGCCCAAGTGGACGAAGTACTGCACGTGCCGGCCGCGCTGGCCCTGCACCAGCGGCCCACGGTGCCTGGCATCCGTTCGACGTTCGGCACGATGACCGAACTGCTCAACAGTCTGCGGCTCCTGTTCTCCCGCGTCGCCTCGCACGTGTGCCCGCATTGCGGGGCGCGCAACGAGTCGACGCTGAACGTGGCGGCCGGACTGCCCATCACCTGTGCTGGCTGTGGCAAGGAATTCCACGCGCCCGGCGCCGAATCGCTCGCTTCAACTCGGCCGGCGCTGCCCGACCTGCTCCGGAACCGGCATTGTGCGCGAAGTGAACCGTGCGGCCCTGGTGCCGGATGAGTCGAAAAGTATCGACGACGGTGCGGTGCTGTCATGGGGCTCGCTCATGTGGGACCTTATGAAGCAGGTGTGCGGCGCGATGGGCGTGCGCACCAACGTGCCGTTCAGCGAGCTCACGCCCGAAGAGCGTGACATCGTATTCAACGGGCCGGCGTCAAAAAGCATATTCTTTACAAGCCGAAGAAAGGCGACGATTTCGCCGAACTCGATTTCACCTACTTCAACGCCGTATACACGGTGGAGAACGCGCTCGCCAAAGCCAAGGACGAGAAAGGTCTGAAGCGCGTGGCTCGATTTCTCAAGGAGGGACCATGCGCCGACTGTGGCGGCACACGACTGAGCGCCGCAGCCCGGGCCCCGCATGTGCGCGGGCTGAACCTGGCCGAAGCCAGCGCGATGACCTTGGATGCGGCGGTGGATTGGGTGCGCGGCGTGCCGGAATCTCTGTCCGCCGACATGCGGCCGATGGCCACCAACATCTGCGAATCATTCCTGGACGTGGCCCGCCGACTGTTGGATCTGGGCCTCGGCTATCTGGCGCTTGACCGCGCCGGTGCCACGCTTTCAACCGGTGAACGCCAGCGTGTGCAGCTCGCCCGTGCCGTGCGCAACCGCACCACCGGCGTGCTGTATGTGCTCGACGAGCCGTCCATTGGCCTGCACCCCTCGAACGTGGATGGGCTGCTCGGCGTGATGCATGACTTGGTGGCGGACGGCAATTCCGTGGTGGTCGTGGACCATGACGTGCGCGTGCTCAAGGCCGCCGACCATCTTATCGAAATGGGACCGGTTGCCGGCGCGAAGGAGGGCATGTGATCGCGCAAGGGACGGTCGGCGAGGTGGCGGCGAATCCAAGTAGTCGTATTGCGCCGTTCTTGACCGATAATGTGAGCGCGCGCATCCGTGAGCGCGTGGCGGAACCGCAGGTGTTCGACCTTGGCCGCATCCGCATGACAACCAGCCAGTTGCATACGGTCAAGCCGCTGGATGTTGATATTCCGCGCGGCCGGCTCGTGGCGGTGACAGGCGTCTCCGGCTCCGGTAAAACCACGATGGTGCTCGAATCGCTGATTCCCGCGCTCAAAGCGCAGGCGGCGGGGGAGCGGTTGCCGGAACATGTGCGTGAACTTGAGGCCGAGGGCATCCATCGTGCGAATCTCATCGACGCCACGCCGATTGGCGCAAACGTACGCTCACCGTGGCCACCTATGCCGATATTCACGACGAATTGCGCCGCGCCTTCGCCCGCACGGACGGCGCAAGGCGGGCGGCTGGAAGGCTGGCGATTTTCTTACAACACCGGCCGACTGCGTTGCCCCACATGCGACGGCACCGGTTCAATCTCGCTCGATGTGCAGTTCCTGCCGGACGTGACCATCGAATGCCCGGATTGTGGAGGCTCCCGCTATGCGTCCGAAGCCGACGCGATTCGGCGTGCGGTTAAAGCGGCTAAGGGCAAAGCGGCGAAGATGAAGGTCCCGGATAAACGCAAAGCTGCCAAGGAAAAATTGAGTGAGGCGACGGATCAGGGTGGCGGCAACATTTCCCTGAGCCTGCCTCAACTCATGGCAATGAGCGTGGACCAGGCGCTGTCCGTGACCGGCGACCTCAAGAAGGTTCACGCACGTCTGACCACCCTGCACGACTTGGGCCTCGGCTACTTGACGCTCGGCGAACCGACGCCGGCGCTTTCGGGCGGCGAAGCCCAGCGGCTGAAACTCGCCAGTGAAATGGGCAAGGCCCAATCGGACGCGGTATTCGTGTTCGATGAGCCGACCATCGGTCTGCACCCGTTCGACGTGCGCGTGCTGCTGGGCGTGTTCGACCGGCTCGTGGCGAGCGGCGCAACAGTCGTGGTCATCGAACATGACCTTGACGTGATCGCCAATGCGGACTGGATCATCGACATGGGTCCGGGCGGTGGCGAAAGCGGCGGACGCATCGTCGCCACCGGAACGCCGGAACAAATCGCGGCCAATCCGAACAGCATCACCGGGCGGTACCTGCGCTGACTCGTATGGCGGTAACGCGCCTTTGCATAGGACCCTGCGCGAGTAGGATAGCCGTCCATGGTGCAGATTCATGGCATTAGACGCGCAAGCGCGGACGCGAAATATCGGCAGATGACCGGGCAGCCGGTCAAGCCGCTGATTCTCAAACTGTGTTTGCCGGCCGTCATCTCCAACTTGGTGACCACCGCCTACAATCTCACGGACACGTTCTTTATTGGTCAGCTCGGCACCGCGCAGTCCGGTGCATCGGCATCGCGTTCTCCATCATGACCGTGATGCAGGCGCTCGGCTTCTTCTTTGGCAACGCGCGGGCAACTCGATGAGCCGCGAACTCGGCAAACAGAACAATGAGCGCGCCTCCCGACTACTGGCCGTGGGCTTCGCGGGTGCGGTGCTCTCTGGTTTGGTGATTGCCACAATCGGATTGCTGACCCTGCGGCCGCTGGTCGTCATGCTGGGATCGACCTCGACAATCGCCCCATACGCCGTGCAATACCTGACGCCGTTGTTGGTCGCCGCACCCTGTGTATGCGGTTCGTTCGCACTCAACGGACTGCTGCGATACCAAGGGCAATCGACGTTCGGCATGATCGGGCTGGTTTCGGGCGCATTGCTGAATTTCCTGCTCGCGCCGTTGTTTATCTTCGTGCTGCACCTCGGAATTTTTGGTGCCGGCCTGGCCACCGCCATCTGCCAGACGGTGAGCTTCACGATTCTGACCACAATGAGCCGCAAATTCGGCGTGATGAAACTGTCCCTGCGCAATTGCAGGCCGGATGTGCTGCTCATGCGCGAAGTGGCCGGCGGTGGCCTGCCCTCGCTGATCCGCCAAGGTGCCGGTTCGATTTCCGTGACCTGCGTGAACATTGCCGCCAATCCGTTCGGCGATGCGGCCATCGCCGGCATGGCCATTGTGATGCGCATTATGTTGGGCGCCAACTCGGTGATCGTCGCCTCGGCCAAGGTTTCCAACCGGTGTGCGGCTACACTACGGTGCCGGCCTGTTCGCGCGCGCAAAGAAGGGTACTGGTTCTGCGTGCGGCTCGCCACCTGCGTGCTCGTGGTGTTGGCGGTGTTGCTGTGGGTGTTCGCACCGCAACTGGTCGAGATCTTCCGCTCCGACCCGGCCGTGGTGGCGGTGGGCGTGGCCGCGCTGCACATCCAATGCTGCACGGTGATTCTCAACGGCTTCAACATGATGGGCAATATGATGACCCAGACCATGGGCCGCACCGGCATCGCCTCATTCCTGGCCCTGTGCCGACAAGGTCTGTTTTTGGCACCGATCGTACTGATTCTGCCGATGATGTTCGGCGTGCTCGGCGTGGAAATGGCGCAATCGGTGTCCGACGTGCTGACATTCCTAGTCACTATCCCGTTCATGCGGCGAATCCTGCATGAATTGCGGTGAATGGTAGATGGCAACTATGAATAATCGAAGTGCAAAGCGGGTGCCGGGCGTTCCTTCTCCCGCGTATATCGAATCGCTGTACCGCACCATGCTGCCGCCCTTGGCCCGACCGGATGGTGGCCGGCTGAAACCACATCGAGATTATGGTGGGCGCGGTGCTGACGCAGAATACGGCGTGGGGCAATGTGAATCGTTCGCTTGCGGCGTGAACGCGGAGGGTGTGCTCGAACCCCATAAGCTGGCGATTATGGGGCCAGCGCGATCTGCAGGAACTTATTCGCCCGTCCGGCTTTTATGTCAACAAATCCAAGACGGTACAGTCACTGAGCCGATGGTATGTGGAGCGTTGCGGAGCCTCGCCTGAGGGCGCGGCAGATATTCCCGACGCCGAACTTGCGGACCGAATTGCTCGGATTATTCGGTATCGGGGCGAAACGGCCGACGACCTGATGCTATATGTGTTTTCGCGCCGCACATTCGTGGCCGATACTTATGCTCGCCGACTATTCGCCTTCCTTGGATTTGATGTGCCAACCGGCTATCTGGCATTCCACAAGGCCTATTCGCCCGTGGTGCTGGATGCGAGCCTCAGCGTCAAGGATTTGCAGGAATTCCATGGGCTTATTGACGAGTTCGGCAAGGCCTACCGCGACGACGCGGCCAAAAGCGAGTCCTTTTTGGGTGGATGGAGGGCTTGACTGCACGGCGAATCGTTCTCAATAAGAAAAGTGTGAGGCCCGCACGGTGCCAATCGCACATCTGAATCCAAGAAATGGCTGTTTGATGCTATTCCCGCGAATGCGCGATTGAGTGATATTGTGCGTTTTGCCTCACACTTTTTCTTTATTGAGAATGATTCGCTGCGATATGCCGCTTACTTGACAACCTTAAAACCGCTGGTCCATGGGGTCTGATTGGTGACGCCTTCAGCCGCTGCTGCTGCGGCCTTGTCCGGGTTGCGGTCGATGACCTGCACGGTGGCGCCAGCCTTGACGGTGATGCCTGTGACGCCGGCAATCCGCTCTCCACCGAGCAGATCGACGACCCCTATCGCCGTGGCATCATCGCCGTGCATGACGCCGAGATTGCCGCCGAACTTGACTGGCTGCGCTCGATGCTGGGTGTCGAAAACGAGTCTGTGACAGAATAGTTCGACCGACACAATCGCCAAAACGCCGAACAGGAGCCAATGATGACCGAAGACAAGCCGATCGCCAAGCCGATTATCGATGATGCGACGCGCGAGAAAATGGCGCTTATGTTCTCTGGCGAGGTCTACCTGCCGGATGATGTGGACGGCTTTTTTGATCTGCAGGCCGCCCAGCGTGATCTCCAGCTCGAACTCAACGCCACGCCGCTGACCAACCCGAAGCGCCGTACCGAACTCATGCAGGCGTTCTTCGGCGCGGCGGGGGAGGGTCTGTACCTCGAATGCCCGGTGTATGCGAACTGGGGCTGCAATACTTATTGGGGCGAGCGCTGTTACGCCAACTTCAACCTGACGCTGGTGGACGATGGTGAGATCTTCATCGGATCCCACACCATGATCGGCCCCAACGTCACGCTTGTAGCCACCGGCCATCCCGTGCGTCCGGACCTGCGCTATCAGGGTGCCCAGTATTCGTTGCCAGTCCACATCGGCGAGAACGTCTGGATCGGCGCGAATGTCACTGTGCTGCCCGGGGGCACCATCGGGGACAACGCGGTCATTGGCGCCAACTCGCTGGTCACCAAGGACATCCCCGCCAACACGGTCGCCTATGGCAGCCCGTGCAAGGTAATTCGCGAAATCAACGAACGCGACGACGTCTACTACTGGCGCGACCGCCAATTCAGTGAGCGTTTTAAGCTCAAAGAGCAGTAGCGCGAAAGCTCACTCCCACACGTCGAGCTTGCGATTTTTGTAGAAATACTCGCGGTCCTTGTCGCCGATTTCACGCACGACCTCGCAGGGCGCGCCGTAGGTGACGGAGTTGGCGGGGATGGAATGTGTCACGACCGAACCGGCGCCAATCACGCAATTGTCGCCGATGGTCACTCCCGGCAGAATCGACACGTTCGCGCCGACCCACACGTTGCGCCCGCTGATCACCGGAATGCAATACGTGTAATGGTGCTCGCGCAGCACCGGCAACACGGGGTGGCCGGCGGCGCATTAGCACGGGGAACGGTTGAACGAGAAGTGGATTGGCATGTGGTGGTATCGAACATACTGATGCGTGTGCCGCCGAGCCTGTCCAGATGGCTGCCTATATGAACCAGTGACAGAAAAGCACGGGAAGCGAGCGAGAGGAGTGTGCATGGGGCAGTTCGGCGTCATGATTGGCCAGTTAGTCGGATTTCTGATCATGCTGATGGTCGGGTATGGATGTGTGAGGCTTCGATTCTACGGTCAGACGGCGTTGGACGGCATGTGCTCGTTGCTGCTCAACGTGCTCATCCCCGTGCTTGTGTTTCGAACGCCGTCGATGGTGCGGACCGCGCGCAGCTTGCCTCTAACTGGGGCGTGATGCTGCTGACCGCCGTGATGTACGCGCTGCTCATCCTGGTGTTCTGGCTGGTCGCCGAACTGTTGCGGCTCAAAGGTTCGCGTAGCCATGTATTTCAGGCGTCGCTTATTTTCGGCAACGCCGGATTCATCGGCATTCCGTTGATTATGGCACTTTGGCCGCAGAACGGCGCGATTTACGTGGCGCTGATGTCGATCATCGACCAAACGCTGCTCTGGACGTACGGCGTATGGCTGTGCGAGCCGGTCGACGAAACGACTGGCGGCAACGCGATTGGCGCGCGAGGTGCGGTCGTGAACGGTTCGGTGAACGGCGCCGGTTCGGTGGGCAATGCTGGTTCGGCGAGCAATGCCGCAAACGGTGGCTCTCCGGCCGTCGTCCGCCCCTCGCCAGGCACCCGCGTCCTCGGCCTGCTTAAACGATTCGTCAATCCCGCCTTCGTCGGCGTGATGCTCGCCCTGATTCTGATTCTGCTCGGCGTCAAGGTGCCGGACATCATCCTGAAGCCGCTGCACACCATCGGCAATATGGCCACGCCGATGTCGCTAATCTACTTGGGCGGCCTGTTCGCGCTGACCAAGTGGTGGGGCGTCCTCAAACGCTACGAACTCTATGCTGGCCTAGTCGCCAAGATGATCGCATTCCCGCTCGCCTTCTACGCGCTACTGACCGCGCTGACCGGCGCATTGCCGCAACTGCCGATCACCCATGACATGGTGCTGATGATCACGGTCATCGCCGGACTGCCGACCATGACCACCATCGCCATGTTCACCGGTCGCAAGAACAACATGCCCGAGTATGCGGTCGGCTTCGTGCTCGTAAGCACGCTGTTCTCGCTGGCCTCCCTGACGATTGTGTCGGCAGTTGTGTTCTGAATTGTCCCCTTCGACGAAAAGAATGCCGGGGCCTCCGCGCTTGGAATTTCATCGACGCCGCCAACGACTCCAATCCGAGGCGGCCGTGCCGTATTTCAAGGAGATATTCGATTACGCGCGCACGCTCGATCCGCAGCATCGCCCGCTGACCTACACCAATCTGCTGATGGCCGCCGGAGGCAAAGACAAGTGCCATCAGTTCGCGGATGTCATCTGCCTGAACCGGTATTACGGCTGGTATGTGCAAGATGGGTATCAGCTCATCGGAGCCAAGAAGGCCTTCATCAACGAGATGAACCAATGGATGAACACCGAACCCAATAAGCCGTTTCTGTTCACCGAATACGGTGCGGACACCGATGCCGGTGTGCACAAGCTGCCGAGCGTGCAATGGAGTGAAGAGTACCAATGCGAGTACCTCACCATGCAGCACGAAGTGTTCGACATGTTCGAGGCAGTGGTGGGCGAGCAGGTATGGAACCTCTGCGACTTCCAAACCGGTGAAGGCATCATGCGCGTCGACGGCAACAAGAAGAGCGTCTTCACTCGCGACCGTCAGCCCAAAGCCGCCGCCTATGTACTCAAGGAGCGTTGGGAGACTAAGTAGCGGCCCGCCCCTGGAATATTCCAGGAGCAACACACATCGCATAACACACAACGCAACATACAAAAAAGAACCTCTGAAACGAATTTCACAAGGTTCTTTCTAGTTACGCTGAATGACTCCCATTAGACTCCCACGAGGGAAGAGCAATGGGAATTCCAACGTGGCTAAGCTCTCAAACTCAGATGTGGAAGTAGAGCTCGTACTCGAGCGGGGTCGGGGCCAGGCGAGCCTGGTCGATCTCGTCGCGCTTGAGGCCAATCCAGGTCTCGATCAGGTCGTCGGTGAACACGTCGCCGGCGGTGAGGAAGTCGTGGTCCTCTTCCAGGGCGTCCATAGCCTCGGCCAGGGAGCTTGGCACCTGCTTGATGCCAGCGTGCTCTTCCGGCGGCAGCTCGTAGAGGTCCTTGTCGACCGGCTCCGGAGGCTCGATGTGGTTCAGGATGCCGTCCAGGCCAGCCATCAGCTGAGCGGAGAAGGCCAGGAACGGGTTGCAGGACGGATCCGGAGCGGCGGAACTCGATGCGCTTGGCGGCCGGGGAGGTGCCGGCCA
>ENA-OQAJ01000642-OQAJ01000642.1-human-gut-metagenome-genome-assembly--contig:-NODE-642-length-10823-cov-1.230460_pt1 | contig 10823 bp, 21 predicted proteins | sample MGYA00242736_ERZ504529 | MGnify/ENA primary metagenome ERZ504529 (study PRJEB26092, sample SAMD00036275) | human gut metagenome | host: Homo sapiens | study: EMG produced TPA metagenomics assembly of...
CTGCCCTATAATTTATCAGATTGATAAATCTTCTTTTTATAATCCTCTTTATCAGTGTAAAAAAATTATTATCTTAACATTTTTCGTTTAAAATAAATTTTTTAATATATCCTTATCCGTAATATCTAATGAATGTCCAAATATAAAAACTTTATGGTACTTAACTACTCTGTGATGCTTTTTAACTATTCCATTCTCTTTAACGATTGCTGATATTTCATATATTTTTTTCTCAGACTGAATTTCCTCAAGCCAGCCTTCATATAACCCCCCTGTTTCCTTATGTATTCTTTGAAAAAATTTCTTAAATTCTATAAATTCGAGGTCTTTATCTCTCGCATCTCCTTCCAGATATTCATCAATTCCAAGCACCATATTTGTAGATTGGATATCATTCCTTAAATCAGCTTTTCCATGCACATAATCAAACTCCAAAAACGGATGTTCTCCGTATATCCTCTGATATGCACATGTATAGTTGAACGATAAAAATTTTTGTCCAAATATGGCAAGTTTTTTTTATATCTGGCAGTCCATTTCCCAGCATAAAAATTGCTAATATAATCTGAGAGATAAAATTTCAAGTGCACGTGTAAGTTTATTCAGATCTTCCAGAAGTTTCTGTTTCCAAAAGTCAATTTCTTCTTTTTTCCAGACATGGGTCGCCATTCCTGATGAACTATCCATCTTTTCCACAAATAGTGCAAGAACGTTTTAATTGCCTTTGTGAAAGCACCGTTCCTACGCCTCCCTTTTGTATGGTCTCTTGTATATCCCTGCTTACACTGTTGAATGTCTGTATAATCAGGGAAATTTCACTTTCAAAGTCAATCCACCCGTCTTTCCCTTTTTGCTCTCTGCTTTTATACACCTCTGAAAAATATTTAATCCATGCATTATCCTTGCACAAATCACTTAACTCATGAATTGTTTTTCTTGATTGATCATATAAATACTGATCAAATTCAGAATCTTGTTTACTGTTAAATAAGTCTGTAAAATACTTATAGCAATTGATATCCTCTCCCGCAATCAATTCTAATCTTGAACTTTCTTGTGCCTTATGCTTGTAAAAAAAATCTATAAACTTACTAGAAAATCCGCATATTTCGTGGGCAAACCATGTGCCAAATCAAATCCATTTCCTACTATTAAAATATTCATCCTTTGTCCTTTACTGGTTATGAATTTCCACTTAAATCTACAACATCGCCTCTAGTCTATGTTCCAGTTCTATTTTTTGTTTAACATGATCCTTCCAGTAATCCTCATGCCGCCGTATAAATAACTGTATCTTCCTGATACTTTGAGTCACGCTTTCATCCGCCTCTATAATCTGCTTTTCCTGCCCTGCCAGTACAATATAAAAATATCTGCGTTATATCATAGAAAAAAAGCGCAACACATATGTGTCGTTTTCTCATACCATGCATACATATCTTTTTTCTAATATTTTTTTCGTAATTTTAAAAAAACTAAGTTTCCACTCCTCCTTTATTTTTCAAATCATATTGAAGAGAATTCAAAATTAAACTAAAGTAACCAGAAAACCATATTTCTCTTAAATTCTCATGTTTTTTCTTCTTTTTCTCGAACAATAAATTCCAATTCTCCAAAATTATCTTTACTTATTATTTTCTAAGATATATTTTTTTGATGTATCCGATAACCTTTCAAATTCCCAAGCCACAATATCCTCTTTATGATTCTGCAGCATCATATCCAGATTGATTGTCTGTGCAAAAACGCTTCAGCGCTTCTCTGCTGACTTTAGAAAGAACGCTAAAAAGAAGCTGCTGCCAATTTGTATTATGTTCCTTTCTTTGTACCCAGCGCTCCCACAACGCCAAATCCCTGTCAGCAATTCTCTTGACCGCTGCAATTATTGCCTCTTTGCATTTTTCATCTATACCCGATGTCCGTTTCAACAAAATCCTGGCACATTCATAATAGAAACAAGGATATGCTACATCCATCTTTGCAAAATCCACAAGCATATCTGTTTCACAGCAAGTTGAAAGAAATATCCAATAATCTACAATGTTATTTTTCTCTGCCAAAAGCTGGCATAAAACGTGCAGAGTCCTCCCTATATGCTTTTTGAAACAATCTGCAGACTAATTCATCAGGTTTTATACTTTTTCCCCTCTCATACGCATCAATGAATTCATATATCTTATCCAAATCATTATCAGCAATACCTTCCTGCAAATGTTCAAAAAAAAAATTTCTGATCAGCCCTTCCTGCGTTACCAGCAATATGAGTACTATAACTCACCGAACTGATCATTTCCCAAATATCTTTTTTTATTGTCTTCTCCATCATACTCCTTTCTTCCATACCAGGCATTCCGGAGCATCCAACTCATTCCATAATTCTTCAAATGCGTCTATCATCATCTGTGGATGTTCCACACTTTGAATAATATGATGTTTATTTCCAAGGCTATTCACAGATGTACCCAGTGACCAGACAGAAGAGGTATCCTGATCTAAATTAAGCACCATGAGAAAACGATCATGAAAACTGTAACCATAATCAGCCCACTGGCATCTAAGCTCTACATGTATACCATAATGATTACTCCTTTTCTCCATAATTTCCTGCTGCTGTTCTATCCAATCACATACACTCATTTTACTTTTTTCGGCAATTTCACCAGATGTAATTGCATATAACGTTACATTCATACTTTTCGTAAAATTACCAAAGTATGTAAAATATCCTAACTGTCAGATAAGGATCCCACAGATACACCTTCCCTGTTTGTGCACGATTCATCAATGCAATCACATCTTTCAAAGCTTTCTGCGGTTCTGAATCTCTTCCATACCGTCTAAACTCAGCTCTGGCATATAACTCATCAACTCGTCTGCTATACTGACGCTTATGTATATGACTATCTCGCGTCCGAATAACAGGTTGTTCTATAATATTAACATTCTCCGCTGATATGGGTTCAATAATGTCAACAACCTGTCCTGTTTCATCATAAATGATACGCTGTTCTCCATACTGTGCACCCATCTGCAGCACATACGTCATTCTTCTTATAAAGCTTGTTTCCTGACGCGACAAAATCAATTGCCGTTTTACATCAATTATCGTTGTCCTGCAAAATCGGGAAGCATCACCAACTTCAAATGTAGTATTACATCCTTCCTGTTTAAATGTCCTGGTACCAAATGAAATAATCGAATCATCAAAAACGCCTTCTGACAATACCAGAAATTGATCATCTGACTCACATTCTTTATCAAATGACACATCATACGTTAACTGTCTCTCCATATCATCTTTTTTATAAGAAACCCTTACATTCGTTGACGGAAATTGAAACACAAAAATTCCCAATACGATCTGATACAGAAAACAAATCAATTGGAATTGCATCGAATATTGTATCTGTCATCTTTCTGAACTGCACTGTGTTCAACACATTTACAATCTTTTATCACAGTCAAAAAAATTCCAAATATAACTTCCATTAATAAAATTATTTTTTAATACTTTGTTTAAAAGCATCTCTTTTGTACTGTCCTGCTGAATAAAAAACTTTCGATACCCCTTCCAGATATCCTGTTTCTAACCTTCCATCTCCGATGTCTACTTCCTTCTTATCTCTACTGTTGCATAACAATTCAAAAATACTTCGAACTTCTGATACATCCAGCACCTTTCTCTGTATTCCTAATGAATATGTATCAGTAATACTTTTAAGCTTTTTTAAAAGTCTCTCCGAGCTCTTTTCTACGTTCGGTCTTGTTTCAAATACAAAAATTGTATATACATTATCCGGCATTTCCTTTTCTCTTTGGCATAGATTATATCGAAACCAATTTCACAACAATTATAACTACCAAAGGCTCTTACAGGAAATCAATTCATCAAATTCATGCAACAAATATTCTGTCGGTAGTTTTTCGTTCACTCTTTCTCTATACATATTTTTCTCCGATTAAATAGTACATTTTCTGTATTATGTATGCGATATTGTTTAATTACCTAAATCTTATTATATTATAATTTCCACCTGTCGGACTGCATGCTCTTTGCTGGACGCACGGTCTGACCTCAATGTCCTTGACAAAAGCACAATATGCTGAGACTATCTTTAGAATGGCAAAAACTAAAACCTGGACTTCATAGGATGCAGACTCCAATTCCGATTGAAACGAGCACCCTTTCGAGCATCACCAGTCGTCGAAAATTTAAGTCCCCGGAGTTTTCAAAATAACCACCCATTTCTATAATTTATATTCTTTATATAGTTGTTCACGATACACCTCGTCCTCAGATGCTTTCTCAGCATCTGAATAACGTTTATTCTTTAATAGAATATTTATAAGTGCTCCTAATCGATTTTCACCCTTTTTTTCACCTTTTTTTTCGCCCTTTTTTATTCCATTTTCCTCTGCATAAGAAATCATACTTAACATATCAGACACCTCCTTCTGACGAACTTGATTATCCGAATCTGGAATATATGATAATACTTTTTTCTGGTTTCCGGAAATAATCCATATAAGAGATCCAAAAGTCCCTTTTCTTCCTGTCCTTCTCCACCGAGCCGTACTATTATAATCTCCAAAAGATCTGATTCCCAGGAATCAATTCGGAACTCTTTGTCTTTGATTCCCTCATTTTTTGTAATTTCTGCATCTTATAATATGATATGGTATTTTCCAGTTTCCTGGGAATATTATCGAGGCAGATCCAGATACTGTACACTTTTTCTAAATGACCATATCCTTTTCCATTTTCCCCTATCTTATCTAATTGTGCAGACAATTTACGGCAGCCATAATATATACTTCTTTTTACAACCGGATAACCCGGTGTGTAATTTTGCTGTATCTAAAAATCAATATGAAGATTTACCAGAAGCTTTCCTTCTGCTTTTGGATTTAAAGAACGGAACAGAATATCAAATGCTGCTGGTGCTTCATCTGTCGTATGAAATTCTGTATCCTCTCCACGTATGGTTTTTGCCATATCCTCTTCTACCAACGCGGTTCCTATCTGAATCGTATCACCTTCTATACAATTCATAATTTCTTCCAGGGAGCAGTCTCTATATTCTTCTACAGTATATTTTAGAATATTACTCATAATTGGTTTATATGAAAAATATTCTTTGCTGACTGATCTTTCGTTTCTTTTCCATCTATCGTCTTTAGTGTTACAGAAATACTGTCTTTCACATCCATAAGTCTCTCCCTTGACCAGCTTTTATTTGTAATTTAAGTATATATCTTTTGAGGGAACATAGCAACTACAGAATTCTACTTATTCATTCCACGTATCCCTTCTTAACTCAAAACATCTATACGATAGCCCCATATTCTTCTGACAGCTCCTCATTGTCTTTAAATGAGCTAAAAACAAGTCAAGCATCAGCATATCCGGAGATTCTTCTCTTGGATATATCTGATGCTCTCTTTTTCTTTTCGGAATTTCGGGCTTACTTTTCGTTTCTACGGTAGCTTCTCGGAACCCTTGATTTTACTGCTTTCCTAGAGCTATTTTTTACAAGTAATTAACTGAATTTTCTGTAAATTACCATTTTTACCCTTTTTTTGTGCTCGTCTAAAAATCCTTCAGCTCATTGTGAACTTCCAGTTTTTTTCCGCCTAAATCAAGTGTCGCTATATCTGCGACTCAAAACAATTCTATTTTCCGTCTTTTCTCCATCTGATCCTGCATTTAAAAAGTTCATGATCTCCTCATATGACCGCCCACTTTTTACAACTGCTGACAGGATCTCTTCTTTTCTTATGGCATCCCGCTTGTCTAACAGTTCTTTCAGATTTGCTGTTGCCTGATCATACTTTTTCTTCGCTGCGATCACATCAGCCTCTGCTTTTTCAATCTTTTCTTCCAATGCTTCCTTACTTGTTTTTCTTGTTCTTGCCATCTTTATTTTCCTTCCTTATTCTGCTTCTTTCAGTTCCTTACTCAGTTCTGACGCAAAGTATTTTATACTATTCGCATCCAGTCCAAAGGCTTTCAATATTACTTTCTGGTTCGCTGTTACTGCATGATCCAGACGGTATATATTGTCTAACTGACGTACCATTCTATTTTTTCCAGCTCTTTTATTGCCGCCGGTACAGTCATATAGTTCAGTTTCTTATCCAGTTTTTTCATTTCTTCTTTTAGTTTTATATACATCTTGCAGCGCACTATCATGGCTACAAATTCAACAAATATCTTCGCTCTTGCTGATTCTTCTGAATACACCCGGATGCTCTTATTCCCCAGATATGATTTGTCTCCGCGGAATAGTTTCTCCGATACATCCCTGCTCTTATACAGTTCGATTGCTTCCTTCGCACTCATCTTTTCCGATGTAACGATACAAAAATATCCTGCCAGATCCAGTTCTCTTTCTACCACACTGCACCGTTCTTCTGGTAGTATAAAAGCCTGGCTCTTTTCATCATAATAAAGGTTAAAATACTTCTCAAATCCAGGACCGAATTCCTTTACTTTATTCTGGTACTTTTTTCAGATACTGCGTCATCTGGTTGATCCGATTTTCAATCTCTATCCGTTCTGCGCTTTCTTTGGAAATACTATGATACAGATGAAAATAACGTCTTTTTTTATCACTTGCATACAGTTTGTGCCGTATTGTCTTTCCGTAAACTCCATATTCATAGATATTGTTTACCCGCTTATTTTCGAATGTCCCTTTATTTTCCAGGATCAGTTCATTCACAAGGGCAGACATCCCTTTCACCATGATAACAAAACTATACCCACATTTATCCATATATTGTATATTCTCGCAGCTGAAATATCCCCTGTCCAGAATGAATCCGATCTTCTTATAACCATATCCGGATGCTTTATCCAGCATGAACTGAAGCTGGGAGATATCATTCAGACTTCCTGGATATTTTTCATAAAATAATGGTTCCTGATTATGAGTATCATACGCAACTGCATAATTAAATACCGGCTCTCCCATATCTACTTTCGGATGCCCAAATTCAACCATTTTTATATCCCCGGCCTGACAGTTTTTTATTCGTTGAATCATAAGAAATATAAATCTTTTCATGGTAATTCCGTGACTCATTCCATGTATTCAGAAATCCTGTACTCTGATCATCTGTTACTGAATTCAGGAAATCTAATACGGTTGAATCACTGTATTGTTTCATCTTTTCCGTAAAAAGTGGATGGTTGTATGTATAATCCGAATAGTACTGTGCTGCATTGTTTTCTGCTATAATCAAATAAACAGCCAGATCTAAAAACAGACCCATATCACGTGATCCAAAATACTTTCCAAGGATATCTTTTAAACTGCATTCTTCTATGATCTTACGCAGTACAAAGTATGCTCCTCCCCTGAGACAGCTGCTTCTGGAAGTCCTGTTTTTGCTTTCCGGAAGTTCTGCATCGGGGAAATATTTCAGGAAATTTTGATTCGGTTTCATGAGTTCCGGATCCGTATCTGATAGTTTCCGATCGTTACTCTTTTGGGAAAAGTATACTTCCGGGATGGATCATAAACCCGGTCATACTCATACTCTATATATACAACATTTGACTTTTTTTCTCCGTGTGATTTTGCCTTTTACAGTTGGTACTTTCACTAAAAAATCCAGATACATAGCGCCCTCCTTTTAGGCGGTTATCCACCTAAAATAGGTGTACTATATTTCCCGGCTGTCTGCAATGGAAAAGCGCAGAAAACCGGGATTTTTTTTATGATTTTATTTTTGTTCTTTTTTCTTTAGGCGGAAAATTACTGGAAGTTCACATTCAATGCTGTGATTATTGATGGGGCTTTCTCCCTTTACTGGACGCACGTCTGATCTCAATGTGCTGACTTTAAATAATATTGTCACAGTGATATTTCGCTCTCACACTGGCTGTAAAGCCAACCGGGATCGTAGACTTGATAACCATTACCTCATCCAGATTATACTGAATCCTTGTCATATAATTTCTTTAACGCATCCTTTCTCATCATAATAATTCAGATTGGTTCCTGGAAAAGCCTCTATGAGTGCTAGTCGTATTTCCGGTTCGTCGCAAAACACTTCCATCCATATCGAAAAAAATCCATCTCCCAATGCCGTCATAATAATCTGATTTTTCATATCATTCTGATATTCTTTTGACAGGTCTTTCATATGATTCCAGTGTTCCAGCGAGTTTTAATGCTTTTTGATAAGCTGTATTTCTTTGTCCAAATCGTCTATCTCTATCTTTTCCCATAGGAAGATTGCCTAAACCTACAAGGTTATATGTATTACGTGCTCTTTTCAGGTAATCCCCTGTTGAATCCAGTTTTATCAATAACTCTTCATTCACCTTTGGGATACCATTAATGTACGAATATGCGATTAGCAGTATTATCTTCATCTGGCCACAAATAGTTTTTTTTATTTTCCGGCATTGTCTGTGCCTTTTTTCGTGTATTACAATATTTACATCCCAGGTTAAGATTATTCCAGTCTGTTAAATCTCCACCTTTGGATTTGAACCACATGTTCTACCTCAGGAACATGTGGTATAGAAAATTCACAATAAGAACAATACATTCCTATCCGTCTCTCTAAATATGGCAATGCGTCCTTATTATTCAATTTTATTTTTTTTATATGGAGACTCCCCCCTTATTTTATTGGTCTCATTCTTTTTCACTTTCCATTTCTGTTCCAGATACTGCTGATGTACCCACGCCATATAAGCAGGATTTTCGCTGTATTCAGCCTCCAGTTCCGCCAGTCTTTTTCCCAGCCTGTCTATGTCTTCCTGCGATTTGCCTGTGTAAGTGCTTCAAAATACAGCTTTGAAGCTTCATATATTTTCTTCTTTTTCTACTATATTGAGGTAACACAACCCCCATAATATCCTCCGAAATATCTTCAATACTCTCTCCTGAATATTCAGATTCCAGAGGCTGGTCTAATGTGATCAGCTCACCCTCTTCAAGTGATTGAATAATAAAAGGCGAATGTGTTGCACAGATAAACTGAATTTTAGGAAACAGTTGTTTTAAAATCCCAATAATTCTTTTCTGCCAGGTTGGATGCAAACTTAAATCAATTTCATCAATAAGAACAATACCCGGTGTTTCCTGTAAGGCTTTCTCCTTCAAATATGGATTTAATATACACATTCTTGCTGCAATATCCAAGATTATCTTGATAACGTTTCTATAACCGTCACTCAACATCTGAAATGGAAGAACGGTTCCTTCAGATGTTCTAAGTGCAATAATATCATCCTCATATTTTGTAGAAAATATAATTTTTTCACCTGATTTTAACTCATCTCTAAACGCCTCGTTAACCGCCCACAAAATGACCTCATAAGCCGGGAAAATTTTCCATCATTTTCTTCAACTGCAACAGCTTTAAGCGTATCTATATATCGAAATGCAATATCCAATCCATGCTGCGCATCAAGGCAGTGGCTATATGCGTCTGTTCTGCTCAATACGCCTGTCTTTACTGTTCTTTTATTTCCATCTTTCCAAAGTCGTGCTGAACTAAGGTATAATACCAGTGGCAGAATAACATCTTCATCAGAGTGATCTGCATTTGCGATTTTGCTTTCCCATTCAATTACAGTCTGCTGCATTGGATTTTTTCCACCAAACTTAGTTCTGCCATCCTGTTTCAAAAGAACACGCTGAAAACCAATAGACTCATAATCAATATTCCATGCAGCCTTACAACTAACCTTGCAAGGATACTGTGGCTTAAATTAGTCGATAACTTCGCCGGTTGCCTTCGCAACACGAACCTTCTTGTCGCCTTCCATCTTGAAGCCAACGCGGGTAGCTTTGCCTTTTACAACAAGCATAACGTTGGATGCATCGATGGGAGCCTCTTTGTTTACGATACCGCCCTGCTGGTTAGCAGCGGAGGGTTTCGTATGTTTGGTTACCATGTTGACGCCCTCAACCAGAACTTTACCGTCTTTAACAGCGAGGACTTTGCCTTCTTTGTCTTTATCTTTACCAGCGATTACCTTTACGGTGTCGCCCTTTTTGATTTTCATCATTTTACCGGCACCTCCTTATAATACTTCCGGAGCCAGGGAAGCAATTTTCATAAACTGCTTATCACGAAGCTCTCTGGCTACTGGCCCAAAAATACGGGTTCCTCTCGGAGTCTTATCATCCTTGATAATTACAGCAGCATTTTTGGTCAAATTTTACGTAGCTACCATCATCTCTTCTAGCGCCACTTTTTTGATCTAACAACTACTGCCTTTACAACGTCACCTTTCTTAACAACTCCACCTGGAGCAGCATCCTTAACGGAGCAAACGATGATGTCTCCAATATTCGCATACTTGCGGCCTGTACCACCAAGGATACGAATGCAAAGTAGCTCCTTCGCTCCGGAATTGTCGGCAACTCTCAATCTTGTTTCTGTCTGTATCATGATTTGTCGCCTCCCTATTTAGCTTTCTCAACGATCTCGACAAGTCTCCATCTCTTATCCTTGGACAGTGGTCTTGTTTCCATTACTTTAACTTTATCACCGATGCCGCATTCATTCTTCTCGTCATGAGCTTTTAACTTAACGGTTTTCTTAACGATCTTACCGATCAGTGGGTGTTTAATGTGGTCCTCGATTGCTACAACAATGGTTTTGTCCATTTTATTGCTAACCACTTTACCGGTACGGGTTTTTCTTAAATTTCTTTCCACGGTAAGTTCTCCTTTCATTAAGCATTAGCCTTCTCAGTGATAACAGTCTGGATCCTGGCAATGTTCTTGCGAACTTCCTTAATCCTGGATGTGTTATCCAGCTGATTGGTTGCATTCTGGAATCTCAGGTTG
>ENA-OQAJ01000643-OQAJ01000643.1-human-gut-metagenome-genome-assembly--contig:-NODE-643-length-10812-cov-1.844923_pt1 | contig 10812 bp, 15 predicted proteins | sample MGYA00242736_ERZ504529 | MGnify/ENA primary metagenome ERZ504529 (study PRJEB26092, sample SAMD00036275) | human gut metagenome | host: Homo sapiens | study: EMG produced TPA metagenomics assembly of...
TACCAAAATGAAAAAGATTTTATTTTTAGCAGTTTGCTTTTTGATGCTTGTTGGCAACACTTATGCACAAAAGGGAAAACAAGCAATCGGATTCGGTTTAAGTTATGGAACAGAAATTGAGAGTGTTGGTTTGGGGCTGAAATATCAGTACAATATCACCAACCCCATACGTCTGGAACCCTCATTGAACTATTTCTTTGAGAATGACAACGTCAGCATGTTAGACGTAAACCTGAATTTCCACTATTTGTTTCCTGTGGCAAGTAAAGTAAAGCTTTACCCATTGCTTGGTCTGACATTTTCCAATTGGATGTTTGACTGGGATAATGATTTAGATGTGGATATAGACGGAAATCACGTCCATATAAATGGCGATGACGACAGCGACAATGAATGCCGGTTTGGCATGAATATTGGTGGTGGAGTTGATTTCGCAATAGCCAGAAACTGGATGATGAACTTTGAGTTCCGCTATCAACTGGTCAGTGATTTTGATCAGGCTGTATTCAATCTTGGATTTGCTTATCGCTTTTAAATTAGCCGTACTTGTATAATCAAGAAAGAGCCTTTTACTGGAATGCAGCAAAAGGCTCTCTTCTTTTATTGGAATTGAGTATTACATGAATCTTATTGTTTTAGTGTACCGTCTTCTTTAATTTCAACTTGAATGTCAGGCTTTCCTTCCATTTCCAATTCTACGATATAATAGGTGCCTGTAGGAGTAACCACCTTTTCCGCTTCTTCATCATCCAGTTCATAGCCGACATGTTCTTTTACGGTATTTTGTGCGGCAGTCTTTACTACATCAGGCAAAGACATATACAACACATCCTGCGAAGTAGAAACCCACGCATAAGATGCTGTAACGTTAAAGCAAACCTCCAACTGGGCAGACTGCAAAAGGACATCCACTTCCAAAAAGTTTGGAAACAGGATCCAGTTCAACCTCCAACAACTTATAACCAGCATACTTCTCATTCAGTAACTGAGCTACAGATGCAGGGAGTTCAGAAGGTAAATAGTTGAACGAATCATCGTCTTTATCAGCTACTTCCTTCAACAGATTTCCATTGACATCAAAATAGAGGTCCAATTCCTCCTTGCCTTTTTCGATTTCAATCACATATACTTTCTCCATGCCCTTACGCTCAAGCATATCCACATCGTCACGCTGCCAACCCTCATATTGAGTAAGCGCTTCAAAGGCTTGTTTAACCGGTGCAGGAAGAGCATCATAAGCAATGTCCGTTTTCTGTCATCAGCCAAACTCCATTTGCATCAAACCAGGCTTCTTTTTTCTGTATTGTCTTGATTGAAAGATGCAACATGATTAGTACCCCCGCGTAGACCAATTATGGGCTACGTTGCCAAATTCATTAGTAAAGGCTTTCTCCAGTTGTTCTGAAACAGGAGCATCCTCATCGTCATCATCACAACTTTGCATTGCGAAGCTGAACAGGCCCAAGGCCAACATTATAAAATACATTTTCAATTTCATAATCGTTCAATTTTAAATGTAACTAATACGTTCATTCTATTTTTAAATACTCAATTCTATCAGGCTTGTTTGTCGGCAAACACTTTCCACACTCCGGCACTTAATGCAGCACCGATGAAAGGTCCGATGATGAATATCCACAGCTGACTTAAAGCTTCCCCACCTTGGAAAATAGCAGGAGCTATACTACGGGCCGGATTAACCGAAGTTCCCGTATAGCGAATGCAGGCGAGATGAACCAGCACCAAAGAAAGACCGATAGCAAGTCCTGCAAAGTTGCCTGCTCCTTTCTTTGCATCTGTTGTACCCAATACTACCAATACAAAAACAAAGGTAAAGACTATTTCCGCCAGTAAAGCTCCGATTACGGAAACTCCTTCCTGACAAGCATTGGCTCCTGTACCGACCAGTCCGGAATTGGATGTCAGCACCCACAAAATAGCTGAACCGATAAAGGCACCGATTACTTGAAACAGCATATACATACCGGCATCCTTTCCACTGATACGTCCCGACAACAAACAACCCAGTGTAATAGCCGGATTGATATGACAGCCGGAAATACCGCCAATAGCGTAAGCCATAGCCACAACAGCCAGTCCGAAGGCAAGAGCCGTACCAACAACAGTAGAAGCTAAATCAGGGTTAGCTGACGTACACGACAAACTGACCGCCGTGCCACATCCCATAAGAACGAGAACCATCGTTCCCAACATTTCAGCAATGTACTTTTTCATGTTTTCTTAATTTTTGATTAAACTATACTATTACTATACATTATTATACTACAAGGTTTAGAAACAGGCTGTTTTACCTATGCAACTTGCAAATGTATAAATAAAAATAAAGGTTCAAACTTTTTTCTTGGGAAATGTGGCATAACTTATCAAAAAGGAGACAGACATTCTGAAATTCATCTGATTCCATGTCCTACAGCATATCTTTATAGAATTAAGGACACGAGACAATCAACCACTGCCATACCATGAAGAAGCCTCATACTGTCCATCCAAAAATGAATACCTATGGCTTCCGTATGTTCAGCTATATCTTCATCGGATTTTCCCAGTGCCCCTATGAATAGATCCCATAGAGAGTCAAAAGATTGGTTTCGTATTGATTTATGTTTAATATTTGTTAATTAAAAAATCTTTCAATAACAACGGATTGTAAATGCTGCTAATATTGCAGCCCTAAAACTTTTTAACAACTCATTTCTTATGAAGAAAATTTTATTGCAGTAATTGTAGCTTGTCTTACTTGTAGTGGCATCTATGCTCAAAGAGCTTACGAAGGAGCCAACTTGGGAGATAACTGGTCTATTGGCATCCATGCCGGTGTTACCACTCCATTGACCCACAGTGCATTTTTCCCGAACATGCGAGCCACATGGGGACTTGGAATAGGTAAACAGCTCACACCCTTTTTCGGTATGGGTGTGGAAGCCATGACCAGCATCAATACGACTGCCAGCAAAACGGCATTTGACAACACCAATGTAAGTTTATTGACCTCCGTCAATCTGAGCAACCTATTTGCAGGATATTGGGGAACACCCCGATTATTCGAAATAGAAACCGTAGCCGGCCTCGGTTGGCTGCATTATGCCCAAAACGGTAACGGAGACCGTAACAGCATCTCCAGCAAACTGGGACTCAACTTCAATTTCAATTTAGGTGAAGCCAAAGCCTGGACCATTGGCATCAAACCTGCCTTGGTATATGATCTGAACGCATGTGGTGAACGAAACGTAGGATTTAACGCCAACCGGGCAGCTTGGGAAATTACAGCCGGTCTGAAATACCACTTCCGTTGCAGCAATGGCAAACACCATATCTCTTTTGCCAAACTGTATGACCAGGCAGAAGTGGATGCGCTGAACGAGCAGGTAAATAACCTGAGACAAACCAACGTAGATCAAGAAGCCGAACTGACTGCTGCCAACCAACGAAATGCTGAATTGGAACAACAGTTGGCCGACTGCAAGAATCAGGGTCCGGTTATCGTAACAGATACCATCACCAGCCATAAGAAGACCTTGGAATCTGTGGTAACCTTCCGCCAAGGAGGTGTCAGTGTAGTAGCGTCTCAGACCCCTAATGTGGAACGTATTGCGACTTACTTGAAAAATCATGAAAAGGCTACTGTATCCATCAAAGGATATGCTTCTCCGGAAGGAAAGGCCGAAGTAAATGCCCGTATCGCCCAACAACGTGCGGATGCCGTCAAGAGTTTGTTAGTGAAACGGTATAAAATAGCCGAGAACCGGATTACAGCCGAAGGACAAGGTGTAGGAAACATGTTTGAAGAACCAGATTGGAATCGGGTAAGCATCTGCACCATCCATGAAAACTAATCCGCTTGGAAGCTACATTGTGTGTGAAAGTTCGGACATACCAAGTGTCCGACTTCTTTTTGATTGAAACTTAAAATGAACATAATCATGAAAAAAAAGTATTTTAACTGTCTTGTTTGCGTTATGCAGCACCATTGGATTCGCACAAGTCTCCTTTCAGGTAAAAGCCGGTCTGAATCTGAGCAGCTATATCGGTGAAAATTCCGACCATTCCAAATTCAAGCCCGGAGCACGCATCGGAGTAGGTATGGAATACCAGTTTACAGACCTTATTTCTCTGCAGCCTTCTCTCTTCTTCTCACAAAAAGGGGCCAAATACTCTAGCGGCTATGAAGGAACCGTCGTTGATGCCGATGCAGACGTAAAGATCAACCAACTCTATTTGGAACTTCCTATCAATGTACAATTCCGCTTTAACCTTGCAGACAACACCAATCTGGTCATTGCGACCGGTCCTTACCTTGCTTGCGGTGTAGGTGGTAAGACTAAATTTGACGGAGGAGCTTCTATTGGCGGCATTGCAGTCAATGGAGGAGACAAAGTCGACACTTTTGGCAGCGACGGCCTTGACTACAATCGTTTTGATGCCGGATGGAACATCGGATTAGGGGTAGAATTCGGCAAAATTTTGGTCGGTCTCGATACCCAGCTCGGTTTCTGCAAAGTGAAGGACGGAAATGCTCCACATAATGCCAATATCGGTATTACTTTGGGATACAAATTCTAAGCTACTTTTAAATAACTCTGTCCGTGAGAGTCTGCCGCTGAGAAACGGCAGGCTCTCTTTTTCGTTATATCCTTATACAAAAGACTATATGCTTTACTTCTTTCGATAACAATTTACTAGATTCAATACCCAGTCAAAACAATCCGGCAACCATACAAAATATAGCCAAAATCATAAAATTCAATCATAAACATTCGTGTTACAGAATATTTTTGTACTTTCGAATTTATCATGTGTAACCCTTTTCTAAGAATGATGATAACCATGGAAATTTTCAACTGTTTTTTAATCGCTATGAGCTTTCTGGCCTTATTGGTTTTGTAGCACTCTATTTTGTCAAAGCAGGCTACGGCGTTTTTCCGTACGAGATCATGGGGTATATCCATTCCCAATAAAACAGCCTGGGTTCTCATGGAAGCCCCTGTTTTTTTTCGTTCTTGTTTTACTTGTGGATTACAAGTGAAAATCCATTTTCCATTCCTGTTCTCATTTTTTTTCTACTCTTTGAACTACATTATTTTCAAACGTTCCTTCATCTTTCCGTTTCTAATGAAAGGCAAGAGTCGGATGCCATTGACCATTGTAGGAATGGGAGTTGTATTTAATGTACTGAACGGCATTATGCAAGCCTTAGGCCTGTTCTATTTACCCGTTACAGATACGGTTTATTCAGGCGGGTGGCATTATTTTGTCTCACCACATGCCATTCTTGGAATGCTACTCTTTTTCTTAGGAATGGGCATCAATCTTCATTCAGATTATGTGATACGAAATTTACGGCAACCAGGTGACACTCGTCATTATTTGCCTACCAGAGGAATGTTCAAATATGTCACTTCAGCCAATTATTTGGGAGACTCATAGAATGGATTGGTTTCGCGTTGCTGACAATTTCTCCAGCAGCAGGTGTATTTGTATGGTGGACTTTTGCCAATCTGGTACCCAGAGCTCATGCCATCCATCAACACTACCGCAAGGAATTTTGGCACGGTAGCTGTAGGTAAGCGAAAGCGAATCATTCCGTTTATCTACTGAATATCCATCTGATAAAATTCTTCAAAACACATAAAAACTTGCCATCATGACTACATCCAAATTGTTTACACCAATCACTATCGGGCCGCTGACGCTGCGCAACCGCACCATTCGCTCCGCTGCGTATGAAAGCATGTGTCCGGGACATCGACCTTCAGAAATGTTGCTTCAATACCATCGTTCGGTAGCGGCGGGAGGAGTCGGTATGACTACCGTGGCCTATGCAGCAGTAACCCAAAGCGGCTTGTCGTTCGACCGCCAACTTTGGATGCGTCCTGAAATCATCTCCGACTTGCGCCGCTGACTGATGCCATTCATGCCGAAGGAGCAGCTGCCGGCATACAACTGGGACACTGCGGCAACATGTCGCACAAAAATATCTGTGGCTGCCTGCCCGTAGGAGCTTCCGGTGGTTTCAACCTATATTCCCCCACGTTTGTCCGCGCCCTGCGAACCTCAGAACTGCCCCAACTGGCACAAGCCTACGGACGTGCCGTAAATCTAGCCCGGGAAGCCGGCTTCGACTCAGTGGAAATTCATGCCGGACACGGCTACTTGATTAGCCAATTCCTGTCACCGGCTACCAATCATCGCAAAGACGAGTTCGGAGATTCCTTGGAAAACCGGATGCGCTTCATGGACATGGTAATGAATGAAGTCATGAAAGCCGCAGGAAACGATTTAGCCGTATTCGTAAAAATGAATATGCGTGATGGTTTCAAAGGGGGAATGGAACTGGAAGAAAGTCTGCAAGTAGCCAAACGTCTGGAAGGATCTGGAGTCCATGCCTTGGTCTTGAGCGGAGGATTTGTCAGTCGGGCACCCATGTATGTAATGCGTGGTGAAATGCCCATCCGAAGCATGAGTCATTACATGAAATGCTGGTGGCTCAAATATGGCGTTCGACTGGTTGGCAAATGGATGATTCCAACTGTGCCTTTCCAAGAAGCCTACTTTCTGGAAGATGCACTGAAATTCCGGAAAGCCCTCCATATGCCTTTGGTTTCGTCGGCGGTTTAGTGTCGCGGCAAAAAATCGATGAAGTACTGAATGATGGCTTCGAGGCAGTGCAGATGGCTCGTGCTCTCTTGAACGAACCCGATTTTGTAAACCGTATGCGAAAAGAGGAAGATGCTCGCTCAGCATGCAAGCACAGCAACTACTGCATTGCCCGGATGTACTCCATTGATATGGCCTGTCACCAACACCTGTCTGAAAAACTTCCTCCTTGCCTGCAGAGGGAAATTGAAAGAATCGAAGCCCAATCAGAAAAAAGACAAATCGAATAACACAAGGAATAAAAGATGAAGAATTGTATTCAGCCGAAATGTCATCAGAAAGGCACGGAAAATTAGCTGTGATTACGGGAGCTGACGGAGGAATGGGCATGGAAATCACTCGGTATGTAGCTCTGGCCGGTTTTCGGGTGGTAATGATGTGTCACCACCGGAATGAAGCGGAAAAAGCACGCCAAATCTTAATAGAAGAGACAGGCAACACTGCCATTGAAGTATTGGAAGCCGATTTTTCCTCGCTTAAATCGGTGGCTCAAGCTGCCGAACAACTGTTAACACGACAGGAATGTATCACTCTGCTGATGAACAATGCAGGTACACTGGAAACAGGACGTCATCTGACTGAAGACGGACTGGAACGAACTGTTAGTGTAAACTATGTCGCTCCTTATCTACTAACGCGGAAATTGCTTCCCTGCATGGAGAAAGGAAGCCGCATTGTCAACATGGTATCGTGTACCTACGCCATCGGACACCTGGACTTTCCCGATTTCTTCACCCAAGGGAAGAAAGGCCGATTTTGGCGCATTCCCGTATATAGCAACACAAAGTTAGCACTCACCTTGTTTACCTTCGATTTGGCTCACCGCTTACAAGAACGAGGAATCCGAGTAAATGCTGCAGATCCCGGTATCGTATCTACTAATATGATTACCATGCATCAATGGTTTGATCCGTTGACCGATATTTTCTTCCGTCCTTTTATCCGTTCTCCCCGCCAGGGAGCAGCTACTGCCATCCACTTGCTGCTGGATGTTGAAGCTGATTCTTGTACAGGTACCCTTCAAGCCAGTTGTCATCCTTGTACGCTATCTAATCGGTATGCGCAGCATAGCAAAACAAAGGAACTTTGGGATTATACAGAGGCAATCGTAAAAAATGGTTATAAATCATCAGGCACTATTGAAAATATCTTATAACGAATGTGAGAGTTGAAATACTTACAACAATAGTCATTACAAAGTATACAGATTCAAAAACAGCATAGAAGGAAATATTATGGCAAAGAAAAAACATCATAAGAATAATCAAGGAGTTGCCTATGTGGAAGTGGAAAAAGGATTTTGGTATGTGGGAAAAATTATATGCAATATGGCTCCCAATACGATACTGTCAACGACAGCCCACTCATCCCCGGTGAGACCGGATGGTGGAACAACTATCTTTCAAAAAACTATCCGTAGACACTAAAAAACTACTTCGCACAGCGATGGTCGATTTGGTACTTAACTACTGGCAGAAAGAAAGACTGATTCCAGAAGGAAGTACTGTTAAGGAGTTTAGAAATGTAGCCATTAAAGAAGTTTACTACATTTCCGGGCAATATGCCAAGGACAGTGATGAGTTGAAACATATGCTGAACGAATGTATTATTCCTACTATCAATAAGGAACTAAGGAAAGAAAAATCAACAGTACAAATAGAGAAATAGAAACTTTAGCAGCTGTATCAAGAGTAAATGCACCGGATAGAACGCATAGAATCCATACTTTGTCATCTTGCCATGGATGAATCCACGTGTTCCATCATAACAGGCAATTGTTAAGCAAGCCAGCAAAGCACCGACTATCCCATAGTACATCATCAGCAGAAAGGCACAAAATAGATGCGCCTTTCTACCCGAAGGAAAAGAAGGATTGCTGACATTCCCGAATAGGTAGAATACCATCATCATCAGAATCCCTCGCCACTCATAGTCCACTCCGGACCAGGAAGCGAAACCAGCTATAGAAAGGATGACAGCCCCCACAAAGGATGCCATCCTTTTTTTAATGTTTCAAAAAGCTGCCCAGTGCCATTACACCCAATGCCAGGGTGAAGAGTACATTGTGCGTCCCATCCGCTCCATTCAGCAGGTACCAGAGCAATTCACTGATTACGGCAAATCCCAGCAGCTGCAGGAAGTACTTCATTCGGTTTCGGGTATGCCGGAAGCCCTCTGCAATGAGAAAGGCGAACACCGGAAAAGCGATGCGCCCAAAGCAGCGCATGATCTCGTAAAGGTGCGTGCCGTGTTCCATTAAGTAGTAAGCACAGTGGTCTGCCACCATTGAAACAAGGGCGATGACCTTCAGTGCACTACCACTCAATGAAGGTAATAAGATAGAATGTTCAGATGCAGATTGTAAGGATGCCATATACAAATCATTTATGCCATACCCAGCAGTTCCTTGACCATTTTCTCCACTTCATCGTTCACCCATTTGAAGTTGCGATTCAGCATGATTTCCTTCTCGCGGTCATTCTTGAACTCGTAGATTTTCGGTAGCGGCACATAGTGGTCCTCTTCATTCTTAATTTTCTTCATATCGAAGTGCGTCTTGCAGAAGTACTTCGTAGTCTTGAACTCTTCCGACTGCTCGATGTCGAAATGGTTCAGCATCCGCTCGTCCGTAGCCGTGAAGTCACGGGCAGCCTGACCCGCCAGCCAACCGGTCGCCATATCCGCAATCTTGGCGGCAGGCACCAGGTAGTCCATCTTCTCGGAGATGGTGGTCGATACCTTGTTGTCGTTGATAGAAATGGACCGGGAAGTCTGCTTCGCCTTGCCGAACACATCATTCTGCGCCCATTCCAGGGTTTCCTTGTTACGGGCTGCACCCATGAAGATGTTGCCGCAGGTCGTGATAATCTTCTGCATCCCCACCTTGCCGTAGTCCGCCTCCAGCTGCGGCAGTTCTTGAAAGCCCAGGGTCACCGCTACCTTGTTGGAGCGAGCCGTACCAATCAAGCGGTCTATCTTGTGGAAGTAGAGCGTGGGCAGCTCATCCACGATGATGCTAACCGGGAAGTTTCCCTTGGAATTGACTCTTGTAATCAGTCGGTTCAGCACCAGTGCATTCAATGAACCGATGACCTGTTCCTTCTCTGGGTCGTTGGCAATCACAAGGTAGCTCGGATGGGCTTTGTCCGAAATCTTCAAGTCGAAATCATCTCCCGTAAACACCCAGTAGGCTTCAGGAGATACCAGTCGGGCTGCATTCACACGAAGGGTACCCACCATACCTTCCAACTGGTCGTTCGCCTTGTTCTCATAAGCACTCTTGAAGGGTGCCATGAGGGAAGCAATCTTGTCGTCCTGCATCAGTATGTTGAACACCTGGTCGTAGGACCTGCCTAAGAAGGAAAGCACATGCGGCATATCCGAATACTCCCCGGTGATGGTGTCCGGCTCCACTTCCTTGCCTTTATCATCCTCGTACCAGCAGCGTTCAATCTTCACCAGCTTCCCAGTCCTATCTTTGTAGGAGAAGCCGTTTAAATCTACAAACATCCGGTCTTCATCTGTTGACACGTCGTTGCCGTCCTTGTTCTACAAAATCCAGGATGATATTGCCTTTTGCATCGAGTGCATGGTAATCGTCCCAGTTCCGTATCACCAGTTCCAGTTTTATTTCCCTCGGGTATGACGACTTCGGAGTCTTCTGCCAGGGAAACGTAGCGTTTCAGCTCTTGCCATTCTTGAAGCCTACCGGATGGAAGTTCACAAAGAAGTAGATGATGGCTGCCAGGAAGTTCTCTGCCGAGTTGGTGAAAAAACGCTTCCGAACCGCCTTTTTTTCTCACCACCTCCCTTGTTCAGGGAAGCCAGCAAGATGGCAGCGGTTTCCGATGCTGCCGCCAGATCCGGAATGTACTTACGCTGAATCGGATTGATGCGGTCGGAATACTCTACATCCGTGAAGTTGATGATGCGAAAACCGCAGTTTCGTGGCAATCTTTGTGCCTTTTTATTCTTGCAATACTGGTAGAAAAGTGTCTTGGCCAATGTAGGGAACTTAAAATCGTAGCACATGATAGCAAATCCCTTGGCAGCGTGCTGACGAATGAAGGGATCAATGATACCAAAGGACTTACCCGAACCCGGCGTACCCAGCACAATCGTCCCACGGAAGGGATT
>ENA-OQAJ01000644-OQAJ01000644.1-human-gut-metagenome-genome-assembly--contig:-NODE-644-length-10796-cov-2.505671_pt1 | contig 10796 bp, 13 predicted proteins | sample MGYA00242736_ERZ504529 | MGnify/ENA primary metagenome ERZ504529 (study PRJEB26092, sample SAMD00036275) | human gut metagenome | host: Homo sapiens | study: EMG produced TPA metagenomics assembly of...
CTGGGCATCGAAGGCATTGCGTTGCATCGCAACTTTGTGTCCCTGAGCTACCGTGCCGACGGCCAGCCGCACGTGGCATACATGACCAAGAGCGCGGCTGCCGCCGACTTCCTGGCCGGACGGCCGTGGCGGTTTACGGAATTGCTGCCGCCTGCCCTGGAGGACGACTGGGACATGGTTGCCGACGATCGCGAAAACTTCACCGGCGATCATGGCGAAATCTTGTGGACCGAAGATGAGGCCCCCACGGATCACACGTCATCTTCCGATGGTGCTAGCGACGACCACCTGCCCGGTGAGACCCGGCGCTTGTACACCATCGCGTCGGCGGCAACCCCTCGTATGAGCGCCGCGCATGCGCTACTCGTTCGCCAGCTACACCCGCCCGGGCGAGTTGCACGAAATCGATCCCGCCACCGGTGAAGATGCGCTGCTGAAGCGAGCCACCGTGTTGGGCAACTTCAATCCACGCGATTACATGGAACGCCGTGTGTGGATTACCGCGCGCGACGGCGAACGCATTCCTGTTTCCCTCGTCTGGCACCGCGATTGCCCGGCGCAGGATTCGCCGATGTTCATTACCGGATATGGTGCATACGAGATTTCCTCCGATCCGGGGTTCTCGGTCTCTCGTCTGAGCATGTTGGATCGCGGTGTGCTGTACGCCGTGCCGCATATTCGTGGCGGCGGCGAAATGGGACGCGCCTGGTATGAGCAGGGGCGCAGACTGAACAAGAAGCATTCCTTTGAGGACTTCGTGGACGCCACACGCGCGCTGCAGAAGGCGCATTTGGCTGATGCTTGGCGCACCGTGGCCAACGGCGGATCCGCTGGCGGTCTGCTGATGGGCGCGATTGCCAATATGCGCCCGAATGCTACGCCGGTGTTGAGGCGGATGTGCCGTTCGTGGACGCGTTGACCTCCATTCTTGACCCGGACTTGCCGTTGACCGTCACCGAATGGGACGAATGGGGAGACCCGTTGCATGACCCTGAGGTGTATCAGTATATGAAGTCGTACACGCCATACGAGAATGTGCCGGTCGCCGTGCTCGAGGGCGGCAACGACGAGGCTGCCGGTGACGGCAGTGCTGATGGGGCTGCCACCGGCGCGGTCGCCGCCGCGCAATTCCCGAGAATCTTCATTACCACCTCGATGAACGACACCCGCGTGCTGTACGTCGAGCCGCTCAAATGGCTGGCCCGTTTGCAGTCCGCCGGCGTGGACGCGGTGGCCAAGATTGAGGTCGAGGCCGGTCACGGCGGTCTATCCGGGCGTACAAGCAATGGGAAGAGGTTTCCTATGAGAACGCTTGGTGCATGGATGTGATGGGGCTCGCTCATTAGGCCATGTCCACTAGCTGAGCGGGTTCGGGCCGGCAGGTGATAGCGCGAGTAGGCTCCTTGAACTATGGCAAAGACATATAAAATCGCCGTTATTCCCGGCGACGGTATTGGCAAGGAAGTCACTCCGTGGGCTCAGAAGGCTTTGGAAAAAGGCCGCTGAAGGCGTAGCTGACTTCGAGTACGAGAACTTCGACTTGGGTGCCGAGCGCTATCTGCGCGATGGTGCGATCCTGCCCGAGGACGAAGAGGAGCGCATCAAGGCCAACGACGCGATTCTGCTCGGTGCCGTGGGCGATCCGCGCATCAAGGCCGGCATTCTGGAACGCGGCCTGCTGCTCAAGCTCCGCTTCGACCTCGACCAGTACGTGAACCTGCGCCCCTCCAAGCTGTACAAGGGCGTCACCTCGCCGCTCGCCAACCCCGGCGACATCGACTTCGTGGTGGTACGTGAAGGCACCGAAGGTCTGTACTGCGGTGCCGGCGGCGCGGTGCGCCGCAACACCCCGCAGGAGGTGGCCACCGAGGTGTCCATCAACACCGCATACGGTGTGGAGCGTGTGGTGCGTTACGCCTTCAAGCTCGCTATGAAGCGCAAGAAGCACGTCACCCTGGTGCACAAGAAGAACGTGCTCGTCAACGCCGGTGATATGTGGCAGCGCATCGTCGACAAGGTCGGCGAGGAATACCCTGAGGTCACCCACGACTACCAGCACATTGATGCGGCCACCATCTTCCTGGTCTCCGACCCGAGCCGTTTCGATGTGATTCTCACCGACAACCTCTTTGGCGACATTCTGACCGATGAGGCCGGCTCCGTGGTGGGCGGCGTGGGCTACTCCGCCTCCGGCTGCATCAACGCCTCCGACGAGTTCCCGTCCATGTTCGAGCCGATTCACGGTTCCGCTCCGGACATCGCCGGTCAGAACAAGGCCAACCCGACCGCCGCCATCCTCTCCGCCGCCATGCTGCTCGAGCATCTCGGCTTTGATGATGCGGCCAAGAAGATCCATACCGCCGTCGAAGCGGACATCGAGGAGCTCGGCTCCACCGTGCGCTCCACCGACCAGGTCGGCAAGGACATTCTGGCCCGCATGTGACCTCAAACTTGGCTCCCCTCGCTGAGGGGAGCCAGAAAACTCTCTATACTGAGTTGCATGCAAATGCGACATGGGGAATGCAAAACCGTTGGCAGCAAACTAGTCGCCGTGACCGTATCCGTCGATGATGACGGCACCGCACAGTCATGCCATATCAGCGGTGATTTCTTTATTGAATCAGTTTCGGATGCCGAATCTCATGCTTTGTTGCATGACCTGGAACGAGCTCTAATTAGCGATGATTCATTGCGGTCCGTATTGGACGCCCATCCTAGTTGCCAAATTATCGGCACAGATGAAATTGCCATCAAAACCGCATACAGCCGAGCCGTAAGCAGCAACTTACCCCCGCTGGCGGGGGCTCCAGCGCAGCGGGTGGGGGTGGGCAGCCCCGATGCGCCGAACATCCCAGCATCCATCAATACACAAACCAAGCAGCCCGACAAAAGCTCTGAATACCGGGAGCGCTGGAACGCCCTCAAGCCTCAACTCACCGTGATCCACGGCCATCCGCGTACTCCGGACGAGCAAATGGCCATTGACGAGACCTGGGCGCGTGAAGTCGCAGCAGGAACACGACAGCCGACCATCCGATTATGGGAGTGGGCGGGCCCGGCTGTGGTCATCGGCCGTTTCCAATCGGCCCAGGACGAGGTGAATCTGGACATTGCCAAGCAGCTCGGCTTCGACGTGGTACGCCGTTGCACGGGCGGCGGAGCGATGTTTATCGAACCGGGCAACACCATTACCTATTCTCTGTATGCGCCGCTCGATTTCGTTCAGGGCGTAAGCATCGAAGAATCCTACCGGCTCTGTGACTGGTGGCTGGTCGAAGCGCTGCGCGAACTTGGTTTAGATGTGCGGTTCGCGGGCCTCAATGATATCGCCTCGCAGTACGGCAAGATCGGGGGAGCGGCGCAGCGGCGCTTCCCCGTAGGCTCAGGCGGCGCGGTGCTGCACCATGTGACCATGGCATATGACATCGATGCGGCCAAGATGAGCCGTGTGCTCAACACCAGTCGCGAGAAGATGTCAGACAAAGCGGTGAAATCAGCGGTCAAACGCGTGGACCCGATGAAAAGCCAGACGGGTCTCAGCCGCGAACACATCGTCGAGCACCTTATTGACTGGTTTGCGGCGTGATTTCACCGATGGCCGTATACGATTTTGCCGCTGGCCGTGCGCGGTTTTGTCATGGGCGAGCGCGGTAGCCGCGACAGTGCCGTTTTTCGCGGTAACGCATTCGTCAGCATGTCGTACGGCTATCGGATCGTGCCACACATGAAGTGACGAATGAGGGCATGCTCCTGACGAAACCTGTGGGGCGCGTTACAATATGACGGATGGGCGACGACGGTCATAGGACAATAAGGATGGTGCGATGAGCTTGGAAACGCCAAACGCTTTTGCTGACGAGGAAAACATCCTGTTGCATACGGCATTGTTCAAGCAGGTATCGCCAGCCGAAGCCGAGGAGCTGTTGCCGCATTTGAAGCATGCGACGTTCGATAAAGGCGACTATATCTTCTCCGAGGCGATACCGATCAGCGCATGTATTTACTGGAGCAGGGCGCGTCAAGCTGATTCGCACTTCTTCCGATGACCGCGTGCAGCTGCTGTCCATCCACGCGCCGGGCGAAGTGCTTGGCGAGATTCCGGTATTCGACCCTCATGGTGGCCCGCGCACCGCGTCCGCGGTGTCCATGAGCCATGGCACGCGCGTGGTCTGGCTGGAGCATGATGCCCTGTTCGCATGGCTTGATGAGCATCCGCGTGTGGCCATCGACATGTTGCAGGTCATGGCCAGCCGCCAGCGCGGCAACAACGAACGCATCTCCGACTTGGTATTCATGGATGTGCCGGCGCGTCTGGCCAAGACATTGCTCAACTTGGGCTCACGTTTCGGCGAGCGGTGGAACAGGGCCTCAAAGTGCCGCATGACCTGACTCAGGAAGAGCTGGCCCAACTGGTGGGCTCCAGTCGTGAGACCGTGAACAAGGCGTTGATGGACTTTTCCAACCGCGGATGGATCGCACGTGACGGCCGATCGATCATCATCTTCCAGCCCGGTATGCTGATTCGACGCTCGCGGCGCTGACCGTTCGGCTGACTTCCAGCCAATGTTACGCTAGTGCGATTCTTGTGATGATATGTTCACGGGAGCTGACCGTAAGCCCGGTTGGTAGGGCACCCCATTTAGAATGGGGCCCATGCCCAAAAAGAAGTCCCTCACTCTCCAACGTGTGCTTGTTCTCCTCTTGGCCTATATCATGCTTGCCGTCTGCGGCGGCGTGGCGGCCAGCGTGTTGTTTGTACCGGGTGTGATCGGTGCCAATAAAGCCGCCAAAGCGGTGATTCCGTCGCTCAAGGTAGAAAAACGTGGACTTCGACGTGACTAGTCTGCCCCAGAAGTCGACGATGTACGCGCGAGACGGTTCCACCGTTATCGCGACGTTCTACAACCAAAACCGTATCGTCGTGCCGCTGAAGAAGATTTCCAAAACCATGCAGCAGGCAGTGGTGGCGCGCGAAGACCGTCGATTCTGGACTCACGCCGGCGTCGACGTGCAAGGCGTGATGCGTGCGTTCGTGCAGACCTACCTCGTCAAAGGCTCCCAGCAGGGTGGTTCGTCGCTGACCCAGCAGTACGTCAAGAACGTGCTGCTGATGCAGGCGATCGAGGATGACGATTCGATCGCCCAGTACCATGCCACTGAAGACACCATCGCCCGTAAGATTCGCGAGATGCTGATTTCCGTGCAGATGGAAAAGAAGTATTCCAAGGCCGAGATTCTGCAGGGCTATTTGAACATCGCCCAGTTCGGCAACAACCTGTATGGCGTGGAAACCGCGGCCCAGCGCTACTTCAGCGTGTCCGCCGCCGATTTGAACGTGGTGCAGTCCGCCACCATCGCGGCTATCACCAAGAACCCAAGCCTGTATGATCCGCTGGTCGAAGAGAACCAGAAGGAAAGCGAAAACCAACGCAATATCGTGCTCAAGCTGATGCTGCAGGAAGGATACATCACCCAGAAGCAGTACACCGAAGCTGTGAACACGCCGTTGAAGGACACGCTGAAAGCACAGGACGTGAATGTCGGCTGTCAGGACACCGGCGATTACGCGTACTTCTGCGATTTTGTGGTGCATCGCATCCAGAACTCCGAAGAATTCGGCAAGACTCGTGCCGAGCGTAACAAGCTGCTGCAGGAGGGTGGCCTGAAAATCGTCACCACGCTGGATGTGGAAGCGAATTCCACGATGATGGAGACCGCGCGTAATACCATTCCACCGGACGATCCCAGCGGCATGGAGATAGCCATGGCCGCAGTCAAACCGGGAACCGGCGAAGTGCTGAGCTTTGGCCTGAATCGTTACTATGACGCCACTCCGGCAGCCGCGAACGATCCCACCAAGACGAGCCAGAACTATGCCGTCGATTTGGCGGATGGCGGTGGTTCTGGTTGGACCATCGGTTCGTCCTGGAAGCCGATCAACCTGATTGCGTGGATGGAAGCGGGCCATTCCATCAACGACAACCTCCAGACCTCGACGTCATACCCCACTACGGACTTCGCCTGCAGTAACTATTCGGGCGGTGCCGATTCGTGGAACGTGTCGAACGCCATGGGCGCAGGTACAGTGAACCCAGAAAGCCCATTCCTCGGTCTGGTCCGTTCGCATAACACTACTCAGGCTTCCATGGGTGCCATCCTCAAACTGTGCAAGGTGGCGGACACCGCGACTGAACTGGGATACCATGACGCCGCCACGGGTGAGACCATCGACAAAACCCAGGTGTATACACCATCCATGATGATCGGCTCGGTGAATGTGTCCCCGCTGACCATGGCGAGCATCTTCGCCGTATACGCCTCGAATGGTGTGCAATGCAACCCGATTGCCATCAGCAAGGTGACCGATAAGGACGGCAACGATCTCAAGGTTCCATCCGCGAACTGCCATCAGGCGGTGGATAAGGACATCATCCAAACACTCGCTTATACCCTGAACCAAGGTACGGTGCGGCCGGATGGTGCCGGTTGGTCATTCAGATTGGCTGACGGGCGTAAGTCGTTTGGTAAGACCGGTACCAGTGAGGATCTTGCGGTGTCCGGTGGATCGTTCATTCCTAATCAGATTGCGGCGTTCGCTGTGGTCGGCGATGCACAGAACCCGTACACCAACCGTATTTCCAACATTGCCATCAACGGCCGGTACAACAGCTATTGGGATGGTTCGACAATCGCGGCTCCGGCCGTTACCAACTTCTTCAATAGCTACATTTCCAAGAAGAAAATACCGATTGACAACGATTACGGCCAGCCCGTCTCGAAGTACACCACGACTGGCAAGTATCTGGGCATTGGCGGACGAACGTTCAGCGTGCCGCAGACCACTACGAATGGCAACAGCCAATCGCAGAGCAGCAACAATCAGTCTCAGTCGCAGAACACTGGGCAAAACAACACCCAAACCCAGGGCACCAATTCAGAGCAGTCGAATGATGGCCAGTGATTGGTGATTGGCGTTTGACATTTGGTGATTGCAGGCCGGCTGAGTCTGCGTAACATGGCCGACTGCGATACCCAAATTACGTAGTTTGCGGGCGTTACCTGTTTCAGGTGACGCCCGTTTTACAATACTTAATGACAACGCCATCGCGTTCATCGAATATTTGCCATGAACGTGCATCGGAAAGGGGAACGATGAGCAACGACGATCTGACGCATGAGAATTTTGATTTTCGTGGATTCGACGTGCCGGATCTCAAAGCGGTGACGCTGGCTTCGTCTTCGGACGGCGATCAGTCCAAGCAGCCGAAGACCAAGCACGAGGATGCATCGAAGAACCGTAAGCACGGTAAGAAGAAGTCAAAATCCGATGCACGGTCCAAGAAGCGGGCCGGCGCGGGCAAGACGAGCGAATCGTTCGATGATTATGAGGATTATGAGGAAAGGGAAGCTGTGAGCAAGGCAGATAAGAAAGTCAGCAAGGACCGTCCGGGGCTGTTTGCGCCAATGACGCTGCGCGAGGTGACCGTGCGTAATCGTATTTGGTTGCCGCCGATGTGCACGTATTCGTCGTTCGCCCGCGATGGTAGGCCCACGCCGTTCCACTACCAGCATTACGTGTCTCGCGCGTTCGGCGGATTCGGCATGGTGATTGTCGAATCCACCCGCCGTGGCTCCTGAGGGGCGTATCACGCCGTGCGATCTGGGTCTGTGGGAAGACGGGCAGATTGATGCTTGGCGCTGGATCGTGGACGGTATTCGCGAGGCGGGTGCGGTGCCTGCCATCCAGCTCAACCATGCGGGGCGTAAGGCTTCGACTGGTTGCTTTGCCGTTGGTTACGACGGTCAGAACGTGCCGGAGGAGGCGGGCGGCTGGCCTACCATGGCACCGTCTGAAATCGCGTTCGGTGGGTTGCGTACGCCGCGCGCGCTGTCCGTGGATGAGATTCATGGTCTGGTCGGCGCGTTCGCCGTGGCGGCGGGCCGTGCGGTGGCCGCCGGCTTCCAAGCGATTCAGATTCATGCCGCGCATGGCTATCTGATTTCTCAGTTCCTTGACCCGCTGAGCAATGAGCGTGATGACGAATATGGTGGCGATTTGACCGGTCGCTCTCGGTTCCTGGTCGAGGTTGTGGATGCCGTGCGTGGGGCCGTCCCTGAGGGCGTGCCGGTTCTGGTGCGCATTTCGGCCACGGATTGGGCCGCCGGCGGTTGGGATTTGGACCAGACCATCGCACTATCCAAGGTGCTGAAGGAGCATGGCGTCGATGTGATGGACGTGTCTACCGGCGACATCATGTCGGGAGTGTCGATTCCGGTCAAGCCGAACTATCAGGTGCCGTTCTCCGAGCAGGTCAAGGCCAAGGCCGATATTCCGGTGACCGCGGTGGGTCTTATCACCAAGCCGAAGCAGGCGGCCAAGATTCTGGCCCATGGCGAAGCCGATGCCGTGGAGATTGGCCGCGCCGCATTGCGTGATCCATACTGGCCGTTGCGTGCAGCCAACAAGCTGGGCATACCGTCCACCGAGATCCCCTACGCCCCGCAATACGTGGCCGGTGCGTACTAAATCCTCATGGGGCGGTAACTTTCCCATGGGGCGGTAAAACCCTCATGGGGCGTAACCCAAAACGGCGGTATTCTGCGGAATGTGAAATTTGGCTAACCGCCCCATGGGACAATCACCGCCCCATGAGGGTTTTACCGCCCCATGGGTAATAGGGCAATATGTGAGTTCACTCCACGTCTACGCCGACGGCGTCGGAGACGTGCTCGAATCCGTCGCGGCGCAGCAGCTGGGCCAGACCGCGCTTCAACACGGTAATCTGCTGCGGGCCTCGGTACATCAGCGAACTGATGAACATGACCAAGCTGGAGCCGGAACGAATCTTCGCATAGGCTTGCTCGGGGGTAAAGACGCCACCGATGCCGGCGATAGCGAACCGGTCGCCATACTCTTTATACACCTTGCGAATCAGCTCGGTGCTGGCGTTGGTGCACGGGCCGCCGGACAGGCGCCCTCCCAATCGCGCGGAATCTCGAGGCCGGTGCGGTCCTTCTGCAGATTGGCGATGGACAGCCCCTGCACATTGTGCTCGGCCAGCACATCGAGCAGTTCCTTGTACTCGCCCCACGGCTTGTTCAACGGCATCTTGACCAGCGTGGGCTGCGGGCGGTCGATCTTGTCGAGCGCCGTAAACAGACGGTCGAGCGCTTCCGGAGTCGCGGTGAACGGTTCGCCGACGTGCGTGTTCGGGCAGGAGACGTTGACCTCCACCATCGCGGTGCGGCCGGCGGCGCGGCGCATTGAAATGCAGTAATCCTCAATGCCTTCGTCCAAATCGCCGCACTGGTCGTCGTTGGTGCGGGCGATCGACACGGACAGCTGCATCTGGCGGGCCTGAGTCCAAGCCTTCTCGGCGCGCTCGATGACCTTGTCCGAACCGATGTTGGCGAGGCCGACGTGCACCATCATCGAATCGTATTCAGGCAGACGGTGGAACCACGGCTTGGCGTTGCCCGGGCAGGGGCGCGAGGTGGTGGAGCCTACGGTTTCGAAGCCGAAGCCGGCGTGGTCCAGCACCACGGGCATCTCGCAGTTCTTGTCGAGGCCGGCGGACAGGCCGAACGGGTTGGTGAAATCGACGCCCATCACATTCGTTTCCAGAATGGGGTCGGTGTAGTCGAGCATCAGCTGTTCGGTGAGCAGCAGCGGCGGGACGTTCTTGACGACGTGGCAGAACTCGATCATCTGATCGTGTGCCTCATCGGGGCGGTGGTTGAACACGAAGTTCGGTTTGATGATGTGCTTGTAGCCGAAGGTGAACAGATCGGTGGTGGCTTTGTTGACGGCGTCGTGCCAGAAGCTTTCAGAAACGTAAGTCATACCGCCTATTGTCTCACGCTTGGGCCGGTGCGGCTAGGTGATTCCTACCCAGGCGAATTGGGGAAGGGGGGCTACCGCTGTGAGAATATCGGTTCGCGCAATGTGCGATTTTGCGCGGTTTTGTGGAAATGACACCTGAATTGCCCGGAATTTTCGAGAAATTGTCCCCAAAACGCTCAAGCCGGTTTGGTTTGTGAGCTTTTGTGTGCGATAATGTTCGCATGATTTCGTCACAACGTCAGCACCTCATCTTGAGCAGGTTGCGCACACGCGGGGCAGTGCGCATTACGGCGCTATCGAAGGAACTGGGTGTGTCGGCGATGACCATCCGCCGCGATATCGCCGAACTTGCCGACAAGGGACTGTTGAAGCGCGTCCATGGCGGCGCGGTGACTACCAGTACCTTGCTCAGCGAACCCCTGTTCTCCGTCAAGTCTCAGATGGATATCGGCCTGAAGGACGCCATCGCCCAGGAAGCCGTCAAATATGTGGCTCCCGGCGATGTAATCGCCATCGGCGGCGGCACCACGGCCTATGTCTTCGCCCAGCATCTGCTCGAATCGCAGCAGTCCAGCGGCATCACCATCCTCACCAATTCGATTCCCGTGGCCGAGCTGGTCCAGGCCCTCGAATCCAAGGATGTGGAGGTGATCGTCACCGGCGGCGTAATCACCCGATCGAACTCGCTTGTCGGCCCGATCGCGGACAAGGTCGTCGCCTCGCTGCGTGTCAACACCGTATTCCTCGGCACCCACTCGGTGTCGATTCCCCCGTGGCTTCCTGATGCCGAATTCGCTGGAAGCCGCAACCGATATGGCGATGATGGACATCGCCGATCGCACCATAGTTTTGACCGATCACACCAAGTGGAGCTGCACATCGCTGTCGCTGTTTGCGCGCTTCGACCAGGTGAACACGGTCATTACTGACGACGGGCTCGATCCCGACTCCG
>ENA-OQAJ01000645-OQAJ01000645.1-human-gut-metagenome-genome-assembly--contig:-NODE-645-length-10794-cov-2.036936_pt1 | contig 10794 bp, 20 predicted proteins | sample MGYA00242736_ERZ504529 | MGnify/ENA primary metagenome ERZ504529 (study PRJEB26092, sample SAMD00036275) | human gut metagenome | host: Homo sapiens | study: EMG produced TPA metagenomics assembly of...
AAACAAATGAACATGGCCAGTTGGTCAAGGGGCTAAGACGCGCCCTCTCACGGCGGAAACACGGGTTCGATTCCCGTACTGGCTATTAGCTGAAAGCAGTTAGAAACCTTATTCTAACTGCTTTTTTCGTTGTTTGAAAAGCGTTTAAAGAACCAGGGTGTCATCAAAAATGTCATCAGGATATCCGGCGAGAGGTGTGTTGCAGAGATCTGTCCGAATGTCAGAATTTGTCGAACGAAAATGCTGGACAAAAGCTTTTAAGAATCCTATAATAAGTTTCACCAGAGATCTTCTGGTATCGATCACCGCCAGGCAGGCGGGAAATTCCACATTTATGATAACTGAATAAACATATATTTTATGGAAGGAGGCATGTATATCTTTGGGTGGTTTTTTATCCGTAGTAATCTCTGCGATGGCCGTCTGGATGGATCTCAGAGAGGAAGCTGTGGATAATAGCTGGGTACTTTTTTTCGATTATGGCAGGTTTTTTACTACAGCTTTTGGAAAAGGGGCCGAAAGGCATGATCATATTCCTGACAGGAGCAGCAGTTCCACTTATTCTTCTCGGAATTCTGTTTATATTCCGGATGCTTGGAGCGGGAGATGTTAAGATTTTGTGTGCTCTGGGTGGAATCATGGGTCCACGGACAGTTACAGAATGTATCGTTTATTCATTGCTTGCAGGTGCAGGCATTTCTCTGGCAATTCTTATTTCTACAGGCGGTATCCGCCAGCGAATCCTCTATTTATATCAGTATATGAATGAATTTTACTGTACAGGCGAAATCCGTCCTTATTACAGAAAAGGAATGAAGCATCCGGAGAATTTTCATTTTACAGTGCCGATCTTTTTTGAGTGCATTGCTTTATGCAGGAGGTGTGTATTGAAGAAAAACATATTTGCAGTCTGTGATCTGGAGGTGGATTATGCATTCAATTTCATGGACTATCTGAACCAGAAAAGAAATCTTCCTTTTGAAATCCAGGCATTTACAACAGCGGAGAGTCTGCTTGCCTATGGAAAAGAAAATCATATTGAGTTGCTGCTGATTTCCGATAAGGCTATGCGGAAAGAAATCCGTGAGATCGGAATAGGGAAGATCATCATTCTTTCGGAGGGAGTACACCCACCGGAACTGGATCAGTATTCAAGTGTGTATAAATACCAGTCTTCTGCAGATGTAATACGGGAAGTAATGGCCTGTTATGGAGAAGAGAAAGCGCTGAATCCGGTAGCGTTTCCGGCCCTGAAGAAAACAATGGAGATCGTAGGTGTTTTTTTCACCCCTTGGAAGATGTCTGAAGACATCGTTTTCTCTTGCGCTTGGACAGATTTTGGCCAGAGAACGAGCTGTTCTTTATTTGAATCTTGAAGAGTATTCCGGATTTGAAGAACTGCTTGGGAAATCATTTTCCACGAATCTGAGCGATCTTTTTTACTATGTAAGACAGGGAAACGAGAATCTGATCCACAGGATGAACGGAATGATCCAGACGATCAATAATCTGGACTTTATACCTCCTGTGCGGATGCCTTCAGATATCCGTACGGTATGCTGGGAAGACTGGGAACGTCTTCTGCAGGAAATAACGTTGCACAGTTCCTACGAAGTGCTGATCCTGGATATGGGAGGAAATGTAGATGAAAATTTTCAGCTTCTGGATCTGTGCAGCAGAATTTATATGCCGGTCCTGAATGATACAGTTTCTGTATGCAAAATGACGCAGTTTGAAAATCTGCTGAAGATCTGGAATAAAGAAAAAATTCTGGAAAAAACAGAAAAAGTGCATTTGCCTTTTCATATGGATAACATATCTTCCGAGACTTATGTAGAACAGCTGGTCTGGAGTGAACTGGGAGATTATATCCGTAGTCTTCTGAGAAAGGAGCGGTCATGAACAGAGAAAAATTCAGAGAAATACATGATCTGCTTATGGAGCAGCTGGATGTATCCAGGGAACTGTCTGATGAGGAAATCCTGGAGGTGATCGATGAACTGATACTGAATCAGTCAAAAGAGTTGTTTTTTTCCCTGAAAGAAAAAGTGGGGCTTCGGCAGGAACTGTTCTGTTCTGTGCGAAAGCTGGATGTTCTACAGGAACTGATCGAAGATGAAAGCGTAACGGAGATCATGGTAAACGGACCGGACAATATCTTTGTGGAGAGGGCCGGAAAACTTACCAGATGGAATAAAACTTTCACCTCGAAAGAAAAGCTGGAGGACGTGATACAGCAGATTGTGGGGAGGTGTAACCGTGTTGTAAATGAATCCATGCCGATTGTGGATGCAAGACTGGAAAACGGCGCACGTGTCAATGTAGTTGTTTATCCGGTAGCGTTAAATGGTCCGATCCTGACGATCCGGCGTTTTCCTGACGATCCGATAACTATGGAAAAGCTGATTTCTTTGGGTAGTATTACAGAGGAATGTGCACAATTTCTGAAAAAACTGGTGCAGGCCAGATATTCCATTGTGATCGGTGGTGGTACAGGCAGCGGAAAAACAACCTTTCTTGGTGCTGTTGCGGAATATATCCCGAAAGATGAACGACTGATCACAATTGAAGATAATGCGGAACTTAGATCGAGGAATTGACAATCTTGTGTGTCTGGAAGCAAAGATGGCGAATATGACAGGGGCTGTATCTGTAACAATTCGTGATCTGATCAAATCGGCTCTTCGAATGAGGCCGGACCGGATAATAGTCGGAGAAGTACGAGGCGGAGAGGCCATGGATATGCTGCAGAGTCTTATATGTACTATATAACAATTATATATATAACGTATATAAGGATGGAAAATATAGATTAGAGGGAAGGCATAGGAACGATATGAACATTAAGTATAGGTTATTGTGTAAAAGGTTAATAGAGGAAAGGAAGAGAGTAGGTGTCATTCAATATTATAATGTACTGTTCATAATGGAGTTATTGTCAGATAAAGACATATGGTTTTTAGAACAGTGGGTGAACGGTATAAATAACATATATATGAAGGATATACATAACTGGTGTAGAATGCATTTTGTTAAATATCACACTGTATTTGTTTACAGGAAAGAGTATCCGGTAAAAGCAAATATTTGGAATGGATATTCATATATAAGGTGGCGGATGGAGCGGATGATGAATTTGGAATAAGATAAAATAGTGCTTGCATGAAAGGGAGTCTTAGAGTAGGGTATTCTTTTGAAAGTATGGATAGAACGAAGGCTGAAGGCTCTGCGCTATTCGTTTGGCAGAGCCTGAGTATTGTCCTGATCCGTAGAAAATAAATCTAACTGACCTTCTGGAGTGGAACTTTGACCGGATTCATCTTCAGTTGATTGTTCTCTTTTTTTGGGTGTTTATGAGTGTATAATTTCTCAAAAGGAAGTGAATACTTGGATTTTTTATTGTATTCTAGTAAAAGAGCTTCTGCAAACCCTAATGAACCGGCACGACGTTCTCTGGCAGTACGACTGATTTCTCTGACAGAGACACGTCCTACTTTTTCTTTAAATGTGTCATCTTTCATTGTTTCTCCATAAGCATTATCCAGACGGGCAATAGCATTAAGCATATTGGAGCTAAAGGACATAGGCGCGCTTCCCATGTGGCAACGCAAAGGCGTAAAACACGATCAAGAGTGTGAAAACCATATTTTTCATAGATATTAATTAAAGTGGATACAGCACATATACCTCCGGGGCGAGAGGAAGAAGTAATAGAGAGATCATATGATTCAACAAGGTCACGAATAATAAGTTCTCTATCATTACCAGCTTCAATATTAGCATGAATATTTCATAAGGTAGTAACGATTTGACATATTTCATCTGATTTGCAAAAATATCTGCTTCTTGAGTGTAAACAAGATCATCATAAACCATGCACCAGACAGGAGTTTCTCTTGATCCAGAGACGAGAGCGACAATTTCTATAGTGTGTTGTCCGTTGAACACATAATTTATCCCATCACGTCTACTTACTTTTACAGGGTTTATCTGATAAAGGTCAAAATTAGCTGCAGCACGCTGAACGTGTTTTGATAGAAAGATTACGTTGGTAATCTTGATTTGAACATAAATTTTTAATAGGTATTTGCTCAAAATGCACTTGGGGAACAAACTTTTGTAAATCTTCGGTATTTCCATCCATAATTATATTTCCTCCAATTTTTTTCAAAATATTATTTGTGGTTGATATTAGGCACATAAGCTGATATTTAAGCTTATATTTTGCTGTATCAGATGCAATTTTAAAATCTGAAACTTTTAATACTCTTTCGATAGAACTGTTCCATGAGGGAATCGTCAACGTAAGACTTGCAATTTCCGCATCTGGATCAAATTGTGGCAGATTGCGTATAGATGGAATAGAAACGAAAGATTCTTTCTTTAATATCGGTTTGGCGTAATTATTCCACAGTAATTCCCTTTTCATATCATGATAACTGAGATGTTCTATCTTTTCGGCAAGAAGGTAGTTATTTAGACTTAAAAAGCTGCTCTTTTGATAATCCTGAAAGTTCAATAATATTAGCTTGGGAAATCCAAAGCTGACCAGAACGAAACTCGTTTGACAAGATCCGGAACTTTTTTCATCAATTATATCTAGTGCACTACTGTAAGCAGAATATTTGTAAACGGTAGCCATTGCTACATTACATTCTTCGGATATTTTTTTTTGCTGCGATGCTTGCACCGGAAATATGAGATTTATTCGTAGATGAAAGTTGTCTTGAAACTAAAATTTTTTCAGCATCATATTTTTTCCCAATCAGGTATTTTTTATTGATATTGGTTAAATCCTCTCGTTTAAGTTGGTCAGTACATATCCATGAAATTACATCTTCTTTACTGGAAAAATGGAGTCTTTTTTATTCGGAAAGGAATACTGTGTTTACGAAATAATTCATATGCTTCTATACCATTAATGACAATACCATTCCATGTGCAGATGGGGGTGTGATAGGAATGACATAATATCTGTTGCTCAAGTTGTTTATAATCTTTTTCACTGAGATATTGATACAAATTGGTGAATTCTAGTTTTGTTTTTAATGTATATATACTATAATTGCGCATACTCATCTCCCATTATTTCTGATTTGAATTCTGTTTGTGGCAGTTTTGTGATGATGTTATCCATGGAAAATAGAGCTATTTTCTTATCTGGGTAAATATTGCCTTCTAAACGAAAAAATGTTAAATTTCTCCCAAGAAAGGTTAAGCTGGGAAAGTGAATATAGTAATTCTCGGCTGTACAATTCATAACTGTTACCATTGATGACAAAATAATCCTTAACTTTATGTGCCAATTTATCCTCTGCACAACTAGCCTTTATACCTATCATTTTTTGATCAGGATTAACAAGAAGTTGAATATATTCTGGGTTACCAATTGACGGAGTGTATTGCGGTGGATTCGTATACGATTCTTTTTAAAGTCAATTAACATATTAGTGGATGGGAAGAGTGTTTGTTGTTCATAGGATTTTTCCTCACTTTCTGCTGTTGATGGTTCTTTTGCTTTTTCTATGGATTTATCAGTTGCCTTCTTCTTTTCTTGTATGTTAAATACTGCGTAGCCTTCAAATATATTGACTTGCATTGATTTCTGATGTTCTTCCACTGGAATACCGAATTGATTCTTCCATTCTTCAGGATAAGAAGGTGTCCTAGCAGTGGTTACAGTTCCATTGTCTTTTAGTGTACGAGGAAATATTTCAGGTGAAGTTAAATCGAAAATGAACAGTATTTCATTGCCAGAACGAATTAATTTGCCGAGAATCTTGTACCGATAATTAGGATTCCAATCCATGAGAGATATCACTTTAGCAAAGAAAATTCGACAGGTGATTTGTTTTGGCGAACGCTTTTTTCCAGAGGAACACCAACGAAAAGAGTCTTTTTCTTCTTCTCGACAGGGACGGACAGCCAGTTTTTTTTTCAATGGGATTGACTAATATTTGCACATATTCGACATCGGGTAGCTTTTTTATGCAGGCGGTATTTACAGATACCTTGTAGTTATTAAACGTAAACGAAGGTTCGTAAATATGAGCGAAGAATTCGCCACGTACAACTTGATAACCGTCATAGCTGAAAGAATCATCGTCAATGACTTCCATTTGATTTAAGGGGCTGGGTGCGACTGTTATTGGCATAGGTGTGTTGATTTTCATCATATCAGAAGGTTCTGTAGTCATATTCCATTGATTTATAGGTTGCTCGCTCATTGGGTGTCTCCTTTAATTTCTGTAATAATATTCTTTATATTTTGTATAATGGTTTCTTTGGGAGTGGTTTGTAGCTCGGGTTCTTTATAAGGTTTACTTTCTGAAGCAGTTTGCCAGTTTTTGTCCACTGTAAATTCTGTTAATTCTGGCGCTTGAGACTGAGTATAGTAATTATTACCGAAGCTATTCATCCAGTCGGCAGGATAAGCTAACACACTCTTAGAATCAGATATTGTATCAGGCGTGTTGTTATTGGGGGCGGATACTTCGTTGGTACTTGTCGGGATTCGTATTTCTGTATCGTCCATGTTGAAAATAAGGACATTTTTTCATTGTCTTTTTTGGTGGGCAACTCCTAATTATTCTATATTTTGCATTTTTTTGTCCCACTTTAAAATATCTCGTATAATGTTGGCAAAAATGCAGCACCGGAAATTGGTTTTGGAATAAGTTGACCATCTTTGAGACGTGACCACTGCACTTTTATTTTTTGTTTCAGAGGAACATGGTCGAATAGCAAGTAGTTTTGCGCTCGGGTGTATTAGCATTTCGACAAATTTTTATGTTTGGAAATTTCCGTATAGCATCTTTGTTAAAAGAGATCTGTTTAAAAGAAAAAGAAACAGAAATCCGACCAACCGAGGAGAAAAATTGTCCTCTAGCAACTTCATAGTACTCTTAAATCGAAGGAACCGGCGGAAGCAGTAATTGTATCAGGTGCATTCATATTTGCCGGTTTAAGGACGCTTTGAGATGCTTCAAAGTAGTCTCTGGATTTAATCCAGACCATCTTGGATTAATGCTTATAAATCCACTTAGAGAGCCTTCTTGTATCACATGTAATTCTGGTAAAATCTCTTTATTTCCATATTTCGCATTTGTAATTAATTTTTGAACAGCTATGAAATCATCTCGGGAGATAATAGCTTCATGATGTCCGACTTTTCTATATTGATTACGGTCTTGATTGTTTTTCCTTGATTTATGGTCAAGATAATTCGGAGTCCATGTTTTTCTCGCCAGAACATCCCCACAATGGCGTTCATTTTGAAGGATTTGTAGTATGGTACTGGATGACCAGACATCATTATTCTTTTTTGTTTTACAACCGAGTTCTGTCAAAGAATCAGCAATTTGTTGAGTACTACTTCCATTAAGATACATATAAAAAATAAGCTGCACAATTTTAGCTTCATGTGGATTGATTACAAGATCTCCATTTTCGTCTTGGTCATATCCGAGCAGAGGAGGTGTAAGGAATATTCCCCGACGAAAAACGCATTTCAATGGAAGAATTCATAATTTCACTTTTGGTATGACTTTCTTCCTGCGCAAGTGTTGACATGAATGACAGAATCATTTCGCTTTTGGGATCAAGAGTATTTAAATGCTCTGTTTCAAAAAATACACCGACGGGTGGACGGAGTGAAGAAAGCTCTCGTACATATCGGATACAGTCAACAACGTTTCTTGCAAATCGGGATACACTTTTTGTTATGATTAAATCAATTTTTCCGCCTTCACAATCTTCAATCATTTTTTTGAATGCATCTCTATGTTGAAGCGAAGTGCCGGAAATGCCTTCGTCGGCATATATTTCTACAAGCATCCAATTCGGATTTTTTATTTACTACATCCTGATAATGATTTTTCTGTAATTCATATGAGGATGTTTGGCGTGGATCATCCGTAGATACCCTTGCATATACAGCTACTCGTAGTTTTTTTTCTGTTTTAAAAATATCCTCTGGTGGAAGTGCCGGAATTACTTCCAGTTCTTCTGGATCAATACCTTTGTATCTTTGCCGGATTCTGGCTTTCTGTTCATCAATATTACTGCTTCGTTCTTCACTTTCTTTCATCAATAGCGACATCCTTTATAGTTGATATAAACTATCATAGAATTTTTTGGATTGAAAAGACATAAACCATCGGTTAAGTGATTAACGGATGGTTTATGTAGAAATAGATATTTGATTGTTATTGAATGATTTAATAATCATTCGGGTTATCAGCATCGTAATTGTGTTTTGAGGATAGATGCCAATCAATTGATTCGTAAAATGTTTTTTATGGCTGAAAGAACCTCGAATATGTAACGTTTTTTTCAGTGCTGGTACAATCTGCCATTAATAAATCAATGTCAGTTTGATATTCCGTAGGATTGTATAACAAGTTCCCATAGAGTAATTCATCAATAGTAATTTCAAGTGCGTTGCTAATTTTGATTAAAGATTCTAAACTGGGTTTACGCTTGGCATTTTCAATATAGCTTATATAAACAGTAGAAAGATCAGCAATTTCAGCCAGCTCCTCGGCAGATAATCCTCGTTGTTTGCGGGTTTCTCTTATACGTTTTGCCTATAAGTGCATAATTTATTTCCATGTCCTCACCTCCTTTCCATCACAACTTGACTTTCTTGTGTTGTAGATAGAAAAATGTGAGCTATACAACAGCAATTGGTTGTATAAAGAGAAGTATATCATATGTATATAGCAAAAAGAAGATTGTCGATTGATGGGAGAAAAAGGCGATAAGTTGTAATTGAACAACAGCGAAAAAAGGGTTATCATTTATGTATTAAAAATTAATGTCTGGGAGGAAAATACATGGCAGATAAAGAGGAAATCAAAACACTGGAGGAATTAGAGGAAAAAGGAAGAGTACTGCGGGAGTACAAAGAAAAAATTCCGGCAGATGTGCCAAGAGAATAAAATGATAAAGGGTTCGACAGTGCTGAAACTATATGATAAAATTGAAGAAATACAAAGAGAATATGAGCATTTAGATAATAAGCTGACATTAATGGAATACAACTTTATATAGTTCTATTTTTTTGTTTTAATACTACTGTTTCCCTTAGTAAATACTTGTAAGATACATCTCTAATAATTTTGCGGATTTCTAGTTACAATTAAGGTAACTACTATCGGAAAGAGGTGTATTTACTTGCGTACAGAGGATTATATTGCGGACAATATTATAGCTTTATGTAAAAAACGTGATATGAGTAAATATCGGCTGTCACAATTGACTGGTATATCTCAATCTTCGATTGGAAAAATTATTGCTAAAGAAAGTTTACCAACTATGCCTACTGTAGAAAAGATATGTGATGCACTGGGAGTAACAATGGCACAATTCTTTGCCGGAATGGATGTTCCAGTAAGCTTATCAGAATCACAACAAGAGGTTCTGAATATTTGGAATAATCTTGATGAAAAAGAACAGAATGTAGTGATACAAATGCTCCGGGGACTTCAAAAATAAAGGAAACAGTTGTAACGAAAATGTTGACTGTTTCTTTTTTTATGGAGTTGAGAGATTATGGTGATTGAAAAGAAATATTATGATATTGCACAGCATGAATTGGAAGAAATGCAAAGAGAAATTAATGAAGAAAAAGCGCAAATGTCAGAAGAAGAGATACTAGAGGATAAAAAATGGCATGATGAACAATTGGAAACAATTATTAAAAAGGCAGAAGCTCATATGCGTCGTTTTAAGAAAGTTCCAGATCCTCAAAAAGTAGTGAAATTCACTTTTTTACAAAAAGATGCATTGGAAATTGCACGAAATATGCAGATGAATATAAAAACTGAGCGTAAAGAAGATGATTTATGGGGGACGATAGAAATGTCATTTAATAATATGTGGTTTTTAGATTCGGCTCCTAGTGAATGGAAAGATATTTGGAATAACTTGCTGAAAGAAGCTCAGAGAGTGTATATAGAAGCAAAAGATAACATGATCATGTATCAATATTATTATGATTTGGCGGTAGAAGTTCCTTGTGTGCAGACACAATACAAATAATGATATATGAATGCTGTTCTGTAATAATTTTATGATATACTGTGGATATGATATGTAAAAATAGTCGGAGAAAGATTTGTGAATGCACGATTATTTAGGAGGAAAAAAGCATGACAGATGCAGAACAAAGAGAGGCTGCCCGTCAATTTGTAAACCGATGGATGGGAAAAGGGAAAGAAGATGAAGATGGACGTTCTTATTGGATTGATTTATTGACGAATGTTTTGGGAATGGATAATGTGACAGAACGTTTGAACTTTGAAAAGAAAGTTGTAATTGATGGAAATACAAAACGTATTGATGTGTATATTCCTGAAACACGAGTAATTATTGAACAGAAGAGTCTTGGAAAAGCATTGGATCAGAAAATCAGGAATTCAGGAGATGTTGATCTTACTCCATTTGAACAGGCAGACAGATATAATGGAAAGCTGACTTTTGATGAAAGAGCTCGGTGGATTGTTACGTCAAAATTTTGCTGAAATTTGGATTTATGATATGAACCAGAAACAGCCAGAACCGACAAAGATTGCTTTAGATGAATTACAAAGCAAATATCCATTGTTGGACTTCTTGGTGAAAAAGGAAGTAAAGACAATATCGCATGAAATGGAAGTATCAATAAAAGCAGGAGGTATTGTTGGGCTTATTTATGATGCGTTTTTAAAACAATATCGTATACCAGATATTAAGGAAAAGGATGAAACACTTGAGCAGAGAGAAAAAAGAGAGCATAAACTAAAGAGCCTG
>ENA-OQAJ01000646-OQAJ01000646.1-human-gut-metagenome-genome-assembly--contig:-NODE-646-length-10784-cov-3.616684_pt1 | contig 10784 bp, 12 predicted proteins | sample MGYA00242736_ERZ504529 | MGnify/ENA primary metagenome ERZ504529 (study PRJEB26092, sample SAMD00036275) | human gut metagenome | host: Homo sapiens | study: EMG produced TPA metagenomics assembly of...
GAAAAAGCGTCTAAAAATGTCAAAATCACATTCGTTGCGTTTTTTTGTCGTGTTTTTCTGTTCTGCGACGCATTTTATTTTGTGCTTACGGTTCATCGCAGATTTTTTGCGTCGTATTGGCAGTGTAATTCTGCTTTCGCGATGCTTTTCTGTTTTATCAGGATCTTCCGCTATTAAAAATAGCACGACGGCGACGCAAATTCAACCTCCACGTCAATTTTTCCTTTATTTTCCTGTTTTTCTGCCTCAAAAGCCAAAAATACCGGTCCGGTCAAAATTTACGTTGAAATATACACAGTTTTTTCATATTATTTCGGTAAAATAGAAGTGTATAACGCCTTGCTGCGGGTCCTGTATCCGGGCAGTTTATTATAATGTACAGCGGCAGCGTTCCTGCGAGGATGCGCCGGAAAGGCTCACACATGCTCCAACTCAACCACATCAAGAAAGAATACAAAACCGGCGATCTGGTGCAGAAAGCACTGGATGATGTCAGCCTGAACCTGCGGGACAACGAATTCGTCGCCATTCTCGGCCCCAGCGGTTCCGGTAAGACCACCCTGCTGAACGTCATTGGCGGTCTGGACCGCTACGACAGCGGTGATCTGATCATCAACGGCATCTCCACCAAAAATATACCGACCGCGACTGGGACTCTTACCGCAACCACACCATTGGCTTTGTGTTCCAGAGCTATAACCTCATCCCACACCAGACAGTGCTTTCCAATGTGGAGCTGGCGCTGACCATCTCCGGCATTTCCGGTGCCGAGCGCCGCAGCCGGGCCACCAAGGCGCTGGAGCAGGTAGGTCTGGGCGACCAGCTGCACAAGCACCCCAGCGAAATGTCCGGCGGCCAGATGCAGCGTGTGGCCATTGCCCGCGCACTGGTCAACAACCCCGACATCCTGCTGGCCGACGAGCCGACCGGCGCACTGGACAGCGACACCAGCATTCAGGTGATGGAGCTGCTGAAGGAGGTGGCCAAAGACCGCCTTGTGGTCATGGTCACTCATAACCCGGAGCTTGCAGAGCAGTATGCTACCCGCATCGTCCGCCTGCGGGACGGCGTGATCCAATCGGACACCGCACCGTTTGCGCCGGATGATTCCGCTCAGGTGCCGCCGGTGCACAAAAATCTGGGCCGTTCTTCCATGTCGCCGCTCACCGCTCTCGCGCTGAGCTTCAACAACCTGCTCACCAAAAAGACCCGCACCCTGCTCACCGCATTTGCGGGTTCCATCGGCATCATCGGCATTGCGCTCATCCTTTCGCTCTCGGCCGGTGTGAGCAATTATATCCAGGAGATGGAACGCTCCACCCTTTCGGAATATCCGCTGCAGATCTCGACCACCGGCGTAGACCTTGCCGCCCTGCTGGACCCGGGAAGCTACACCAGCGCCGTTGCCAACAACACCAATGTGGGCGCCACCAGCGCTTCTTCCACCCCGGAGGGCATGGTCACAGTGCGCGAACTGCTGAGCCAGCTGACCGAGGATAATTCCTCCGTCAATGACCTTGCCTCCCTGAAAAAATATCTGGACAGCGACGAGTGCACCATCTCGGAGGATGCTGCTTCCATCGAGTATTCCTACGGCATCGCACCGCTGATCTACCGCCAGAACAAGGACGGCACCGTGCGCCAGATCTTCCCGGACAGCAGCCTTTCTGCGCTGAACAACACCACCTCTGCCGCCGGCATCGTCTCTTCCATGACCAATCAGAGCGTGTTTACCGAGATGGCCGAAGAGCCTTCGCTGTACGAAGATCAGTACGATGTCAAGGCAGGCCGCTGGCCGGAAAGCTACAACGAGGCCGTTCTTGTGCTGAATTCGGATGGCAGCATCAGCGATTACGCTCTTTATATTCTGGGCATTGAGGACGACAGCGTGATGATGCGTTTTTCTGCAGGAGTACGCAAAAAACAAGAACACACAGGCTCCCACCGGCTACGGCACCTACCCCTACGATACCTTTGTGGGCCTGAAATATAAGATCGTTACCAGCTCGGACTATTACGTTTATGACGAAGAACGCCAAATCTGGCGCAACCGCTCCGACGATGAAGCGTATGTGGAGCAGCTTGTGGAAAACAGTCCGGATCTGACCATCGTGGGCGTGGTGCAGCCCCGCGCAGATGCCAGCTCCACCATTCTGCCCATAGGCGTTGCCTATACCCATGCACTCACCTACTACGCCATCGACCATGCAGCCGAAAGTGAAGTGGTAAAGCAGCAGCTTGCCGACCCGGAAGTGAACGTGCTGACCGGCGAGCGCTTTGATGCCGACCAGCGCGAAACCGATCTTGACATTTCTTCCCTGTTCTCGGTGGATACCGATATGCTGAAGGATGCCTTCCAGTTCGATGCAAGCAAGCTGCAGTTCGACCTGAGCGGTGCATTTGATCTGCAGGATGGCAGCTTTGACTTTTCCTCCATCCTTGATCCGTCCGCATTCCAGCTGGATCTGAGCGATCTGGACCTGAGCGACATCGACATGAGCGATGTGGAGCTGCCGGACATGGACGCGCTGGATCTGAGCCAGCTGTTTGCCGATATGGACCTGTCCGTCTCGGAGGATGCGCTGCAGAGCCTGATGAAGAAGATCATGAATGGCTATAAGCGCTATATCATCGGCAACGGCATCTTGAATCTGGATAAGATCGGTTTCTCTTCCTATATGGAGAGCGACCAGTTCAAACAGCTTCTGTCCGAATCCATGGGCGACCTGCTGGACACCACCGGCCTGCAGGAGCAGTTCACCGCTTCGCTTCAGCAGAACCTGCAGGGCATCATGACGAGCTATCTGCAAAGCTACTCGGAACAGCTGAGCCAGAAGCTGGGCGAAGCTCTGCAGACCAAACTCACCGCTGCCATTCAGACCCAGATGAGCACCGTGATGCAGCAGCTGATGACCCAGCTGACCACTCAGTTCAGCCAGCAGATCCAGTCCGCCATCCAGAACAACATCGCTCAGCTCAGCAGTCAGGTGGAAGATGCCCTGAAGATCGACCCCACTGTGTTCCAGAGTGCCGTGCAGGTGAACATGAGCACCGACGACCTTGTGGATCTGGTCAAGATGAACCTGCAGTCCAGCACCACCTCCTACAGCAGTGTTCTTGGTGCACTGGGCTATTCGGATTATGCCAAGCCCGGCAGCATCTGGATCTACCCCAAGAGCTTTGAGGCCAAGAACCGTATCGTGGACAGCCTGAACGCCTACAACGCCGCCATGCGTGCGCAGGGCGAAGAGGACAAGGTGATCATATTCTCGGATACGGTCGGCACCCTGATGAGCGCCGTGACCAAGATCGTGGATATGGTCAGCAATGTGCTGGTGGCCTTTGTTGCCATCTCGCTGGCGGTTTCTTCCATCATGATCGGTGTCATCACCTATATCAGCGTGCTGGAACGCCGCAAGGAAATCGGTATTCTGCGTGCCATCGGTGCATCCAAGCACAATGTCTCCGAGGTGTTCAATGCCGAAACCTTCATTATCGGAATGTGCTCCGGCGTGATCGGCGTGGGCCTGTGCCTGCTGCTGCTGATCCCTGGCAACATGCTCATCCACTCCATTGCAGGAACCACCAGCGTCACCGCTGTGCTGCCGCCCAAGGCTGCACTGGTCCTGATCGTTCTGGCTACCCTGCTCACGATCCTTGGCGGTCTGATTCCCGCCCGCAGCGCAGCCAAGTGCAACCCCGTCACCGCCCTGCGTTCTGAGTAATTTCCTTTCTCGACAAGCAAAAGGAGTCGCTGCATCACGCAGCGGCTCCTTTTTTGATGTCCGGTGATTTATCTCAATTTCTCGTGTAATCCCTCATGCAGTTCCTCGCGCTCTTCCTTCAGTTCCTGCTTGAGAGTCCGGTCGATTTCCCGTGTCTCCTGCCGGATCTCAGCCAGATCCTTTTCGATCGCAGGGTTTTCTTCGATTTCTTCCCGAATGAACATGAGCGCAAAGCTTACCAGCAGCAGCCCGCAGGAGATCCAGATGGTCTTTCCTGCCAGCCGCGCTGCTCCCATGCTTCCAATACCGGCACCCACCGCGAACAACAGAATGATGCCAAAATAACGCATCATCCGATCCTTAACTTTCGGTTCATGGGTCTTGCTCCAGATGCAGAATGCTTCCACACCGCTGCGCAGGTCACCAATGCACATGGTGCTGGCAAATGCATAGCCGTTCACCTTGCGGAACGCCTGCACCTGCATTGCGCAGGAGAAGGAAACGATGGCGTTTGCCAGCAGATTCTGCTCCTGCGGTAAAAGACCTACAATGAACAGCAGAAGCACTTCGCCCAGCACCACCAGCTGCCGCCAGTGAAGCCGCTGCATGTCGCAGAAGCGCTCCCGCATCTTTTCTGCCACCAGTACGCCCAGCGCAAAAGCACACAGAGGAACCAGATAGTGCAGCACCCGATCCCACTGACCATCCATGATGTTGGAACTCAGCAGCACGATGTTGCCGGTCTGTGCATTTGCAAACACCTTACCGCGGAACAGATACGTATAGGCATCCTGCAGCCCGCCCGAAAGCGAAAGGAACACCGCCGTCAGGAAGGACTCTGACATCTGCCCATGATGTTTTGTTTTCATATTACCTTTTCCCCTCTTTTCGTACCCTATTATTATAATATATTTTTACAGCTTGGTCCATATCAGTTTTACATATCCGGCATGTGTATCCCGGCGCTCTGCCAGCGCCGAAAATACGGCCCGTGCCCGGCCCGCACTTTGCATTCCCTCACAGGTTGTGTTAGAATAAGAAAAAAGCTTTTCCAAAGGAGAACTTCCTTATGCCGAATATTGTCGAGATCACAGACCTTTCCGCACCGGAGCTGGATGTCTATGCCCGCCTGACGCAGGCGCAGCTGCGCAATCGTCTGGAACCGGAAAAAGGCATCTTTATTGCCGAAAGCCCCAAGGTGATCGCCCGCGCGCTGGATGCCGGATACACACCGCTCTCCCTGCTCATGGAGCGTAAACAGATCACCGGCCCGGCTGCCGATATCCTGACCCGTTGCGGGGATGCCCCGGTGTACACAGCCGACCGCGAGACCCTTGCCAGCCTGACCGGCTTCGAGCTGACCCGCGGCGTGCTGTGCGCCTTCCGCCGCCCGCTGCCGCGCAGCGTGGAAGAGGTCTGCCGCAATGCCCGCCGGGTGGCCGTTCTGGAGGGCATTGTGGACTCCACCAATGTGGGAGCGATCTTCCGCAGCGCCGCTGCACTGAACATGGATGCCGTGCTCGTTACTCCTTCCTGCTGCGACCCGCTGTGCCGCCGTGCCGTGCGTGTGAGCATGGGCACCGTGTTTCAGGTGCCCTGGGCGCAGATCGGCACCTGCCCTGCCGACTGGCCGGAAAACGGCATTGCTCAGCTGCACAGTCTTGGCTTCAAGACTGCTGCCATGGCTCTGAGCGACCGCTCCGTAAGCATTGACGACAGCGCTCTTTCCGCCGAGCCGAAGCTCGCCATCGTGCTGGGCACAGAGGGTGACGGCCTTGCCCACAGCACCATTGCCGCCTGTGACTACACCGTAAAAATCCCTATGTCCCACGGCGTGGATTCCCTGAACGTTGCCGCTGCCAGCGCTGTTGCTTTCTGGCAGCTAGGCAACCGCTGAGCGATGCTTTTTGGCCCTGCCCAAAATACTTGACAAATTTCCCGAACAGAGTTACACTTACAGGGTCATCACATGGGCCTATAGCTCAGTTGGGAGAGCGTTCGGTTCGCATCCGAGAGGTCAAGGGTTCGAATCCCTCTAGGTCCATAAAAAAAACAAAAACGTCCTGACCGTATCTCGGCAGGGCGTTTTTCGCTAGTTTTCCGTTTCAACGCACTGTCTTAGAACATCACAGAACGCCATATCATCATCTACGGCGGCGATTGCGGCGTTGATCAAAGTTTCCCGGTCAGTGTTGCCCCAGTTAATATGCAGACCATATTCCAACGCCATGCAGCGAATCAATTCACGGGTGCTACGGCCATTTCCCTCACGGAATGGATGGATGATGTTCAGTTCGGCCATCGTCTGCGACAGATTTTGAATCTGCTTTTCTTTATCCTGTTCGGCAAGCAGCTTCTTGGAGTGAATGGTTTTGAACACCCGCTTCTAATTCTCGGTCAATCAGGTCTGGCGGGTAGAACATCGTGTCGCCCTTGCTGATTTGCTCCTTGCGGATGTGCCCTGCAAACGGGTACACATCTTCAAAAAGGAAGCGGTGAATCCGAAATAGGTGAGTTTTGGTAAAACGTCCCTTGATTGGCTCCTGTAACAGAGCCATCTGTTTTACAGCCGTAAATTCTTCTTCGGCCTGTTTGAGTTCGGCTTTATCATGAATGTTCAACTTGTTGATCAGAACATCCGTATCCGGGTAGCAGTACATGGACTGCACGGTGGTGTAGACATCATACTTTGAGAACATAATCAGCCCTTCTTCGCGTACTTTGCGCGCAGTTCATTCACGACCTGCTGATAGCTGGCCTGACCGCTGCCAATACGGTCAAGGTTGCTGCGTGTATCTTTGCTGATGGTCATGCCCTCAATGGCAAAGGTTCCATACACATTGCGGAGGTTGCGCTTGTGCTGGGCAGGGGTAGTATACTTGACACTCATGGTTGAGTCTCCTTTTAATCCACATGATACTATATAAAGTTTATCGTGTATGCGTACTCTTGTCAATCTATAAACTTGATGCCAAATATAAAAAGTGCATGCATTCTCCTTGAGGTCGAGTTCACTCTTTGCACGTGATACTTCTTTCTGCGCTACTTCCATGTCCTTGCGAAGCATATCCTGAAGCAGCTTGCTTTTGGAACACTCTAAAATCTCCGAAAACTTGGTGCATACGATACTCTCTACGATTGCGTCCAGTTTTGTTACACCATAGCCGGACTGTCCATCGCATTGACTCGGATGCCGTACATTATAATGGCAGCTATAACGGAACCGCTTTTCCTTCACCTTGGAGCCATCAGCACCAGCCCGGTTCCCAGAACCATAAGCAGGAAAAGCGAAGCCGTCCTTATTTTTTTCATTGCAGGGTCTCCTATTCTTTATCTTCCAAAATAAAAAACGCAGCGCACCCCAATTCTATGGGCTGCACTGCGTCTGAGCGTCTGGCGTTTTGCTTGATTGAATTATTCTGCCGCCAATTTCAAAAATTTCTTGTCCGACTGGATGCTCTGGGTCACAAACTTCCCATCCCGGAACAACGCGTATGTTGTGACGGTGCGGGCACATTCTGTGCCGTCTCTTTCTCGGTGATGTGGATGGCTTTGAACGGAATCCCGTGTTCCCTTGCAGCCTCCTGCACCTTTGGCACCCAATAATAGGTGTAGGGACACTGGTCAGTATAGTAGAGGACAAAGCGTTTTCCTCCACCTTGGGATGCTTGGCGCAGGCCTTGAATTTTTGGCGGCTGGGCATTCTCTGCAAGGGGCAGATACATGAGGTTGATGCCGCAATCGGAGATGTCCGAAACCTTAAGCCTTATGGTTCAAAAACTTTGGGTCAGCAGGAATTCTCGTTTGCGCCCCTCTGCACACAGAATACAAACGCCGTTTTTGCCCTGCGCCTTGGCATCCCGAAGGCATTCTTCCAGCAGCTCGCTGGAATAGCCGTGCCCTTTCAAGGAGCCGGAGACCCACAGACAGTTGATATAAAGCCAGCCTGCCGCTTCAATGGGCACCCATGCGTTTTTCTGCCGGGATGTACTCGATAAAGCATTTGCCGCGCTCCGCACTGCGGTAAAAAACAAGCCCCTCCTCAAATCGCTGCTTAAGCCATTCCTTCTTGGCAAAGCTCTGTTTGCCGGACATGGCACAACAGATGTGTTCCTTGTCGATGTTTTCTTTTTGTGATTCGGATATACTCCATCGAAGCGTCCCCCCTATATCCTTATGCCTTCTCCGACACAGCGACCTTTTTGTTTTTTGGCTGCGGCCTACCGCATCCGTCCATCGCCGCCCATCAAGGCGGTCATTTCCTCAAGATAGTCCAGCGGGAACGGCGGAGAGCACAGGGGCTTCATGGCAATGCTCATGAGCTTCATGGGATTGTCGTTCTGCCGCCACCCCGGTTGGAGCTGAGCTTTCCGCAGCGTTTGCAGCGGTGGATGATGGCCCACTCGCCGCCCTTGCGTACCCAGACGGCCACCGGCTCCATGATGCCGCCGCAGGCATACATTCCAAAGCAGATTTTGTTTTCTTCACAAGCAATCTGTCGTCATAGACTCCGCCGACGATTTTACCGCGATAATAAAGGATATATTCTCCCATCATAGACCGATACGAGATATCATCCAAATCTGATAGCTGTTCCAAAATAAAATGAAGATATTCTTTGCTGGAAGCCATTATTTCACACCACCCTTCGTATTGATTCATCGGATGATTTCATTTTTCACCTCGTTCAATGTTAAAGGTACGGAAGAACAGCTTTACATGGGCGTCCAACTTTTCAAGGCTTTCGGCTTCTCGTTCCGGCTGGCGGTCGCAGACACTGAGCAGGGTGATGACCGGGGAAACGTACATCCATGCCAATGTATCCGGGTCCTCATCCCGAATTTCGCCGCCTGCGATCAGGGAACGGAAAATTCCTGCATGGTAAGAGATCATACGGTCCACATAGCGTTCCGAGAACAATGCAGGCCGCACCTCCCTGCAGGATGCTTTTGAGGGTGTCAATCCGTACATCCTAAAACAAAAAGCCGCCCGAAGGCGGCAAGATACATCACGGAAGCAAATATGAACGCGGCTCAGGGCCATCAGAACAGATCCAGCATGTTGTCCAGATAAATTTCTTCCGGACGCGCAGCTGATACTCAGGCTTTGTCATGTAGTAAAGCAGAAATTCCAGTATCAACGCGCTGCCCAGTCCCCGCCCCTCGATCTTGAAGTTGGAAAAGCCGCCGGGCAGATAAACTTTGCGGATATCCCCGGCCCCGATGAAGCCGGGGTTTTCCATTGCCTTTGAAAAACGATAGCCCTGCTGTGCGCCCGGCGCTGTGCAGCGGTGGTCCGGGCAGTCCTCGCCCAGATTTTTGCGGCTGACATTCTCGTAGCAGTGCTTTCTGTCCCGGCAGCCGTACCAGCAGCATTCGTTGCACAGAAATTCCACCTTGTCCTTCTGATCCTGCGGCAGGGTATCCAGCTCTGCAAACGACTTGTTCAGGCGGAAATCCGGCACAACATAGCGGAACTCTTCCCGTTCCGTCTCTCTGCGGAGCTGCTGAAAATCTGTAAGGACTTTTGTTGTGGAGGACACGAAATAAAGGCCCGGATACTGCCTTTTCAGGTAGTCCAGCAGCAGGTCCGAATGGACGATGACACCATTCTGCACACGGTTTTCTTTTTCAAACAGCGCACAGAGGGCATTGCATTTCCGGTCTGCAAGGTGCTCTTCCCGGAGCAGCGAATTGCTGAAGGTGAGCCGGGCCGATATGCCATATTCCTGCATCAGTGCAAGCACCCGGTGCGGCTGTGCATCGCCAAAGCCAGTGCGGCCCCCGCCCCAGATGCAGTCGGCCGGTGCACCGTAGACCGAACCGATCTCGCACCAGTCGTAAAAATATTCCCTGTGTTCACGGAACAGCGGCAGAAACACACGGTACAGTTCATAAAATTCAAACAGTCCCGGAAGATGATAATATGCCGTGCTGCGTTCGTGCTGTGCCATTGCCGTGTGTGTTCCTCATTTCTGTAAGTTTCAGCTTCCCTGCAGCAGCTTTTGCGCTGCACCCGGAGATCTTTTTGTCAGTATAGCACAGTCCTGCCGGGAAAGAAATCATCTTCCTCTTGACCTTGAGCGCACTCCAAGTTTTATCATGTGCATGCTGGTGATCTTATCTTTCTCATTATATTCCTTTCTCTGCGAAAGAACAAGAAGTATCTTCATGTCTGACATGAAAAAACAGATTTTTGATCTTCCTTACCATTCCTGAAAAGAACGAGACGAGCTTTGCCCGGCTTTCGCGCCTTGCTTTACAGCACAGCGCCTGTTCTGTCAAGAGATGAAAACGTTTTTCGTGCATTGCGAAAAAAATGTTTCGGTTCACATGCTCTGCGGCTCGATCTTCACCGTTCTGCCGCCCAGGTTTTCGTAAATGCGGTGGGAGACTGAGAGCACCGTGCGGCCTGCAGAGGCGCGGCGCAGTGCTTCCAGCACACGGGCTTCCGTTTCAGCGTCCAGATTTGCCGTGACCTCGTCCAGCAAAAGCACAGCCGGGTCCGCCGCAGCAGCGCGGGCAATGGACAGAAGCTGCCACTCGCCCTGCGAAAACATGCCATCGCTGCAAACGGTGTCGCAGCCTTCCGGCAGGGCCTGAATGGCTTCGTCAATGCCCGCAAGCTTTGCCGCATTCCGTGCCATCTCTGCAGTGATCTGCGGATCGCCCAGCGTGATCTGCTCCAGCACGGTGCCCGGCACACGGGAGAAATGCTGCTCCACGCAGCCGATGCAGGTGCGGCGCTCGCGGTCGGTGATGCGTGCCACATCCACGCCGCCAATGGTAACAGTGCCCGCCTGCGGCTGGTACAGGCCCAGCAGAAGCTTGAACACCGTGCTCTTGCCCGCACCGGTGCGGCCCACCAGCGTGACCTGCCCGCCCTGCTTTACCGTCATGGAGAAGTCACTCAGGACGGGCTTTTCGCCATAGCCGAAGGTCACATGCGCAAGCTCCACATCCCCGCGCGCAGCGTCCGGCGCTCGGCAGGATCGTGCGCTCCGGCTGAGCGAGAAAGGCATCGATGCGCTTGACGCCCGCCATGGCCGACTGGATGGTC
>ENA-OQAJ01000647-OQAJ01000647.1-human-gut-metagenome-genome-assembly--contig:-NODE-647-length-10782-cov-2.556828_pt1 | contig 10782 bp, 12 predicted proteins | sample MGYA00242736_ERZ504529 | MGnify/ENA primary metagenome ERZ504529 (study PRJEB26092, sample SAMD00036275) | human gut metagenome | host: Homo sapiens | study: EMG produced TPA metagenomics assembly of...
CAGGCGGCTATGTGTTGGTGGCTGTCATTTCCTTTAATGTGGCAGTCGTGATTACCGCATTATGTATCAAATTCAGAAAAAGAGGACAAAAGAGTCAAGACGCAGAAGATCATGTATAAAGAAAGGAGAGGTGAACGTATGAAGAAAAAGTTATTAGCCGGGATTCTGGCGCTTGCACTGTGTTCCACCAATATGCCCCCCCAGACCATATTTGCGGGGGAATTTACTTCAGGAAATCCGGATGTAGTGTCTGAGGAAGATACTCCAGAGATTTTTACCAATGAGGAGCAGGAAGCAGCAGGAGAGACAAATGAGGACTTGTTTGTATTCAGTTCGGAGGAGGCTCCTGAATTTAACGATACCCCCGATGAGGCAATGGCTGCTACGGAAAATGCACAAAATGGAGTAATTGATTTAACTGAGGATGCTAATGTTACGGACGGAGTTTATACCATAAATATAGCAGAAGATTACAAATTCACATGCAAGAAAAGTCCGGAAACGTCAAATAGAATTGTGGTTGATGGAACGAATACTTCAGAGCAAGACAACATCAACATTTATCTTGATAACGTAAATATCAAAACATCTGCTGGTTCGGCACTGCAAATAAATAATAATGTTAAAGCTACAGTTACTATCTATTTAACAGGCATAAATAACCTTACAACAACTAATCAAAGCTCTGCTGGTTTACAGAAAGATAACGAAGCTCAGCTTATAATAACCAATGCTTCAGACACTACTACAGGAATCTTAAAAGCTAGTAGTGATGGGAGTGGGTATGGTGCCGGAATTGGTAGCGGCAATTACGGATCTTGCAATAATATTACTATTAAAAGTGGTTCTGTAACTGCTAGTTCCACGAGTGGTGCCGGAATTGGTGGCGGCCTTTTACGGATCTTGCAATAATATTACCATTAGTGGCGGTTCTGTAAATGCACAAGTTGGTTGCACTCCTCACCAGAATTTGGATAGCTCTGGTAGCTACGACCCTAAAAGCCTGAAGTGTATCTCTGCGTTATTCCTAATACAAAAACTAAATCAGTAGCTATAGATAATAAAGTCTGGGAACCATCTAATCATAAAGCGGTTGAATCTACGAATACAAATCTATATGCATGGCTAACCGGAGAAGATCATCTTATAACTGTTGGAGAAGAGACTAAAAGTTATATCTTTAATTCAAATTTAGGGACATTTAGTGAAGGTAAACGTGATGTTACCAGTGATATTTTTGAATTTAACGGTTCTGAGTTTACTTATGATGGAAACACACACTCTCCTAACATCACTACGAAGAACAACATTAAAGGTGTAGGAAACTTCACTGTAAAATATTTCAAGGAAGATAATTTGCAAGCCGAGATAAACGAGCCTAAAGATGTTGGTACTTATATTGTAAAGATTACTGCTGTAGAAGAGGGCGATTTTTACAATGCATATTCTGGTTATTTAACAAACGACAATTGGAAAATTTGCTATTAATCTTACCCCTACAATTACTACATATAAAGATGAGTATGATGGAAATCCTCATCCAGTTATCAGTATTGAAGAAAGTACAATTCCACCAAATAGTATTATTGAATACAGTGTTGATAATGGACAAACATGGTATATTTTGAATTCTAACGATAATATTCCTACTGTAAGTACGGTAAGGGAAGCAGAAAAATACTAAAAATTTTTTTATACGGATATCCAATTTCAATTCCAATCCAATGATGATACCTGGACTTCACAAGAATATCAAGCAATCATCAAGCGAGCAACCTCAACACCAAATTTTCCATCAATAGACACAATCTCCGTTCCATGGTCCTGTAAGAAAGTAAAAGATATTGATCCTAATTCTCTTCCTCAAAACTGGAATTGGCAGGCAAACGATGCAAATAATGATTTACAGGTTGGAAATAATTCTGCTACCGCAATTTACAATGGCAGTGATAAGGGAAATTACGAAAAAGAAACTTTCACTTACACAATCATCAGAAAGGAATGTGAACACAAAAATACCGTGGGATGCTACTACTCCTCTCCATCCTGTACTTCCAACGGTTACAGCGGAGATACCTATTGTAACGACTGCGAGAGAACCATCTATTACGGCTCCACGATTTCCGCATACGGCCATGACTATGATAACGGTGTTATCACTACAGAACCAACTGCCGAAACCGACGGAATCATAACTTACACCTGTAAACGATGCAAACATCAGGATACAAAAAACCTCGGAAAACTTGGTGACGGGGAACCTTATATTGAGGGAAGTTTCCAGAAGAAAGGCTGGGATGCTGTCAACGGTCTGATCAAGACTTCCAAAGAAAAAGATACCATTTCCATTACCCTGAATGGTGCCAAGGTACTTCCTGCCACTGTTTTATCCGAAATAAAAGGCAAAGATATTTCCCTGAATCTTGATATGGAGAATGGTTTCATCTGGAAGATCAACGGTACTTCCATTACAGCAGAAACACCTGCGGATATAGATCTTTCTGTTACAAACACAGCAGAATATATCCCGGCAGCGTTATACAGCCTGATCTCCACAAACCAGAATGATTTCGGTTTCCATCTTGGAAGAAACGGAGCTTTCGATTTCCCGGCTGTGCTTTCTGTAAAGGCAGATGCTTCCTGTGCAGGACTTATGGCAAATCTGTTCTGGTATGATGCTGAGAATGGGGTTCTGCAGTGCATCCAGACTGTAACTGTAGGCGGTGCATTTGAGCGCAGTATTCCATATGCTGACTTTGCCCTTTCCAAAGGACAGGATTATTTCATAGCATTTGGTACAGAATCTCTCAATGGAAGAGTTATTCACACAGACGGAAGTATCACAGATGAAAACGGCGCATACCTGCGACCTGCCAACACAAAGATTTCCAGCCATTCCATTGACAGAAACAAGCTTACTGTCAAACTTTCCAAAGGATGTGCAGGTGCTCAGGGTTATGACTTCGTGATCAGTAAGAAATCAAATATGCTCCAGACCGGGAAATTCAGCCAGACCGTTTCCTCAACCGGCAAGCCACAGGCATCTTTCAGATATCTGGCAAAAGGTACCTGGTATGTGGCAGCCCGAAGCTGGGTTCTGGATGCACAGGGCAATAAGGTCTATGGTTCCTGGACAAAGATCAAGAAGATCAAGATCACTGTTGTCACACCGCAGCAGCCAAAGATCAAAGATATTACTGTAAAAGAAAACACTGTGACTGTTACTTACACAAAATGCAAAAATGCCACAGGTTATGAAATCCTGCTTGGAAACAAATACAAGACTTCCGCAGGTGAAAAATACCCGGTTAAGAAATATGTGAAACGTACAGAAGGCAAAAATACCGTAACTGTAACCTTTACAAACGTAAAGAAAGGCACCTGGTATGTGACAGTACGTTCCTGGAATAAGACCTCCAAAAATAAATCCAGAGTTTACAGTCCATATTCCGATATAAAAAAATTCAAAGTCAAAAAATAGTTTATAGTAAAGTAATAAAAAATCTCCTGTGATTGCAACCAGAATCACAGGAGATTTTTTATTACTTTTTCAGATCAATGTTTCTTATTTTACCACACGAACTCTGGAAACACCTTCAATTGCTTTCAGCTCATCCAGTGCTTCTTTGGATGCTGTGCTTTCCAGATCGATGAGAGTATAAGCGTATTCGCCTTTGCTCTTGTTTGTCATATCTGCGATGTTCAGCCTTCTGCACCAAGGATCTTGGTGAACTGGCTGATCATGTTCGGGATATTTTTGTGGCAGATGGCGATACGTCCTACTGCTACGCAGGTTCCCATGTCGCAGTTCGGGAAGTTTACAGAGTTCTTGATATTTCCGTTCTCGAGGAAATCTCTGACTTCTTTTACAGCCATTACCGCACAGTTTTCTTCGGATTCTTCTGTAGATGCTCCAAGGTGTGGAGTTACCAGGATTCCCTTATGTCCTGCTACTGTATGGTTTGCAAAGTCTGTCACATATTTCTTTACTTTTCCGCTGTCTAATGCTTCGATCAGAGCATCCTCATCAACCAGAAGATCACGGGCAAAGTTCAGAAGTACTACGCCGTCTTTCATCTTGTCTAATGCTTCTTTGTTGATCATCTCTTTTGTGCTGTCAAGAAGAGGTACATGGATGGTGATGTAATCACACTGGGAATAAATCTCATCCAGGCTCTTGATATGTTTGATGGTGCGGGAAAGATTCCATGCAGCATCAATAGAATGTATGGGTCATATCCGTATACTTCCATTCCAAGTGCAGAAGCAGCGTTTGCCACCATTGCTCCGATGGCACCAAGACCGATGATACCCAGCTTCTTGCCCATGATCTCGCATCCTGCGAACTGCTTCTTCTGTTTCTCAGCAAGTTTATCGATGTCTCCTGGTCTTTCTCTTTGGCAACCCATTCGATACCGCCTACGATATCACGGGATGCAAGGAGCATACCTGCAAGAACAAGTTCCTTAACACCGTTTGCATTGGCACCCGGTGTGTTAAATACTACGATACCTTTCTCTGCGCAGTCTTTGACAGGAATGTTATTGACACCTGCACCTGCACGTGCGATTACTTTTACGCTCTCCGGAAGTTCCATATCATGCATCTTTGCACTTCTTACAAGGATGGCATCGGTTCCTTCCAGTTCTTCTGTTTTCTTATAGTCTTCATCAAATAATCCCAGACCTTTTTCTGCGATGGGATTCAGGCAATGATACTGAAACATTACGCATTCTCCTCCTCAAATTTCTTCATGAAAGCAACCAGTGCTTCTACGCCTTCTTTTGGCATAGCATTGTAGATACTTGCACGCATACCGCCCACTGTACGGTGTCCCTTTAAGTTTACAAGTCCTGCCTCTTTTGCTTCTTTTACAAAATTTGGCATCCATGTCCTTGTCACCTGTTACGAATGGTACATTCATAAGAGAACGGTCTTTTGCTACGACTGTTCCTTTGAAGAGTTTGCTCTGATCCAGATAATCATAGAGGATCTTTGCTTTCTCTTCGTTGCGTCTCTTCATTTCTTCCAGACCACCCATTTTCTTCAGCCATTTGAAGACTTTACCGCATACATAGATGCAGTAGCAGTTCGGTGTGTTGTAAAGAGAACCGGCATCAGCCTGTGTTTTAAATTTCAGCATAGTTGGGGTGCCTTCCAGAACATCGTCTGTAATCAGGTCTTCTCTGATAATAGAGATTACCATACCCGCAGGTCCAATGTTCTTCTGAACACCGCCGTAGATGATTCCATATTTGGATACATCAACCGGCTCAGATAAGAAACAGGAAGAAACATCTGCTACCAGAGTTTTTCCCTTTGTGTTCGGGAGTCTTTGAATTTCGTTCCGTAAATTGTGTTGTTTTCACAAATGTATACATAGTCTGCATCCGGGCTGATCGGCAGGTCACTGCAGTCAGGAATGTAAGAGAATGTCTTATCCTCGGAAGAAGCGATCTTGTTTGCTTTTCCATATTTCTGTGCTTCCTGATATGCTTTCTTTGCCCACTGACCTGTAACAATGTAATCAGCAACTTTATTCTTCATGAGGTTCATAGGAATTGCAGCAAACTGCTGGGAAGCTCCGCCCTGAAGGAATAATACCTTGTAGTTATCCGGAATCTTCATCAGGTCGCGCAGATCCTGCTCTGCTTCGTCAATGATTTTCTGGAAATCAGCGCTTCTGTGGCTCATTTCCATTACAGACATACCAGTTCCCTGATAGTCCATCATCTCCTCTGCAACTTCTTTTAATACCTCTTCCGGCAATACAGCCGGTCCTGCGGAAAAAATTATACACTCTGCTCATTGTTTTCATGTCCTCCTCGTCAAAAATGTCATCAATGCTTGCGCCTGCCGGTACCATCGGGAATACGCTGAGATCCTGATCGATCATACAGTCAAGTACGATTGGTCCCGGACATGCAAGTGCTTCTTTCAAAGCAGGTTCCACTTCATCCATGGTAGTGATACGGATTGCCTTCGCACCCATAGCCTCTGCCAGTTTTACAAAATCAACGGAATCATTTAAAATTGTATGGGAATATCTGTGGTCGTAGAACAATGTCTGCCACTGACGCACCATTCCAAGTACATGGTTATTAAGTACGATTTCAATCAATGGTTTGCCGCAACGGACTGCTGTGGCGATCTCATTCATATTCATACGGAAGCATCCGTCACCTGCGATATTTACTACCGTCTTGTCCGGTCTTCCCATCTTCGCACCGATTGCCGCTCCAAGTCCATACCCCATCGTTCCTAATCCACCGGATGAAAGGAATGTTCTTGGTTCTTTATATTTGAAATACTGAGCTGCCCACATCTGGTTCTGGCCTACTTCTGTGGTGATGATCGCGTCACCTTTTGTCAGCTCGTAAAGTTTCTCGATAATGTATGGACCTGTCAGCTGGGAATGATCATACCTTAGCGGATATTTCTCTTTCAATTCGCTGATATGTGCTGTCCACTCCGGATGTTTCATCTCCGGGAGTTCTTTCAGGATTCGTTTCAGAACTTCTTTCTCATCTCCTACGATACTTGCATCTACGATAATGTTCTTATTAATCTCCGCAGCATCTACATCGATCTGGAGAATCTTTGCATTCTTAGCGAAAGTCTTTGTATTTCCTGTGACACGGTCGCTGAATCTGGCTCCCAGAACGATCAGAAGGTCACACTCGGAAACGCCGAGGTTTGATGCTTTTGTTCCATGCATTCCAAGCATTCCTGTATAGAAAGGATCTTCGCCGGAAAATCCACCTTTGCCCATAAGGCTGTCACATACCGGAGCATCGATTTTGTGAGCAAGTTCTGTCACTTCTTTGGATGCTTCGGAGATAATTGTTCCGCCGCCTGTGAAGATGAACGGTTTCTTTGCATCTTTAATCATCTGGACTGCCGTTTCGATGTCCTTATCTTTGATTGTATCTACTTTTGGTGTAATGGCTGCCGGAGTGCAGGCATTGTATTCATATTTCGCGCCTGTCACATCCTTTGTCACATCTACAAGTACAGGTCCCGGGCGTCCGCTCTTTGCAATATAGAACGCTCTGCGTACAGTGTCTGCCAGAGTAGTAATGTCTTTTACGATAAAGCTGTGCTTTGTGATCGGCATTACGATTCCTGTAATATCAACCTCCTGGAAAGAATCCTTTCGAGAAGCGGTGTTCCTACATTACATGTGATTGCCACCATTGGTACGGAATCCATGTATGCAGTAGCGATTCCTGTTACCAGATTGGTAGCTCCGGGACCGGAGGTTGCGAGACATACACCGACTTTGCCGGTAGCTCTTGCATATCCGTCTGCCGCATGGGAAGCTCCCTGCTCATGGGAAGTCAGTACATGTGTGATCTGGTCTTTATATTCATAGAGGGCGTCATATACATTCAGGATGGCACCGCCCGGATATCCGAATACAGTGTCAACGCCCTGTTCTTTTAAACATTCAACGATGATTTCAGCACCTGTAAGCTGCATCTTTACGTATCCGTTACTGAAAACTTATAAAAAGTTATAAAACTTCTATGTTTCATTCCTACTTCAACGAGTATGCTTTTGATGATATAAATATCTATCTACTCACAAGTTCCTGTACTCTCCATAGGCGTAAATTCCGGACTAACGTATCCGTACATATTTGCATTAACGTTTCAGTGTCAGCTTGCAAATTTGTTCTCCATAAGTCTTGAGATTTATAGATGCCTGGAAATCTCTGTCAATCATATTCCCACACTCACATCTATAAACTCTGTCAGATAACTTCAAATCTTTTTTGATATTCCCACAACAGCTGCAAAGTTTTGATGATGGATAAAACCGATCAGCCACAATAAGCTGAATCCCTTTATCGCTGCACTTATATTCAAGCTGTTTTCTAAACCAAAAAATCCCTGTTCCTGGACTGCTTTGGATAAATGTCTGTTTTTCATCATTCCGCTGACATTCAGATCTTCAATACATATAAATCTTGGTTTTCGATTTATGATCTCAGATATGGTCTGATTCAAATAGTTTTTACGGATATTTGTTAATCTGTGATCTCGTTTTAATAAAAGTTTTTTCTTTTTGATTACATTATTTTGTTTTACAGTAATCTTTCTCCTTTTTTATTTTTCTCGTAAGAACGAGAGATACTACGCTGTAATCTGCGTTTCTGTTTTTCTAATTTCTTTATTTTCTGACTCTTATTGATGTTCTTATACTTAGTCCCATCAGAGCAGACAGCCAGATCTTTGATTCCCAGGTCTATGCCGACTCCGTCATCATTAAGTATTTCCCTGCAGTCAGGAAATTCTACACATACACTGATCCACCAGTTCAATCCGTCAAAGGATATTCGCGGATTCATATATTTAGCATTTGTCGGAATACGTCCATGTTCTGCAAGTCTTACCCAATTCATTTTTTGTTTGTTGGCTTTCCTGCTGGAGGAAAAGCCTTCAAATTTAACATGGGTATTACTGAATCGTATCTTAACGTTGTCCTGATAGAACTTCGGCATTGACCTCTTTTTTGACTTGAATCTCGGGAATTTCTGCAAACCCCTGAAAAAGTTCTTATAAGCAGTACAGGCATCTTTGATCGCCTGTTTTGTTACATTATTTGAAATATTCAATAACCATGTATATTCATCAGAATGTCTAAGCTTTGTAAATTCTTTTCTGAGTTCTGCATCTGAAAGGAATTTTCCGCCTTTTTCATAGTTTTCTATTTCCCTTGCCAAAGCCCAGTTATAGGCAAATCTTGAAGCACCGGCGTACTGAAACAACTTAGTTTTCTGCACGTTATTTGGTATCAACATTACTTTTATGGCTTTTACCATCTGCTTCCTCCTGTATCAATTCCCGGATAAGTTTCTTAGCTTTGTTTGCTCGTTTTCCTTGTAATTTGCAACTGAATACAGTGATTATCTGAACCAGATCTTCAACAAGTTCCTGCTGTTCGGACTTTTCAGTATTATCAATAATCTCAATCTCACAATTATAAAAGTGAAGCGATATATTCTATCAACTCAAAACCAAATCGCAGTAACCGATCTTTATACAAAACAACAACCTTTTCAACCTGATTTTGAGATATTTGCCTGATCAATTCCTGGAGCCCTTTTTCTTATAATTAATTCCGGAACCGATATCACTTATTATCTCAAACGGCTGTCCTTTTGCCAGAAGATATGTTTTAACATTATCAATCTGTCGTTCCAGATCATCTTTTTGTTTATGACTGGAAACACGACAATATCCAATTGTAATGCGGTTTTTAGGCTTTACATTTATTACCTGGTTGAGTTGCTCATCAGAATAATATCTATAGCCACTTACTGTAGTATGATGCGGATGAAGTTTTCCATTGGCATCCCAATTTCGTAATGTCTGGGCAGATACGCCTATAATTTTTGAAAATTCATGTATAGAATAATATTTACTCAAAGTATCAACTCCTTTCAATAATATTCTACTCTAATATCTTATAAAACTCAACATATACTTATATGATTTTATAATTTATATTTAACTGTTAATTCCCTCCGTTTTCTCTGTATATTATTTCCAGATTATACTTACATTTTCTGCTTCAGGATTTCTTTGTAAAAAAATTATAACATTCCTTATCTTCTCTGTCTATCTTCCATTTATCTGGTGAAAAAATTAGAGTATATTATTGTTACTTTCTTTTTATTTTCCTTCAAAGATCTGAGCGATCGGTGAATCTGCAGACAGTATCACTGTTTTGTCCTCACCTTTCATAGATGTCTTCAGCGCATCCAGGCTTCTCACAAATGAATAAAACTCACTTCTGTCCTCTTCTCCATAAGCCTGCGCAAGAATTTTCATATATTCCTGCTCCCCTTCCGCCCCCAGGATCTCTGCCTGTTTTTTAGCATCAGAAATCTGGATTGCTACTTCTTTGTCGGTTTTATTTCGAATCACCTTTGCTTCAGAGTTTCCCTCTGCCTTGTAAGTCGCTGCAATATTATCTCGTTCAGAAATCATTCGTTCATATACAGCTTCCTTATTATCATCCGGCAGATCCAGCTGCTTGGTTTCAAATTTGAGAAGTTCGATTCCATACTGATCCATGTTTGTTCCTATTGCCTCCATAACCATATCAGACAGTTCTCCGTCACGACTTGTGATCACCTGATCCTGTGACATACTGCTGATCGCATTTTTAGTGGCATTATACACAGCAGTATTAATTCGGCTTTCACCACTTTCCACAGAAGAGTTTAATGTCTGTGCAAATTTAAGCGGGTCGCTGATTTTCCAGAGAACATAGCTGTCGCTGATCATCGTTTTCTTATCTTTTGTAATTACATCAGATGCTGCCAGATCATACAGCAGTGTTTCCTTTGGCAATGACTGTGTACTCTCTATAAACGGAATCTTAAAACTGATTCCCGATGAGCTGATCACCCTGTCAACCTTACCAAACTGACGGATCAGCTTATATTCATTTTGCTGAGTTACTGTTACCGACGCTCCGACAGCTACAACCACTGCAGACACACCAATTAATATTCCAATTTTCTTACCTTTCATAAATTAGTCCTTTCCAAATTATATCTCTATCCTTCGTATTTCATTTACCAAAACACTTTTTATATGAAATATTTTCTGTCATTTCTTTATTCGTTCTCAGAATCATTTAAATCTTGTGTGTCCTGAGCAGGATCCGTGTTCAGTGTCTCTGTCGGATTCTCTGAACTGTTCCCTGTAAAAGAATCTAGCGGCAGAACCTTCTGCACTCCATCTCCATTATCAATCACAATCTTCA